>LAHS01008431.1_pt1 | contig 10045 bp, 8 predicted proteins | sample 329651 | NCBI WGS metagenome assembly LAHS01 (sample SAMN03275699, study PRJNA271635) | activated sludge metagenome | isolation source: sample C-1 Sludge from hydrolytic chamber (first chamber) of Anaerobic... | reverse complement strand
TCTTCTTAGAAATCACATGTATCTGGATTGATATTTTCAGGTCCGTAGTTCTTCATGCTGTCCAGGAAGATCATATCTTCAGGCGCAATCGTGAAGTCAAAGACCTTTGAAAGATTCTTTAATTCTTCCGGATCATCACACTGGCATAAGGCAACACAGCCTTTTTCCAATTGGTAGCGGATGGCAATCTGCCAAGGAGTTACATGATACTTCTCCGCAAAGATCTTCAGTTCCTTTGACTGAACAATCGGTTCGAAGTTCGGCGGCAGGAAAGCTTCCGTCAGGATCTTATGCTCATTTGCACAATTCAGATTGTCCTCAAATGGAAATCCAGGATAAATACGTGCCTGATTGACCATCGGCGAGATCTCAGAATGACCGAGATTGTATTCAATGTGACGTGCTTCATAATTGGCAAGACCAATGGAATGCGCCGTGCCGTTCTTATACATCGCTTCCAAGGCACGCCAGGTATCAGCTTCTACCGCTTCATACTTCGCTCTGAACTTCTTCGGATTCGGCCAGTCAATCAGATATAGATCAGCAAAATCAGTGCCGACTCTTTTTAATGTATGATCCATTGCACGAAGGGCTGCATCATACCCATGATTCTCATTTTCAAGCTTCATGGTCAAAAACAGTTCATATCTTTCAACACCGGAATCCTTGAATGCTTTTCCGGCTCTCTTTTCTGCATCACCGTCAGTCGGAAGATCAAAATGACGGAAACCTGCATCGATTGCAGTACGCACATGATTATATATATCTTCAGGATGGTCCTTATCGATTCGATAGCCGATGGTCGGCATCACAATTCCATTATGAAGTTCAGTTGTTTCTTTTATTAAGGATGACATGGGGAACCTCCGTAATTAATTATAGCTCAAACTCAGACCAGCTTAATGAACAAAGGATGAATATTGTAGTAAATACAAAAAAGAATGTTTTTTGTGAGAGTACATGAATGTGTACAGCACTTCTGCTCCTATTTACTATAGTTTAACTGCGGTCAGATAAGGCCGGGAAAGAAGGTGCTGGATGAATCCGTTTGAAAACCGCGGCAGCAAGCCGCAGGAAGTGAAGACGATTGACGTAGATGTTCTTACACCGGAAGAATTATACCGGCAGCTGTCGAAAAGTTTTGTTTTTATTCGTACAAAGCAATGAGACCGTAATCGCTGTCTTCTAAGCTGCAGACTGGATGAACTTCTTTGCGGTGGACCGGCATCCCTCTTAATGCTGATCCACCGTATCACTCAGTCGAAGGAAAATGAACCGAAATTACTTTTTTGATCAATCGGGGAAATCATTTGATCAAAGATGGGACATTTCGGTTTTATTTTTGCAAAAATCGGTAAAAAATCCTGTTTATTTTTAGGCATATTATGGTCGAAAATGCGCATATAAATTATGAAAGCGTTTCAATTCACAATGAAATCGCTTTCAGAGCCACTTTTTTGACCAATAAAGTCGAAAATGCTTATATTCTAAACAAAATTATGCATCATTTGAAAATCGACTCCGTTATCATGGGTGAAGTGAGCAGGAGAGAACAGTAGACGTACTGAGATCAAGTGCACAATAGGGAGAAAGATAGAATTATGAAAAAGTTTTTATCAGCTTTAATGGCTGGAACAATGGCAGTTTCACTTGCTGCCTGCAGCCAATCATCCACAGCAGCAACCACATCAGCAGCAGCTACAACATCCAGCACCGACGCAGTCGAAGTATCAGTTGCAGCATGGGACAAGAACTTCAACATCCCTGCATTAAAGGCAGCTGAAGCAGATTATCAGAAGAACGTAAACCCTAACTTCAAACTGAATATCATTGAAGAAGGAAAATCATCTGATGTTGAAAATGCAATTACATTAGCAGCATCTTCTGGCGATTACAGCACACTTCCTGATATCGTTTTATTCCAGGATCACTACATCCAGAAGTTCGTTGCAGATTATCCAGATGCTTGGCAGGATCTGGAAGATTCCGGTGCAGACTGGTCTGACTTCGGAAAAGAAAAGTTATCTTATTCCATCATCAACGGCAAACATTATGGTATGCCAGTTGATAACGGCACAGCAATTTTCGCCTACAGAACAGATCTTCTGCAGGAAGCTGGCTATACAATCAAGGATGTCACAGGAATTTCCTGGGACAAGTGGATTGAAATTGGTAAGACTGTCTATGAAAAGACAGGCAAGTATCTGATGTCTATGGATGGTGACAGGAAATGATCTGCCATACATGATGCTCCAGGCTGAAGGCGTTTCACAGTTCAAGAACGGCGAGCTGAACATTGCCGACAACGAAACAATGCTCAAGGTCATCGATGTTATCAAGAGAGCTGTAGATGCTCACGCTTTATATCTCGCTAACGACTGGTCCGACTACACAGATCAGACAATCATGGGCGACATGGTTGCCGGCGTTATGAACGGCAACTGGATCATTCCTACAATCGAAAAGGTTGAAGCTAACTCAGGCAAGTGGGAACTCACAACTCTTCCTACACTCGCAGGCGGCAAAGAAGGTTATGCATCAAATGGTGGTTCTTCTCTGTATGTTACAGGCAAGTCCAAGAATGCAGCAGCAGCTAAGGATTTCTTAGCTAAGACATTCGGTGCTGGTTCTACAGCTACATATGATGCAGCTCTGAAGAATGGCGGCGTCATCGGATGCTCCACAAAGGCTGGCAAGTCTGATGTATATCAGGCTGGTGTAGCTTACTTCAATAACCAGGCTATCTACGCTAAGATCGTTGAATGGGGCGCAAGTGTTAAGGTTGTTGAACAGAGTGACTATCATTACACATGCAGAACACAGATTGCTACAGCAATCCAGAACATCATCAGTGGTGCAGATGAAAAGTCTGCTCTGAAGGATGCAGAGGATCAGCTGAAGTTCGCAATGCAGCAGTAATCAAAATAATTAAATAGTAAAGGCGGGGAATCGGTGAATACTTGCCGGTTCCCTTGCTCTCTTAAAGGAGGGACTGAAGTTGGAAAAGGAAAAGAAAAAAAGAGGCACATCACTTCTGGCAAAACAGAAGAGAGCTGGCTGGGGATTTGTTCTCCCGGCAACTGCATTCATCATGGTCATGAGCTTCTGGCCGATGATCGAGGCACTCCTGACATCATTTAAAACAGGATCCAGTGCCAGTATGAAGTGGGCAAATCCATTAACATTTAACTATACAAGAATGCTTCAAGATAAACTGTTCCAGACTTCAATGGGAAATACATTCCTGTATTTGATCGTTGAAGTACCGATCATGCTGATACTGGCAATTCTGCTGGCACAGTTATTGAACAATAGAGATCTGAAATTCAGAGGACTGTTCCGTACGATGGTATTCCTTCCATGCGCAACATCTCTGGTCTCATATTCCTTGATCTTTAAATCACTTTTCGCAACGCAGGGCCTTATCAATACAGTATTAGTCAACCTTGGCATCTTCAGCGAAAACTATAACTTCCTTGGAAATCCAGAATCCGCAAGAATCGTGATTATTCTCGCTCTGATCTGGAGATGGACAGGCTATAACATGGTCTTCTATCTGGCTGGTCTGCAGAATATTGAATACTCTGTATATGAAGCAGCGAAGATTGACGGTGCAAGCGGCTGGAAGACATTCTGGCATATCACAGTCCCACTATTGAAGCCGGTCATTATCATGACCTTCATCATGTCAATCAACGGAACCCTGCAGCTGTTCGATGAATCTGTAAACTTGACCAAGGGCGGTCCTGCAAACTCAACAATCACGATGTCTCACTATATCTTCAACAACTCGTTTGGACAGGGTGTTGCCAACTTCGGCTATGCATCCGCAATGTCCTTCGTTGTCTTCGTGCTTGTTGCTGTACTTGCATTGATCAATCTGAAAGTTGGTGATAAGCGTGACTAAGAGTAAAGCAAATGCATCCGCAATACAAAGACGTTTGATTCCAAACTATATTTTCTTGATCTTCTGGTCATTGATCTCTGTATTCCCGCTTTACTGGATGATCACTGCTGCTACCAATACAACACTTGATGTAGCTACAGGCAAGATCACCTTCGGCGGTGAAGCTGTCAACAATTTCATGAATCTTCTGAAGAGTGAACCTCTGGCACAGGATATGACAAATTCCTTTGTCTATTCCACTGTGCTGACAATTCTGAGCCTGGCAATCTGTTCATTAGCAGGTTATGGCTTTGAACTGTATCATGACAGAGGAAAAGATAAACTGTTCGGCGTACTGCTTCTTGCGATGATGATCCCTGGTGTCGCTACCATGATTCCGTTGTTCAAGATTGTTTCTGCCGGTCATCTGCTGAATACTGTATGGGCATTCATTCTGCCGACAATTTCAACGCCGTTCATGATCATGATGTTCCGTCAGAACTCACGCAACTTCCCGGTTGATATCATGGAAGCTGCACGTCTGGACGGACTGAGTGAATTCAAGATCTTCTACAAGATGTACATGCCGGTCATGAAGTCGACCTATGCTGCGGCAGCGGTCATCACGTTCATGAATGCATGGAATGCATACATGTGGCCGAAGGTCGTTATGACCGATCCCAAGGCACAGACAATGCCGATGCTGATTGCCAACCTGGCAGCCGGCTACACAAGTGGATTACGGTGTTCTGATGATGGGCGTTTTGTTCTGCTCTATTCCGACAATGATCATCTTCTTCGTTCTGCAGAAGCAGTTCACTGAAGGTATCACTGGTTCCGTAAAGTAAAACAAGAATCAATTCTTCCTTCGGCTGAAGCGGCTGTTAAAATCTCGCTGCAGCTGCTTCAGACCTGGAAGAAAGCGACTAAAATAATAAATAGAGAGAGGAGATAGACCGGCACTGCCATGACTGAGTTACTTGAGTCTGTTTATGCATGCAGCCGGTTTTCTTACGATTATGAATGAATTTCGCTATGACATTGTAAAGGATCTAAAGATCTTTAAAGAGAACTGTCTCCCTGCACATTCATGCCATACTGTTTACAGAAATATGGAAGAACTTGCGGCGAACAAGATTGAATACCGCAGATCTTTGAATGGCTTATGGAAGTTTGCGTATGCAAACAACTATGAGTCAGCAGTCAAAGGATTTGAAAAAGAATCCTATGATGTAACAGGATGGGATGAGATCCATGTACCATCCAATATTCAGATGGAAGGCTATGATGCACCTGCCTATGTCAATACGCAGTATCCATGGGATGGCAGAGAACAGATCCTGCCGGGAGAAGTGCCGACGATCTTCAATCCAACGGGTTCTTATGTCACCTTCTTTACTGTACCGGAAGAATGGAACGGCATGCCAATCGGCATTTCTTTCCAAGGCGTTGATTCCGGCTTTGCTCTGTGGGTCAATGGTAAATATGTCGGCTATAGTGAAGACTCTTTCACACCGTCAGAATTTGATCTGACAAAGTTCTTGCAGAAGGGCGTGAACCGCATTGCGGTCCAAGTGTTCAAATGGACTGCTTCCAGCTGGCTGGAAGATCAGGATATGTATCGTTTATCCGGTATTTTCCGTGATGTTTATCTGTATTGTCTGCCAAAGACACATGCAGAAGATATCAAGATCTTAACGACATTGGATGATGCGTATCAGGATGCAGTTCTGTCTGTTGAAATGAAGCTTTCCGGCAATACCGAAAGCGGAACTGTGGAATATGTTCTGTCCAAAGATGGAGAAGAAGTTGTATCCGGTGAAGTATCCAACCGTGCGAAAGTAAAGATCAAGGAAAAAGTAAAAAGACCGGATCTTTGGAGTGCTGAGACACCTGTTCTGTATGATCTGTTATTGACCGTCAAGAATGCAAAGGGAGAAGTCCTGGAAGTCATTCCGGAAAGAGTTGGTTTCCGCCGCTTTGAAATGATTGACGGCATCATGTGCATCAATGGCAAGCGGATTGTATTCAATGGCGTCAACCGTCATGAATTCTTTACGGATGCCGGCAGAACACCAAATGAAGAAGATGTCCTGCAGGATATTTTGACCATGAAGCGCAATAACATCAATGCGCTGCGTACCTGCCACTATCCAGATGCAGAACTGATCTATCATCTCTGTGATGAATACGGTCTGTACATGATTGCCGAGAACAACATGGAAACGCATGGTATGTGGGATGCGCTGATGAGAGAAAAGATCAAGCTGAAGGATGTTGTGCCGGGCGATGACAAGCGTTATCTGCCGATGCTGCTGGACCGTATCAATTCAACCTATCAGCGTGATAAAAATCATCCGGCAATTATTATCTGGTCCTGTGGAAATGAATCCTACGGCGGAGAAGATATTCTTGCCATGGCAAATCAGTTCCGTAAACTGGACAGCAGCCGGATGGTCCATTATGAAGGTGTTGCGCATGATGACCGTGAGAAATATCAGGCAACAACAGATATGGTCTCACAGATGTATACTCCTGTGACAGGAATTGAAAAATACCTGAAGGAACATACCGACAAGCCATTCATCCTCTGCGAGTATACCCATTCCATGGGCAACTCCAACGGTGATATGTATAAGTACATTGAACTGGCAGAAAGAGAACCAAGATACCAGGGCGGCTTCATCTGGGATTTCGTCGATCAGTCGATGACGAAGAAAGACCGCTACGGGAAGACATTTCAGGCTTACGGCGGAGATTTCGGTGACCGTCCCAACGACGGGGATTTCAGCGGAAACGGCATCGTCTATGCCGAAAAACGGGATCCTTCGCCGAAGATGCAGGAAGTCAAATACTGCTATCAGAACATCGAGGCACAGGTTTCCGGGACGGAGGTCCTGGTCATCAACAAGAATCTGTTTCTGCCGACTTCCGCATACGACTGCATCGTCATTCTTTCCAGGGATGGAAATGAGACAGCCCGTCAGATGCTGAAGACAGACGCCGAGCCCCTGTCGAAAAAAAGATACAGTCTTCCGTTCGGGGTCCGGAAAGAACCCGGGGAATATACGGTAACGGTATCCTTTGTCCTGAAGGAAAAGACATCCTGGGCTGAGAAAGGACACGAAGTCGCTTTCGGCCAGTATGTGTACCGGATCGAAGAGAAGAAAAATGCGGAGAAGGAACCGGCGAAGCCGGAAGATTTTACGGTCGTCCGCGGGCGTCAGAACCTCGGAGTGCAGGGCAGGGACTGGGAAGTCCTGGTTTCCGAAAAAGCCTCCGGAATGATTTCCTATCTGCATCAGGGCAGGCAGATGATAGCGGTTCCGCCCATGCCCGATTTCTGGAGGGCACCGACGGACAATGACCGCGGAAACCATATGGCCTTCCGGCATTCCTTCTGGAAAACGGCAAGTCTTTATTCAGCGGATCTGAAGCGTCAGCCCGACCGCATACGCGTGAAAGAAAATTCTGTTTCGGTTTCCTGGAAGTATTCGCTTCCGGCGGAGAAGCCGGAGGACTGCCGGATGGAATACACGGTGTATCCGGACGGAACGGTCCGTGTCCGGATGACGATGCAGCTGCCGGCGGAGGCCGGGGACCCGCCGCTGTTCGGGGTGTCCTTTAAAATGGATGCGGATTATGACCGTCTGAAATGGTACGGTCTCGGGCCGGAGGAAACTTACTGCGACCGCTGCTGCGGCGCGAAGCTCGGAATCTATGAAACGACAGCACGGAAGAGCATGGCAAAGTATCTGATTCCGCAGGAGACGGGAAACCGCATGGGCGTAAGATGGGCGGAAGTGACCGGAGAAGACGGGCACGGACTTCGCTTCGAAGGCAGCAATATGGAATTCAGCATCCTGCCTTATACGTCGCATGAACTGGAAAATGCCCTGCATGCCAATGAGCTTCCGGAAGTCCATTATACCGTCGTACGTGCCGCCCTTGGCCAGATGGGAGTCGGAGGAGACAATTCCTGGGGTGCCGAAACGCATCCGGAATATCATCTGCCGTACGGGAAAAAACTTACTTTCACATTTACCATGAAGGCAATTTAATCATCAGCAGACAATTAACCAGGCCCTTCGGCCCGCAGTGCGGACCGGAGGACCTTTTCATGGATTCTATGTGATTTACAGAGACAAGCACACAGCTGCCGTGTTAAAATAGAAACGGAAATACAGCAGTCCGTTCTGTACATGGAGGGGATGAATATGGAAAACCGTTACATGGAAAAAGCACAGCTTTTACTGAAGAACAGGGACACGGTCGGCAAATGCTTTATGCTCTCGGAAAGTTCCGTGGAGCTGGCCGGGGCGGCCGTTTTTACGATGCGAGGGAAAGAAGCGACGGCGGAAGGAATCAAGAGCGCCAGACATCTGCTGCACAGCAAAGTCGGGATGTTTTCCGATATACGGCTCTACGGAGAAGAAATCTTTATCTGCATGACGGCGTCTCAGGACAATCCGGAAGAATATCTGCAGCGTGCGATCAGCGCTTATGACTGCCTGAAGGAAAAATTTTTCTGGAGCACGTATCTTCCCTTTGCGGCCTTTTCGATTGCGCAGGATTTTTCTGAAGAGGAATATGAAGGAATCGCCTCCAGGGCCAGACTCATTTACGACGAGATGAAGGACAGGCATCCGTTCCTGACCGGAGAAGAGGACAGCCCGCTCTGCGTCATGATGGCTGTCTCAGAACGGGATTCCTCTCTGGTTACGGATGATGATGAGAAATGCTACCGGATTCTCGAGGGGGATTTCTTTGACAAGAATTCCGTGCAGATGCTGAGCCACATCCTGGCTCTTCAGGACGGGGATGCGGAAAGCAAGTGCGCAAGGACCATGGAACTGTTTGAAAAAATGCGCGGGGCAAACCTGAAATTCGGGAGCGGCTACGAACTGTGCTCCCTCGGGTATCTTGCCATGAGCGGCCGTGACAGCGATGTCCTGGTCAGCGAAATGAGCGAGATGGATGGCTGGCTGAAGGAACAGAAAGGGTTCGGATTCCTTTCAATGACGACGAAGGCACAGAGGCTGATGATCGAAGGAATGCTGCTCCGGGATGACGGGCGCGGAGACGGCGTGCAGGCAGCCGCGGTGACCGGTATGATCGCCATGGTCATCATGGAGGAAATCATCCTGTATTCGATCATCTGCTGCACGGCTGTGACAACCGTGACGAACTCCAACTGAGAGTCGGACTGCCCTGCAGGATTCCACAAAACGAAAATCGGAGGACAGAGCTTTGCAGATCGGTTTTTTACAGTTTCTCACACTGGTCATGAACAACCCCATGATGCTGATTACAGCGGTGCTGACCCTGGCGGTCATCATGGTGAACGGATGGACGGATGCGCCGAATGCCATCGCGACCTGCGTGTCGACAAGGGCGCTGCCGGCCAGAACGGCAATTCTCATGGCGGCCGTCCTGAACCTGGCCGGCGTATTTGTCATGACGATGATCAACGCCAATGTCGCGATGACGATTTACAATATGGTGGATTTCGGAGGAGATTCGGGAAATGCAGCCAGGGCTCTCTGCGCAGCGCTTGTCGCCATCGTCGTCTGGGCCGTCGCCGCATGGAAATTCGGAATTCCCACTTCGGAAAGCCATGCGCTGATCGCAGGACTGTCCGGTGCAGCCATTGCGCTGCAGGGAAGCATGAAAGGCATCAACTGGTCGGAATGGGTCAAAGTCCTTTACGGACTTCTGCTTTCGACAGTTCTGGGGTTTGCACTGGGATTCCTTGTCGTGAAAACGGTCTGGTTCATTTTCCGGAATGCTGACAGAAGGAAGACGATCGGTGCCTTCCGGGGAGCGCAGATTTTCGGAGGCGCGGCAATGGCCTTCATGCACGGAGCGCAGGACGGACAGAAATTCATGAGCGTATTTCTTCTGGGAATCGCGCTGACGAACGGGAACAGCAGCACGGATTTCGTCGTACCGGTCTGGCTGATGATCCTGTGTTCCTGCGTCATGGGACTGGGAACATCCATCGGCGGATACCGCATCATCAAATCGGTCGGAATGGACATGGTCCGGCTGGATACGTATCAGGGATTTTCGGCAGACGTGGCAGCGGCCCTCTGCCTGCTTTTTTCCTCCGTTACGGGAATTCCGGTGAGCACGACGCATACGAAGACCACGGCAATC
>LAHS01013134.1_pt1 | contig 10047 bp, 11 predicted proteins | sample 329651 | NCBI WGS metagenome assembly LAHS01 (sample SAMN03275699, study PRJNA271635) | activated sludge metagenome | isolation source: sample C-1 Sludge from hydrolytic chamber (first chamber) of Anaerobic... | reverse complement strand
ATAATGAAGATATAATTGCTCCCAGTGCTCCTATTGTTGAAGGATATACATTTGCGGGATGGAGTCTTGAATTTAGTAAAGCAACATCTAATTTAGAACTTGTTGCGTTATATTCTATGAATAAATATAAAGTAGTTTTCTTAGATAATTTTGGTGAAGTTATAAAAGAAGAATTTGTTAATTATTCTGAAAGCGCTACAGCGCCAATTGCTCCTGTAATTGAACATTATACTTTTAAAGAATGGGACAAAAAATTCAATAATATTACTGGTGACTTAGAGGTCAAAAGTATTTATGAAAAAAATAAATATACTGTTACTTTTAAGGATTATGATGGCAGTGTAATTAAAACTGAAGAAGTAGAATACCTAAGTGGTGCTACCGCTCCCGAATCACCAATTAGAACTGGTTATACATTTTCCAAATGGAGTGAAGAGATAGGTGAAATAACTAACAACACTGAAGTAGTAGCCGAATACGTTATTAATAAATACAAGGTTGAGTTTAAGGATTATAATGGTGTTATAATTTCTACGCAAGAAGTTGATTATATGGGTAGTGCAATCAGGCCAAGTGATCCAACAAGACAAGATTATACTTTTGCTGGGTGGGATAGTGACTTTTCTAAAGTAACAAACGACTTGGTGATTTATGCAGTTTATCTTAAAGGAGTTACTAAGATTAGTTTTAATACCGATGGTGGATCTTCTTTATCTCCAATTTATGTTAGTTCAGATACTGAGTATACTTTACCTGTTCCAACAAAATCAGGTTCTGAATTTTTAAGATGGACTTATAAATATAAAGAAGTACCTCTTACAGGGAATGCAAACTTTACAGAAGATATGACTCTTCAAGCAGTATGGCAAATGAATTATGTATCAAGTGGTACTTTAGTTAAATATAGAAATACATCTACTAATGTTCTTATGCCTTCTGTATATACTCAAAAGGACGAAGAATTTCGTGGTGTATGGGTTTCTAACTTAACTTCCGATATATCTAGGTACACATCTAAAGAGCAAATGATGGGTCAATTAACGACTCTACTTGATAATCTTGAAAGTTGGAATATGAATGCGTTAGTATTTCATATTAGAATTATGAATGATGCATTGTATGAGACAAATCTAAGCCCAGTTTCTCCATATATGTCAAATGCTAATTTTGAAGAGTGGGATTATTTAGAATGGTTAATTGATGAAAGTCATAAGAGGGGCATTGAATTTCATGCTTGGTTAAATCCATATAGAATTGGAAGTTCTACTGATATTAATGGTGTACTTGATAAGTATAAAAATTATCCACTAAACCCTGCAAGTAAAGCAGAAAATATTATTGTTGGTCAAAGTGGAACGATATTAAATCCAGGAGAACCAGCTGTTAGAAGTTTCTTAATTGATACTTGTATGGAAGTTATTGAAAAGTATGATGTTGATGCAATTCATTTTGATGACTATTTTTATGCTAAAATGAATTCATCAGCTGATATTACTACTTATAATAAATATAAATCAAATAGTTCAACTACTAATATTGCTGATTGGCGTCGTGAACAAGTTGATATCTTTATTCGTGATCTTAGTGTTGAAATGCGTAAATATAATAGCGAAAATGCTAGGGATGTTGAACTTGGAATTTCTCCAAGTGGAATTTATCGTAATGATTCTTATTCGAAGGGTAAGGTTACTTATGATGAAAATGGAACTGCAATTACTGCAGGGTCTAATACTAGCGGTATGGAACATTATGGAGATTATTTATATTCAGACACTAAAAAGTGGATAGATGAGGAATGGATAGATTATATTTGCCCTCAAAGTTATTGGGGTTTTACTCATCCTGTTGCCGGTTATGCTGATGTTGTTGATTGGTGGGCAAAAGTAGTTAAATATAAAAATGTGAAACTTTATACAGGTATGGGAATTTATATGACTGCTTATTCTTGGGCAAATAATCCATATGAGGCAAGTGATCAAGTGTTATATAATTCAAAATTCAATGAGATTAATGGTGTATGTATTTTTAGATATAGAATATTCTTAGATAAACTAAATGACTTGGGTGTAAAAAGAATTTTAAATGAATATTGGACTACTAAGGTAAATGTTCCAAAGTAAAAAAGGTATAATTTAGGATATTTTAAAAGCGAATTTATTCAAAATATAAAAGCTCTAAAGTTATGATATTACTCATACTTTAGAGCTTGTTTTAACTTAAATCGGGTTGAAAACTCTTATTTAAGTTTTTCTATCATTATCTCGTAATTCAATCGAAATTAATGTATCAAAGTTTAAATTCTTTTTGAAAGAGAACACATGTTTTAATAAATATTAATTATACTAAATTTCTTACAACTACACCAAATGCTTCTGGTCCTGTATGGATTGCTAGTGCTGGTGTTATTGATCGAATTTCAAATTTTCTTGTATTTTTAAATAAAGCCTTAACTTCTTCAATCAAAGCTTCTATTTTTTCATCTACTTTTGCTACTAATATTGTAATATCATATGAATTTGCTTTACTTGCAAACTCAAGGGCGACATCAATTAATTGCCTAATTGCTTTTTGGTAACCTCTTGTTTTTTTAACAGTATAATAAACACCTTTTTCATTACAAGAAATAATAGGTTTAATATGTAAGATACTTGCAACCGTACCAGCAACAAGACCAATTCTTCCTCCACGTCTTAAGTATTCTACTGTACCAATTGTAAAGAACATCTTTTGAGCATCTAATGTACTTTCTAATGTGACCATGATTTCATTAAATGATTTTCCATCTTCAATAAGTTCTAAAGCTTTATAGGAAGTGTAACCACTACCTTTACTAATATTTTTTGTATCAATTAAACCAAATGTTAACCCTTCATAATCTTCTATAAGCATTCTAATAACATTATGTGTGCCACTTAATCCTGATGAGATTGTATTTATGATGACATGTGTATAACCTAATGATTTAATCTTATCAAATGAATTAATAATAACTTCAGGTTTAGGTAATGATGTTGTTACTTTGTTTGTATCAAGTTTTTGTAAAACTTGATCTAATGTTATATCAACACCATCAATATACGTTTGTTCATCAATTTGGATTGTTAAAGGTAATACAAATAGGTTATCAGCATATGCTTTTTCAATATCTGATCCTGAATCTGTTAAAACTGCTATTTTTTCTTTATTCATGATTTTCTCCTTGATAATATATACATTATTATATTATTAATACCATTTAAGATTATAATATAAAAATAAACAACAAATAAATTTTAAAACTTTTAATTATGATTATTTATATTTTATTATACCATAATTTCTCATAAAAATAAATTTTTTTGATAAATGAATTAAACTAATAATGATTTCGTTTTATATCTGATAAGAAATAATGATACATTAAATCCGGATAAGATTTTTATGTATTATTTGTATTTAATACAAATTGAAAAATTATCTATTCGTATTTTTCCAAATATACCATAGTAAAAATTTAACTCCCCTAGATTAGTTGATGGAAATGTAATTCTTGTTCCCTAACATTTTAACATCAGGATTAATACGTAGTTGTTTTATTTGATCTTCAGTAAAATAATTTACTCCCATAATATTTCCTTTCTTTCATCTATATAATTTAACAACAAAAAAACCCTATAAAATAGTTTTATCACTTTTTTAAAACTGTCTACTTTATAGGGGTATATTTTAGATTTATTCCTTTTTAATTAACTAAATAATTGTTTTTTAAATATTAATGGATATATTCCCATTGTTATAAAAGTTACCAAAAAGTATCTTAACATATCAATAAAAATATTATTTTCAGGCAAGATTAGTTTTAATCCAAACATTGTTACTATAAAGAAAACTAATGCAATTAAGTATCTAATAATTCTAATTTTAAGTGGATTAGAACAATCAAATTTCACGTATTTATTTTCAATATAAACAGCACCAATAAAACCTAAAAACAAACTATATCCAGTATAGAAATCTCTAAATGGAGTGATGCTTTCAAAGTCATATTGGTAAAATATAAATATAAATGGGAAAAATACTGCTGCTGTAATTATAAATAATAATAATTTTTTCGTATCATTATCTTTAAACCTTTTGTATAAAAAGAGTCCAAGATAGCTACAACTCATTCCTAATAGAATTGCCATAACTATATCTGATAAATAATGCACACCTAAATACATTCTAGAAATTGCTACAAGCAAAATTATAACTAAAGATATAATTTTAAACTTTTTACTATTTAAAATTTCTGATAATGAGGTATAAAAAACTGCACTAGTTTGAGTGTGTCCACTAGGAAAAGAAAAGCCAGTAGCTGTTGATGCTCTTTTACCTATTATTGAGTTATCAATTTGAAAAGGTCTTTTTCTTTGGAATACTCCTTTGAGAGTGTTATTCAGAGCAAGGGAAGTAAATAAAGAGTAGGCGATATATTCTCCTTCTTTTTTGTTATGAACAAAGTAAATGAATGCAAGAATAATTATAATAACATATTGCTCACCCAACATAGTAATTGCTTCAGCTAAAATATCTAAATAATGATTTGATATATTCTGAAGGAATTTTATTATTTTTATTTCAAAAGTCATGATATAGTCCTCCATGTATATTTTAATATAAGAAGTAAATAAAAGCAAGAAAAACTGCACTAGGCAGTTTTTCAATTTAATCTTTCATTACTTCTTTAATAGATGTTACAAGTCCAGCTAATCCTTGGATTTCTGATGGAATAATAATTTTTGTTGCTTGACCTTGGCTTACTCCAACTAATGCTTCATAAGCTTGAAGTGTTAGAACAGCTCTATCAGCTCCTGCTTGTTTAATTAATTCAATTCCTTTTGCTTTTGCTTGTTGAACTTGTAAGATTGCTTCTGCTTCACCTTCTGCTTGCAATACTGCAGCACGTTTTTGACCTTCTGCTTCTTCGATTAAAACTTGACGTTTAGCTTCAGCTTGTAATATTGCTGATGTTTTAATACCCTCAGCTTGAAGAATTGCAGCACTTTTTTCTCCTTCAGCGCGTAGGATTGATTCACGACGTTCACGTTCAGCACGCATTTGTTTTTCCATAGCATCGCGAATATCTTTAGGTGGTAAAATATTTTTTAATTCAACACGATTAACTTTAATTCCCCAAGGGTCAGTTGCAATGTCTAATATTTCGCGCATTTTTGTATTAATTAAATCACGACTAGTAAGAGTTGAATCAAGTTCAATTTCACCTATAATATTTCTTAATGTTGTAGCAGTTAATTTTTCAATTGCTTCATTTGGTCTTTCAACTCCATATGTATAAGCTTTTGAGTCAGTAATTTGATAAAATATAACTGTGTCAATTTGCATTGTAACATTATCTTTAGTGATTACTGGTTGTGGATCGTAGTCGATTACTTGTTCTTTTAAAGAGATTTTCTTTGCTACTCTATAAAAGAATGGCCATAAGAAGTGAATACCTGTTCCCCATGTTTCATGATAAGCACCTAATCTTTCAACAACATAAGTATAAGCTTGAGGCACAATTCTAATGCAAGAAGCGAACACAATGACAACAATAATTGCAATAATTATAAAAACAACTGCAACTGGATTAGTTAAAAATAAATTTAAAAACATAATAAATCCTCCTCCATTTTTTTATAAACCAACAATTTCATCATTGTTAATTTTTGATATAATTAATTTTGTTCCACTAATGGCATCAATTGATACCTTTTCTCCAATTTTGAATGAAAAGCCATTCAAATTTGTTGCTCTCCATAAAGTGTTGTCAACTTTGACTTCTCCTACTTCATCAGCAAGAACTTCTTTTGTAACAACACCTATCATACCAATTACTTTATCAGCATTTGTTCTAACAATTCCGCGCTTCATCATGTTTTTTGTTAAAGGTCTTGTTAGAAATAAAAGAATAAAAGAGATAACTAAGAAAATGCCAATTTGTAGCATCGCAGAAGCTTTTAAAGCGGCTGCAATTAAAGCACCGATTGCACCAACAGTAAACCATATTGTTACTAAATCAGATGTTTCCAATTCAACAATAATTGTAACAACTATGAAAACACTCCACAGAATAATAAGTGCAATATCCATATTATAATACCTCCTCGTTTAAAAATATTCTTAATGACTTTTCTTTTTGATCCCATTCACAAATAAATTTATAATATACTTTCTTAGAAAAATCTAGGGGGTAAAATAAAGAAATGCTTTTTATGATCCCCTTACCGTTTATTCTACCATAACTTGGCTTAATTGATACAGGATGTGTTTCAACATCTTTGTAAAGCCCCATTGAAATCTCGTCTTTGCTGATTGCCTTTATGACTATTGCGTTTGATTTTTTCTCATAGCCAATAAGGGTTGTATAAACATTTTTAAAGTGATTGCTCGCTATTGTGTTAAGGGTTAAGTTTGTTTCATAAATAGTGGCAATCCCTTTATCTTGCTTTGAAAACCATTGTACTTCCATAAAATTTCCTCCTTTACTATATTATATAAAAAAATTCAAAAAAATACAATACTTTTTAAAAAAATATTTTATTTATTTATTAAATCTAACTTAAAGCGAAAATAAAATTTTTAAAATTTAATTGAAATTATAGGTATTTGTGTTATAATAATATACGAGTAATTAATTAGGAGGAAACTATGAAAAACACAAATAATGTTTCTATTAAAAAGATAGTTATACTACTTATAGTAATTTTAATCCCACTATTAGCTAGCACATTTATTGGTATATATGGATATAACCGTTATCAAGGTAACTATTTTGATGTTTATATGGATAATATTGAAGATAATACAAAAAAGAAAGCGTTAGGTTTTTTACAATATACATCTGAATCTTTTGAAGAAGAACCTTTTATAAGTAAAGATGTAAAAAGAGAAGATAAAGATGTACTAACTCTTGAAATTTATCGTTCAATTGGTGATGTTACAACTGTTGATAGTACTACGGGTGAATCAACTACTGAAAGAAAGTTACAATATAATATCGCAGTTTATAATATAAACTATTCACAATTAATAGCCATTAAAGATCCAACTGGTGAGGAAAGATTACAATATAATAAAATTCCAGCTTTATATGTTAAAGTAACAGATAATGCAAATCAAGAAACTGAAGTTTTCACTTTATCAGTTCCAAATGATAATATTTTTATATATGATTATAATGCATCTCCAGAAAAAGATTATAAAGGAAATTTATTATCAAGTAAATTATTAAAATGGCTATCCTTTTCACCATCAAAAGATTACTCTAATGATTTAACATTTGAATTATTAATGAGTGATAAACCAAATGATGAATCTAATGCAGCCTACTATGCTGTTATAACTGAATTTGATATTGATAATTTTGAGCAAGATTTAGATAAAATTGACTCTAAAGACTTTACAGAAGGATATAAGAGCGATATTAAAGAAGCTGGATACTTAGCCTTTATTTTTAAAGATAAATTATGGTGGCAAATTCTAATTGCTTTAGTTGCAGTTGGTTTAATTACATTTAGTTTTTATCTTGTGTGGACAGCAGAAGAAGCTCAAGTAGAAAAACAAGTAGCAAAAAGGAGAAAATAAAGATTGCTGATGCAGTCTTTTTTTAAAGAAAATATGGATATTAAAGAAATAGAAAGATCACTTATAACAAAATATCGTCCAAAATTATATCGTCCCTTTATTAAAGCAATTCAAGAATTTGAATTACTTAAAGAAGGCGATGTAATTGGCGTTTGCATTTCTGGAGGTAAGGATAGCCTTCTTCTTGCTAAGTTATTTCAAGAATTATTAAGACATTCTGATATAAAATTTAGTTGTAAATACTTAGTAATGAATCCAGGATATAACAAAGAAAATCTAGATAAATTAAATGAAAATGCTCAAACTCTAGAAATTCCTATTATAATAAAAAACTCTAATATATTTTTTTTTGTTGGATTGATTATTTATTTTATTTCTATGATTTTGCTAGCTATTAGTTATAAATTTGAGAATATAGCTATTGCTTCTACAATAATTGAAATAATAAATACAATATCTATTATTTTGATATTTACTATATTTTTTAAAGAAAGTATGTCAATGATACAAATTATAGGTTTGTTATTTGGTGTAATATCATTAATTTTACTTAAAATTGGATAAAATAAAAAAGAAATAGTCTCTATATTTTAGAGGCTATTTCTTTTGCTGTCTTAAATATATAGTATAGTTAAAATTATATAGCAATTTTTTTGTATAATTTTCCAATATGTTGCTTATGCAACATACATTAAAAAATTGTTGTAGTATAATTTAAACATAAGTTAGGGAGGTAAAATATTATGGATATAAAAGTATATTCAACATCAGTGTGCCCAGCATGCGATGCAGCAAAAAATTATTTAAAAGAGAAGGGTCTGGTTTATGAGGAGTATAATGTTGAAAATGATGAAGAAAAGGCATTTGATATGATAAATTTATCTGGACAAACTGGTGTACCAGTAATTGAAATAAATGGAAATATACTAGTTGGATTTTCAAAACAAAGAATAGATAGTTTAATATAACAATTTAAAGGGGGAATAGTTTTGAAAGGGTATAGATTAAATGAAGATAAAGAATAAATAATAAAAAAGATATGTAGAAATACATATTTTTTTATTTATATTAAAGACAGTTTAATTTCTCTTCATACTGTAAATGAAAGGGATCAATAGATTCACCGTTATCAGAAAATATACTGAAATGCAAATGTGGGCCAGTTGTATTTCCATTTCTTTTTCCATTAGATAAGATTTTATCTCCGATATATGCTATAAGCTGGCCTTTTATTACATTGTCACCGATATTTACCAAAAGGTGTTCAGATACATGTCCATATAATGATTTATATGAATTATTGTGTAGGATTATGATGTAAATGCCATAACCACTTGCATCAAATCCTATGTATTTTATTATACCATTTTCTATAGAATAAATAGGTGTTCCTGCTTTTGCAGCAATATCAATACCATTGTGGAAATTGTTCTTGCCCAATAATATACGTTTTCCATAATATGATGAAATTGAATTTTGAATTTTTACAGGAAAAATATAAGTAGGTATCGCTGGTTTGTTAAGTGAAGAGATAAAAGTAATTAAGAAAATAGATATAATAGAAGAAAAATAAAATTTTTTAAACATTAAATCACCAATATAATTATAAATGAAAGATTAACTAATGTAAAATATAATCATAGTAGTCAAAGTGTCGAAATATTACAAAATTATTACATAAGAGCATTAAAGTACATTAAAATATGAATTTTTTTTATATTTTACAGAAAACATATTGCATTTTATAAAAAATTTGATATAATTTAAATATAAATAAAAGGAGGAAATTTTATGAAGAAATTTACAAGAATGTTATTAAGAATAGCTCCCGTTGTACTTATAGTTGTATTTGTATGTGGTAGCGTGTTTGGATTCAGTACTTTTGACCCTAATACAATAGGTAAAGGTGGTACAAATATTCCTGCAGTAAACACTACTGTTAATAAAATTTGGGGTTCAGTTTTACTTATTCTTCAAATATTAGCTGTTGCAGCAATAGTACTTGCTGGTGTTAGATTCATGTTTGCTTCTGCAGATCAAAAAGCTGAAATTAAAAAACAATTAATAGTTTTAGTTGTTGGTGCAGTACTTGTATTTGCTGCTAGTACGCTAGTTCAATTCTTAATTACAGTAACAAATGAAGTTACTACGTAGTAATTAGTTTTATGCATAGGAAGTGAAATGATGAAATTTAAAAGATATATATTCTTATTCGTTTTTATACTTTTTGTTTTAAATTGTAATGTCTTTGCAGCAGGAAATGGTTTTGACCCTAGTGTCGTGCCTAATACAGCAATAAATAGCACATTAAAAACACCTATTGATAGGTTGTTTGGGACTATAATAACTATACTGCAAATACTTTCAGTTGCAGGAGTAATAATAGCGGGTGTTAGATATATGTTTATTGCTCCCGATGCAAAAGCGGAAGTTAAGAAAAGT
>LAHS01002860.1_pt1 | contig 10049 bp, 3 predicted proteins | sample 329651 | NCBI WGS metagenome assembly LAHS01 (sample SAMN03275699, study PRJNA271635) | activated sludge metagenome | isolation source: sample C-1 Sludge from hydrolytic chamber (first chamber) of Anaerobic... | reverse complement strand
GCCAACGGTGTGATCATCATCACTACCAAGAAGGGTGGCGAGGACAGAACCAACGTCTCTTACAATGGGTATGTAGCCTTCGACAATATTCTCAAGACCTACGACATGTGTACTGCCGACGAGCTGCGCGGCTATGCCAAGGAGCATAACATCACGCTGAAGGACGGCGGAGCAAACGTAGATTGGCAGGACGAGGTGCTCCGCACGGGCATCAGCCATAACCACAATGTGGGTATCAGCGGCGGCAATGGCACTACCAACTATATGATCAGCGCCAACCTGATGAAACGCGAGGGCGTCATCAAGATGACGGGTATGGACCGTTTCAACGTACGCTCGCTCGTTTCGACCAAGACGCTGAAGGATCACCTCACCCTGTCGCTGGGACTGAACGCCATGTATGGCAAGCACTTCGGGGTTCCCGCCGGCAACGAGGGAGCCTCTGTTCTCGATGCCATGAACTATTACTCACCGACCAACGCGGCAAGAAACAGTGACGGGTCGTGGACCATCGGGGCAGGATCGAAGAATTACAACCCCCTTGCGCTCATGGAAGAGAACAAGTCGGAGACCGTGTGGAAGCGTAATCAGTTTATCGGCAAGGCTGCGCTCGAGCTATGGAAGGGATTCTTCTGGAACGTGAACTATTCGTGGAGCAACTATCAGAGCACCTACAGTGCATACAACACCCGTAACTCTCAGCTCGAGGGCATTGGCAACAAGAACGGGCAGGTATCGCGCAACACCTATTTCGGACGTGAGCAGACCTTCGAGACCTATCTGAACTACGGGTTTAATGTAGGCAAGAGCAAATGGGACCTGATGGCCGGTTACTCGTGGGAAGAGAAAAAGAACAACGATGGCTTCGGGCTCAATGTGGAAGGCTACTACAACGATGCCCTGACATGGTACAACATGTCGTACGCACAGACGATCCTCGGGGTTCAGAATTCAGTGCAGAGCGGTTATCTTGATAACATACGCAACATCTCGTTCTATGGCCGTGCCAACTATTCTTTCGACAGCCGTTACATGATTCAGGCCACTATTCGCCGCGACGGATCTTCCGTATTCGGCAAGAATAACCGCTGGGGTACCTTCCCCTCGGTTTCTGCTGCATGGAACATCACGGAAGAGAAGTTCATGAAGCATCAGAACGTCTTCGATAACCTGAAACTCCGTGCAGGCTACGGTATCTCGGGTAATGCCATGGGCTTCGATCCCTATTCGTCATACAACACCTACGGTGCAACAGGAACGTTTACTTACGATGGAAAGCTGTATCGGACGTACGCCGCAACAAAGAATGCCAACCCCGATCTCAAGTGGGAGACAACCGGAATGTTGAACATCGGCCTCGACTTTGCATTCCTCAAGGGACGCCTCAACGGTACTCTCGAGGTCTATCAGAAGAAGACCAAGGACCTCATCTGGAGCTATCCTGTTCCGACAACACAGTATGTATATGGCTGGATGGACGCCAACGTGGGTGAGATGACCAATAAGGGTATCGAATTTACGCTGAATGCCGTTCCGGTTCGTACCAAGAACTTCATGTGGAACACCACCATCAATCTGTCGCACAACAAGAATACGGTTGACAAGATGCAGAATGAGCAGTTCCATACCACCAACCTCACACAGGGAGACCCCATGGTTGCCGGTGTCTCGGCCAATGGCTGGACGCAGAGAATTATGGAAGGTGAGCCTATCGGAACATTCTACACCTATCAGTATGCCGGTACGAAGGATGGACATTCAGAGTATTACGTGCTCGATGAACAGGGAAACCGCACGGGTGAGACCACCAATAACCCCGGCCTGAAGGATCGTTCCATCACTGGCTGCGCACAGCCGAAGCTCAACGTGGGCTGGAACAATACGCTCTCATACAAGAACTGGAACCTGACGGCATTCGTCACGGGTGTGTTCGGCAATGATGTTTATAACGGCCCGCGCGCGCATTACACCAGTGCCCAGATGTTCTCTGATGGTAAGAATGTGCTGAAGGACTTCCTTTCCTTCCCGGCCGGCGACGCGTCAGGATCGCTCCCGTCCGACCGCTTCATCGAGAAGGGATCGTACGTCCGCCTGCAGACGCTCTCCCTCAGCTACACATTCCGCAACTGTTTCAACGACTGGATACAGGATCTCACCCTGTATGGCACGGCTAACAACCTCCTCACGATCACCGATTACAAGGGACTTGACCCCGAGGTCAACCTCGGCGGCATCGACCCGGGCATCGACTATCGCTGGAGCCGTTATCCGCATACACGCACCTTCATGGTCGGTGTGAAGATCAACTTCGGCGGAGGCAAGAAGAAAAAGACAGCCGCTGCCGCACCACAGTATGTGGAGCGCGAAGTCATCAGGGAGGTTCCCGTAACCAAGGAGATCGTCAGGGAGGTTCCGGGAAAGGATCGACTCGTTAACACTACCTACGTGGTGACATTCCCCGTCAACTCGGCTGAAATAGCAAATACCGCCGAACTCGATGGCATTGCTAAGGGATCCAGCGTAGAGGTCGTGGCTTATTCCTCACCGGAGGGCAGTGTCGATGCCAACCAGAAACTTTCACAGAAACGTGCAGAGGCAGTGGCCCAGTATCTTCGCGACAAGGGTGTCAACGTGGTGAGCACTTCTGCCAAGGGTGCCGATACCAATCACTCTAACCGTATCGCCATCGTAACTGTAAAGTAAAATAACGTTTAATGTGATTACAAGAATATGAAACTAAATAAGTTAATGCTAACAGCAGGATTGCTTGCGGTAGCTCTTTCCGGCTGTACCGATCTGGACGTATCGCCTTCATCACAATATACGGAAGACCCGAGTAAGGATTCAGGCGTTGACCCGATGATCGTCGTTGAGGCAAAGATGGCCGATGTCTATTTCCATCTGGCCGGTACGTTCGGCCGCCGCTATATGGAGGCACAGAGCCTCGCGTCGGATGAGTTTACCGCTGTTGCTTTTGATGGCGGATACTACGATGACGGGACCTACGCTCATCAGGCCCTCCACAACAGCTTTGCGACCGATGCCTCGCTTGACTGGTACTCCGACCTGACGTCGGGTATCACCAAGACCAACACCATTCTTGAGGAACTGGGCAGCGGTGCCTCACCGCAGATGACCGCACCGGCACGTGCCATGCGGGCTTATTTCACGTGGATGCTGATGGATAGCTTCGGCGACACACCCATACTCGAGAAGGTTCCCGCAGAAAACGAGGTGGTGCCGCGCTCCCCGCGCCGTGAAGTGGCTGCATGGATAGAGAAGGAACTCAAGGAGGTTATTCCCTCACTGACCGAAGATGTCACGGAGAACACCTACGGCAAGCCTACCCGGTGGATGGCAGAGGCTCTCCTTGCCAAGCTCTACATCAACTGGCCGGTCTATACAGCCGAGTCGGTGGATAAGTATGATGCCGCAACTGCCGTGAACGAGAAGCTCGACGATTGTATCGCTGCCTGCGACGACATCATCAGCAGCGGCAAGTTCAGCCTCGGCTCTGTAGATTATCTGCACAAGTTCTCCTACGACAACAGCTGGAAGGTGGAGGATTTCATCTATGCCATGCCCTACGATGCCCTCAACCGTCAGGGACTGCAGTACGCCCGTCCCCGCTCGTTCAAGGATCTGAAGAATCTCGTACCCAATGTATATGGCTCAACCGATAAGTTCACGCAGTCGTTTGGTGGCAACATTGTCGTTACTCCGGAGTTTGCCCGGCTCTTCAGCCTCGAGGGCGACATCCGTAACCTCAGTATCCTCCGGGGTGACGTCTTCATTCGCGACCCCAAGACGCTGAAGCCTACAGCTGAACCCTTCATGTACAATGGCAAACAGGTACATTTCTCGGAGGACATCAAGCTCGCCAAGCAGGATAATACCATCGACGTGGGCAACAACGATGAGGCCAAACAGCAGGGCTGCCATTCCATCAAGTGGTTCACCACGCCTGCCGACTATAACAATGGCCGCAACCAGTCGAACGACCTCCCGCTGTTCCGTTATGCCGATATCCTGCTCATGAAGGCAGAGGCACTTACGCGCCGTGGCCAGAGTGGCGCCAAGGATCTGTTCAACCAGATCCGTACTTATGCCGGTGCTCCTACGATCTCCGCCGAACCTACTCTTCAGGAGATTTACGATGAGCGCGGGCGTGAGTTCTTCGATGAGAACTGGCGTCGTAACGACATGATCCGCTTCGGACATTACGAAGACGAATTCTTCCCTCACTATAAGAACTTCCCCGATGCCAACTTCGACAAGCGTCATCGCATCTTCCCCGTGGAGCAGGAGATGATCGACCTGAATCCGGGCTGGCATCAGAACCCCGGATATTAAATACTGACGGAGGGTGTACCAAAATACAAATCCCTTTTTCAAAGCCTTACGGTTTGAAATAACCCAATAAGAAAAGCCCATTTCAAAACTCATTATTGAGTAGAGAAATGGGCTTTTCCTTGTTTGTAGGGAAACTCATCCTACAGATAAAAAATGGTCAAGTTATTGATTTGTATTCTGACACAGCCTCTTGTCTTTATGTAAGCAGTTTCCCCTGTTGATGTCGATATTTTTCCCGAAACACATTCGTTCCTTGCCAAGGGTGGAGCCATATGCTTATCTGGAGCGGGAGAGGGAGGGGTCGATCTTCTGGCAGTACTCTCCGGGTTTCACGCCGAACTGGTTCTGAAAACACTTGCTGAAATAGCTGGGACTGCTGAATCCCACCATGTAGCTTATTTCTCCCACACGGTACTTCTGCTCTTTGAGCAACAGGGCAGCCCTTCGCAGCCTGATGACCTGTATCATGTCGTTGGGCGTCATCCCTGCAATGGCTTTTATCTTGGCAAACAGTCCGCTCCGGCTGATGCCCAGCTGCGAGGAGATGAAGTTCACGTTCAGGTTCGGGTTGTCGATATTCTCCTCTATTATTTTATTCATTCTTGTCAGCAGTTCGTCGTCGACGGCGTTTGTCGTAATCCTCGATATAGGCTCCTGGGGCATGGTAGAGAACTTCTGCATCAGCATGCGCCGCATATCGATCATGTTTTTTATGCACGCTTCGAGATATTTCATGGAGAAGGGTTTCTCGATGAACATGTCGGCTCCACAATTCATACTCTCTGCCTTCGAGTCGTTGTCGGTCTTTGCCGTAAGCATGATGAAGGGTATATGGCTGGTCAGGTGGTTGGCCCTTACCTTGCGACAGAGCTCCGCCCCGTCCATCTCGGGCATCATCCAGTCGCTTACGATGAGCGACACATGATGTTTCTCGAGCGTTCGCAGGGCCTCGACGCCGTCGTGAGCCTGAAGCACCGTGTAGGTATGACCGAAGTATCCGGCAATGAAATGTAGCATATCCTCATCGTCTTCCACGATGAGCATGGTGTCGCCGTCGCAGCATTCAGTCGCCTCCGTCGCCTCATCGCCACAGTCTATGGTGAGCACTTTCCCGCCGGTGAGACTGTCTTTCGCCGTCCCGAGCACGGCATCGGCCTGCCCCATAGGCAGTGTCACCGTGAATACCGTACCTTTCCCGGGCGTCGATTGAACCGACACCTCGCCGTGATGCTGATCCACTATGTTCTTCACGATGGTGAGTCCTATCCCCGTCCCGGGCTTGTTGTCCCTGGTCTGGAAGAACGGGCGGAACACCTTCTTCTGGTCTTCGCTGCTTATTCCTATGCCGTCGTCGGCCACTATCAGCTTAAACCGTTTGCCCTCGACATCGGTCTCGCACGACAGCCTTACCGTAGTGCGCCCGTATTTCAGGGCGTTGGTGAGCAGGTTGCTCACCACCTTGGTTATTCCCTCACCATCGACGACGGCGGTAAAGTCGGCTGATGGATAAACGGTTTCGAGCCTGACGTGGTGCTGTTCGTACGAAGGCACAAACCGATCGACCACCGCCCGTAGCAGGTCGGACACATGATGCAGGGCGAAAGAGGGCTTGTAGCCCTGCTGCTGCACCTTACTGAAATCGAGCAGCTGGTTTACCAGTTCGAGCAGTCGGTGCGCATTGCGGTCTATGGTGGCGAGAGCCTCGCTCTGTTGCCGGCTCCTGCCCGTGTCATGATGGATCTTTCCACTCATCAGGGTTTCCAGCGGGCCGATGATAAGCGTCACGGGCGTGCGTATCTCGTGGGCTATCATCGTGAAGAAATTCAGCTGGGCACGCCGCGTCTCCTCCTCCTGCCGCTCGTTGATAAGCCTTATCTCTCTCTTGTGGCGGCGCTCGGCCTTCTTCAGTCTGTACTGCATGAAGAGGTAGATAGCCCCCAACGCCAGCAGCAGATACAGTATTTTGGCTGGCAGGGTGAGCCAGAATGGTGGGTGAACCACGATTTTCACCTTCGCTTCCGAGCCGCACCATACGCCGTCGTTATTGGTGGCGCGCACGCGGAAGGTGTAGGTCCCCGGTGGGATATTGGTATAGGTCGCCCTGTGCTGATTGCCCACGTAGTTCCAGTCCTTGTCAAATCCGTCGAGCCTATAGGCGTACTGGTTTTTCTCGGGAGAGCAGTAGCTGAGCGAAGCGAAGTCGAGACTGAACATGTTATCATCATACGACAGGTCCAGCTGCCGCAGACTCGTCAGATCTTCGGGCAGCATTTTCGTTCCCACGGCCACAGGTTTGTTGAACAGTTCAAGACCGGTGATATATACGGCGGGCTTGATGGTGTTGATGCTGATTTTGTAGGGATAGAACGCCGTCATGCCCTTCACCGACCCGAAGAATATCCGTCCGTCCGAGGTCTTCAGCCCGGCATTGGGCTGGAACAGCTCCGAGGCCATGCCGTCGAACCTGTTGAACATCTGTAAGCCGTCGCCTTTGGTGTATTTTATGATACCTCTCGTGGTGGCAAGCCACAGCACGCCCTGATCCTCCACGATGCTGTTGATCTCGTTGCTTGGCGCATTGAAGTGATAAAGCTTAAACTTTCCGTTGCCTTCATAGCGGCACAGCCCGCTGGAGGTGGCCAGCCACATGGTGCCGTCGCGATCCATCTCGATGCAGTTCACCTGGTTGGAGGGTAGCGAGAGCTCCGTCTCCGTCTGCACGAAATGCTTCCATGCCGTTCCTCTGGCATCACATCGCCACAGTCCGTCGCCCTGCGTGGCCAGCCAGATGTTCCCCTTTTTGTCTTCCTCGATATCTATGATCACCGCGTCCATGCGTTTCAGAAGCCTGAAACGGTCGCTCCTGACATCTAACAGGTGCACCCCTTCCATGGTGGCGGCCCACAGCCGGTGTCGGCTATCCATGTAGATCTCGTAGCTGCTGTTGCCCGTCAGTCCGTCAGCCGTGGTGTATCGCCGCATGCTTCCTGTCCTTACGTCATATTTCACCACCCCGTTGGTGTACGTTCCGATCCACAGGTTCTTGCCGTCGAAACACAGTGCATGCACGTTGTAACGCTTCAGCACGCTGCTTCCGGCATAGTCTTTCAGCCGTTTCGTAGCCATGGAGTAGCACGACAGCCCTCCGTCGTCGCTGCCGATCCATACGTTTCCGGCATGGTCCTCGCAGAAACGGCTCACCACATTGCCCAGTCGGCTCGCGGCATCGTTGCCGTTGGTGTAGCTCACGAAGCGCTCGGTGACGGGCGAAAGATAGTTCACGCCGCTGTAAAACGTACCAAACCATGTGCCGCCCTCATGGTCGCGCATGATGGAATACACAAATTTGTCGCACAGGGAGCTGCCCTCATACTTGCTGTCCAATGTCATTCTGTGCCATTCGTGCGTAGCGGTGTTGTAACCGATCAGTCCGTCGTCGGCCCCTATATAGATGTCGTCGCCGCCATATTCCGTCAGGGTGTGTATATGTTTGCCTGCCCCCGTGGCTGCCGGGTCAAGCAGCTGGTGCACACTCCCATCCGGTCCGAGCCTGAGCAGCCCGTCGTCCCAGCTTCCTATATATATATCGCCTTTCACCGTCTGGCACAGGGCCAGTGCGTTGAGGCTGTACCGGTTGCTGCGACAGGGTATCGCCCTGAACCTGTTGGCGGCCTTGTCAAGCCGGTAGACGCAGTTGGTGCCGCTGTTAGACACCGCCCACAGCTGATTGTTGTGGTCACACATCACCATGGCAATATTGCCCTGGGTACCAGGAAACAGGTAGTGCGACAGGATCTTCCCGTCCTTGTTGCATCTGAACACCCCTTTCTTCAGCGTCGACAGCCACACGTAGCCGTCGCCGTCGAACGCAAACGATGTGATGTGGGCTGACAGGTTGCGATTGAAAAGACGGAAGACGTGGGTGTGGGTGTCGAACCTGAACGCCCCCTTGGCAGTACCCACCAGGAGCCCCTACTGCCCTACCGACAGTGCGGAGACAAACTGGTCGGCTCCTATATACTGGTTATAATAATGCTGCACGCGGGTGCCATCGTACCTGCACAGGCCGTTATCTGTGCCCAACCACACAAAGCCGTTGCTGTCTTGTGCTATACTTCTCACGGCGTTCGACCGCAATCCCTCCTGCATGGAGATGTTTCTGTATCGTATGTCGGCAATGGAATATTCTGCGGGGATCAGCGCAAGGAGTACGGATAGCAGGATATGCAGGTTGTTTCTCAGCAGTTTCGTCATCGTTCTTCAGTTTGATTTACCGAGGACAAAGTTACGTTTTTTTATGTAAAGCCTATGATCGTGTCGCTGCTTTTAGCAAAAAAAACGCGTTGACAGAATCAGTATGCCACGGCATAACCCTGCCGTGGGAGCTGTCTGAACCACGAATGACACGAATGGGCACGAATGTTTTACGCCTGTTCGGGATAAGAAAAGCCACGAGGGTGTATCAAAAAGGAGACGCACTGGGGCAGCAACTGAGACGCACCGAGGCAGGTCGTTCAGCCAACGAGTTATTAATCGTATCGCCGATAAGCATTAATCGCATTGCCGATAAGCATTAATGGCAACGCGAATAAGCATTAATGGTAACGCGAATAAGCATTCATCGCAATAGCCATAGAAATGAGTGCGACGTGTATCCTTATGGAATGTAGCCTACACACTGTATTTTCTTAGTTTTGATCCGTGTAACACGGTGTTAATCTGAATGTTATGGTTGCCCGACGCGCCTATTGTGAATGGGATAAATGCACGTTACCCTGCCAGCCCTACCGATCTCATACGTGTGATAGGTTGAGCTCTAATTCGTGAGAATTCGTGAAATTCGTGGTTAGAAATGGATCCCGCATCAGTTCTATCCGGCGATAAAAATCAGTCCCGCCAACGAGTAGATGATATCAGGAAACCGAGGTCTATTGCCTTCTGAACATTTCTTTCTTTTATGTTTTACCTTTGCATCGATAATATTAAAGTATATGAGAAATGAAAGGTATTCTATTATTCGCCATTCTCATAATGGGTATTTCAGCAAATGTGATGGCACAGACAAAAATCAGGGTAAGTGTAAACGGTAGGCAGTTTACCGCAACGCTGGCAGACAATGAGACGGCAAGGGAACTGTTGAAACGGCTTCCGGTGACATCGACCATGTACGACATGAGCAGGGTTAATGAGTATGGCTACTTCGACAGCATGGACGAGGACGTGCGCTATGCGTCGCGCGAGGCCTTAAACAGCCAGCGTACCAAAGACTATGCACAGGGAAAGTATGAATTGGCAGGTGGCGTTATAGAGAAAGAACAGATAGATGACAAGACGCCATTCTTCGTGAAAGATTATTATGATTACTATAAGACCTGCCGGGGATATCATGAGCGCTCGCTCAATTCTAATGGAGGCTGGAACAAGATAGGCTGCATCTCCTTCGTCAACACCAAGCTGTTACAGTTTAGCAAGGAGATCCGCAATGCGGTGATGATGATTCATGGCGAGAAGGCACACTCCTGTTATTTCAGCCGAGATGCCTATCGCCAGATGACCGAGGGGTCTAAGTATGCATCAAATAAGCTTCTCTATATCATTCCGGGAGCCGTACACACCGATCTGTATGATGGGGGGAATAACCACTTTATTCCTTTTGACCAGATGGAAGCCTTCTTCAGGGTACTGTCCAATAAAAG
>LAHS01009782.1_pt1 | contig 10051 bp, 8 predicted proteins | sample 329651 | NCBI WGS metagenome assembly LAHS01 (sample SAMN03275699, study PRJNA271635) | activated sludge metagenome | isolation source: sample C-1 Sludge from hydrolytic chamber (first chamber) of Anaerobic... | reverse complement strand
ATACTGACAGCCAATGCACCTGCAAGCAGGTTCCACTGCATGCCAGTCATCAGGATAAAGACAAGGTAGCCAAACAGACCGATGACGATAGAAGGAAGAGAAGATAATGATTCAATACAGATACGCAGGAAACGCAGGAACTTTCCTTCCTTGGCATACTCTGCCATATAGATGCCGGCAGCCATACCAAGCGGAACAGAGATTAACAAGGAGAGAAAGACAAGATACACCGTGTTGAACAGCTGGTTGCCGATTCCCTGCTTATTGAAAGAAAACAATCCAGGATAGTAACTGAGCAGTCCTTTGACAATGATGTATCCAGCAAGGAAGAGAAGAAAGACAAGGAAGAAACCGCCGACACCATAGAAGACACCCGTCATAAAAGCATCGGCTGCTTTTGCTTTTCGGATGGTTGATTGTTTAGGCGCCATAGGACTTCTCCTTTCTCTTGGAAATCATGTGGATCAGAATAATTGCAAGCATGGATAAGATGAACAGCAGTAATGCCATGGACCACAGGGCTAGATTGTATTCACCGCCGTTGGCAGTGTTGCCCATATCAGATGCGATGGCCGCTGTTAAATTTGTTGTAGGAGAGAGAATGTCAGATGCGAAGGCACGTGTCTTGCCAATGACCATGGCTACCGCAAGTGCTTCTCCAAAGGCACGGGAGAGACCGAGGATGATGCCGGAAAGAATACCAGGCAGGGAGGCAGGAATCACGATATGATGAATGACCTGCCAGCGTGTGGAACCGATGCCATAGGCTGCTTTTCGATATGCATCAGGGACACTGCGGATTGCATCTGCAGATAATGTAGTGATTGTCGGGAAGATCATGACTGCCAATACAATCCCTGCCGCTAAGACAGAGAATCCGCCCATCTGTGCGTGGAATACATCGCGGATGAATGGAACTAAAATTGTCAGACCGACCCAGCCGTAAACGACAGAAGGAATTCCTAAGAAGATCTCTGTTGCCGGCTGGAATAATTTGGTGCCGGCCTTTGGATTGATCTCTGTCATGAAGATGGCAGCCGCAATGGAGAATGGCACGGCAATCAGTAATGCTAAACCGCATGTCTCAAGGGAACCAATGATATAGATTGCGGCACCGACCTGTCCGCCGGATTCACTTGGACTGTCGGTAGGATTCCAAATGGAAGAGAACAGGAATTCCCAGATGGAATGGTGGAACTGTGTAAAGGTGGCACTTCCGCGGTAAATCAGGAAGATGCCGATTGCCAGTGTCAAGGCAATGATCAGGATGCCGCAGATACTGACCAGGATCCGCCAGAATGTTTCTTTTCGGAACATCTGCGGATCTTTTTTCTGCTTTGTGGATAAAGATTGTTGTGACATACTTCAAGACCTTTCTTTTCGTGCGAAACGGCAGGTTCTGCCTGCCGTTGTCAAATGATGTTTTAGATGCAGCTTACTTATGGCTGCTGACAGCTTCGGAACTCATCTTGGAGGCTACACCATATCCCATTGCCTCAACTTTACTGGAGAAGGTATCCCCGGTAATGAACTTGATGAAGTCCTGGGCAGCTTCACTGCCGTCACCCTTTGTGTACATATGTTCAAAGCCCCAGACTTTGTAGGAACCGTTGTACGTATTCTGCAGAGTAGGTGCTGTTCCGTCAATTGAGACACCGACTGCACTGCTGTTGTTGACGAGGTAAGATAAGGCAACATAACCAATAGCACCCTTGTTGTCAGTGATTGTCTGCATCAATGTACCGGAGTCATCTGTCTCTAAAGCAGAGCTTCCAGATTCTTCAGCACCGCTCATTGCCCATTTCTTGAATAATGCACGTGTTCCGGAAGAAGAAGGACGTGTGACCAGCATGACTGCCAGATCCGGTCCGCCGACCTCTTTCCAGTTGGTGACCTTGCCGGTGAAGATATCGACCAGCTGAGCAGAGGTTAAGTTGGTCACACCCAGAGATTTGTTTACAACTGCTGCAACTGAGATGACTGCAACTTCATGATCCTTTAATGTACCTGCTGTTGCGTCTAACTTTTCTTCCGCAAAGACATCAGAATCACCAATATCGACAGAACCATCTGCGACCTGTTTCAGACCTGTACCAGAACCGCCGCCGTTGGTGGTGATTGAAACATTTGCGTTCGCTGTCATGTAATCATCTGCGGCTGCCTGTACCAGCGGCAGTAAAGCAGAAGATCCAGAAGCTGTTACACTTCCACTGACAGATGAGGTTGAAGATGCAGCAGAAGCTGTACCTGCATTTGCACTGGTGCCGCAGGCTGTCAACGCCAATGCCATGAAGCCAGTCAGAATTGCTTTTGTCATTTGATTCTTTTTCATTCTATTACCCTCCATTTATTCTTTTTGTAACGGCCTTATCATAAGTTCTCAATGTAAAGTCCAAAACAAAGGAGATGTTAAATGCATGTAAAAAAAGCAGCTGCATATGCATGCAACTGCTTACAGATCAAACTATAAGATAGATAACAGGTCTTCTCTTGTCAGCTTGGCACTGGACATGCCTTCACCGGACAAGATCTTATCTGCCAGATCATTCTTTGACTGCTGCAGATTCAGGATACGTTCTTCAATCGTATCTTTCATGATCAGACGATAAACAGACACTACATTCTTCTGCCCAATCCGGTGGGCACGGTCACTGGCTTGATTCTCAACTGCGGTATTCCACCATGGATCATAGTGGATAACAATATCTGCAGCTGTTAGATTCAATCCTGTACCGCCTGCCTTTAAGGAAATACAGAAGACAGGGACATCATCTTTCTGGAATGCTTCTACCATATCCGCTCTTTGTTTCTTAGGTGTCGAACCTTCCAGCAGGTGATAGGCAAGTCCTTCTTCCTCCAGACGTTTTGTCAGGATTGCAAGCATGCTGGTGAACTGCGAGAACAATAGTACTTTATGTCCAGCTTCGACAGCATTCTTGATCATATCAATGCACATATCTGCTTTCGCGGATGGACCGTTGTAGTGATCATATACTAAGGATGGATCACAGCAGATCTGACGCAGTCTGGTCAGTTCAGCCAGCATCATCAGTTTATTTTCCTTGAACTGCTGATCGGTCTGTTTTGTCAGCTGCATCTTCAATGCCTGTACTCTGGCATCATACAATTCTTTCTGTTCATCTTCACCAGAAGCGTAATAGACTTCTTCCAATTTATCCGGCAGGTCTTTTAAGACATCTTTCTTTAAACGGCGCAGGACAAACGGTGTGATCATTTTACGCAGACGCTGTTCGACATCTTCATCATTGTCTTTGATAATTGGGACTTCAAAGTTCTTACGGAACTTCTGATAACTGTAGAAGAAACCAGGAAGCAGATAATCAAAGATGGACCACAATTCACTCAGACGATTTTCAATCGGTGTACCAGTCAAGGCAACTTTGAAGTTCGCATCAATTGCTTTTACAGCACGTGCTGCCTGCGTGCCGGCATTCTTGATATACTGTGCTTCATCAATGACTTCACAGGAGAAATGCATCTTCTGATAAACTTCAATATCACGTTTCAATAGATCATAAGAAGTAATGAGTACTTCCTGCGCATCAGATGAAGTGATGAGCTCATGACGCATGGATGCAGAACCAGAGATGATCCGGCTGTGCATGGAAGGAAGGAAACGCTGGATCTCTGAAGACCAGTTATAGACCAGGGAAGCAGGACAAACGACTAAGCATCGTTCCCGTTCTTTCCAGGAGCCAAGGAAGGCAATGACCTGCAGGGTCTTGCCTAAGCCCATTTCATCAGCCAATAGACCGCTGAAGTGATTATCTCTCAGTGCACAGAGCCAGTTGAATCCCTCTTTCTGATAACTGCGCAGATCTGCGTGCAGGTCGGATGGGAGTTCATGCTTGACGGAAGAACTTGCATGCATGTGTTCTATTAGGGCATGGAAGGACTGATCCTGTTCCAGCGTGAACTGGGTATTCTCTTCGGCTAATTCTTCCAGATACTGTGCCCGATAAGACGGCAGGGCAATGGAACCGGAAGATATCTGGGCAGAGGTCAAGGATAAAGATTCTTTCAAATCTGCCAGTTCATTGATGGAATCGTCAATATTCAGGAAGTCACCGTTCTTTAAACGATAGTATTTCTTCTTACTGTCATATTTGGACAGAATCTCTGCCAGCTGTTTATTGGACATCGTTTCAGAAATCAAGTCCAGCTGTAATAGATCATGCGAGACAGAAACACCGACAGAGTACTTTGGCATGTCATGGATTTGCAGCTTCTTTAACTTTTCACTGATGAATACAGAAGCTTTGTCCTGCATCTGCGGAATGCCTTCGCTTAATAAGGCATATACTTTGTCATCATCATTGAAGATGACAAGCAGATGCTTTTCTGTTAATAGATTGTTGAACCATGGAGACAGGAATTCATACATTTCCTTTTCGGAGGCAACATCTCTGGTGCCATCATTCTCCAAGCTCTCCAGAACGTTGTATTTATTGTCTTTATAGATGGCATACAGACCGCAGGTAATGGTGCTGTCCGGCAGCTGATCCAGATAGATCTCAAAGTTCGGTTTCTGCACTACATATGCTGTTGGGTCAAAGCCCATATTCTCCAGATGCATATGTTCTTCTACCAAAGGATAGACATACTTCGCAAACGCCGGCAGATCTTTTTCACTGATGAAGTTGTCTTCGTTTGGATTCTCATCAAGGAAATTCAACAATGGCAACAGACTGCTGTCATGCAGGGTATGACGGACAATCCGTTTGTGGATATAGTCCATGAAGTAAAGATAGTCATGACCTGCCGCATGCTGGAGGGCAGTCCCTTTAAACAGATAGCCATGTTCCGTTGGTGTGATTGCCGCATGGATATCCGGTGTCCCATCCACAATATTCAGCAGTACTCCTGTATCATAGCCAAAGCTGTTCGGTACATTCATGTATGCGGCAAGATCTCCTAGGACCGCAAAGAATTCATCCAGGTATCTTCCTTTGAGCGAAAGCGTACGCTTCATGGTCTGTTCATTGAAACTGCTGTAGCGGTAATAGGCAGAATACCCAGTTGAAGTATTGGTATAAGTATCTGCGTGTAACGACAGTCCCATTAAGAACTGCAGCATTGCCCGGGAACGATAGGAGAATGCCTGCAGAGAATGCAGGAACTCCAAGGACTTGCCATACCGTTTTACATCATGATTCTGAATATGCATGCATAATTCATCAATATTCTGGATGGCATATTTATGACCAGTGCCGGAATAGATCTTAAAAGAGACTTCCAATGCATCATTCACAATGCCATGGATTGTTGGTTCTAAAACGATGGAAGACTGCTGTGAAATGACTGCACTGTCCTGAATTGGCACATATTGATTCAGCAGCTTCTCAATGGCCGTATCCGTATGACGGACGGGCTTATGAAAACCATTGCCGATGATAGCGGCTTTAGATTCATCAATGTATTTTAAAAGTACCGCCGCAATATGCTTGCATGGTGTCATATATGTATTATAGAAAGGACACGTGCATTCACTGTCGATGATCCAGTTCTCGTTGCTGGACAGAGTGACACGTACTTCATAAGAAGTATTTTCATGAGAACTGGTCACCAGAGCCTGAATTGTAATGATACCGGTATCCGGATCCTCACGTACATCTAAGTCCTGAACACGTCCTTTTTCATACATGGAAAGTCCTTTGGTATATGTTCGTGTACCAAAGTATGCGGACAAGAATTTTCGATCTAACATCTTATCACTCCTTCCATTATGGTCATCCTATATTTTACCATGGAATGGGGAAGGATGGGCGGGAATGGAATCTTTTTTTTGTTGCGTGTAGAATAAGAACGATGAATAACGAAGAATTAAAAAAGATCCATGATGACGCAAGGAAAAATGATGTGCCGATCATGCTGGATGATGGCATGGCTTTTCTGCTTTCCTATATCCGTGAACATGAAAGTATTCGCGATATTCTGGAAGTGGGTACAGCAGTTGGATATTCTGCCATCAATATGGCATCCATCCGCTGGGATATCACGATTGATACCTTGGAAGTCAATGAAGAAATGGCGCGGCAGGCAGAAAAGAATATTGCACAGGAAAATCTTGCGGAAAGGATCCATGTCCATCTTGGAGATGCAGCGGCATATGAAACAGACAAGATCTATGATCTGATCTTCATTGATGCCGCGAAGTCACAGTACCGCAGATACCTGGAACATTTCTTAAAGAACTCACGGACAGGCACTGTCTTTATCTTTGATAATCTGAATTTCCATGGCATTGTGGATGATGAATCTTTATCACAGAACCGCAGTACGATCCAGATGATGCATAAGATCAAAAAATTCCGCGAACATCTTTTAAAGGATGACCGGTTCCAGACAAAATTTTACAGTGATACAGGAGATGGGGTTGCCGTTTCACTCAGAATAAAATAAGGAGTCCAGAGCAACTGGATTCCTTATTTTGTTTAGAAGTGTCCGGAGCTGTGGGAGAACCCGCCGCCATTGATACTGGTGCCTCCGCCTCCTCCGCCATGGTCCCGGTTGATGTGGGTGACAGTCTGTGTCCGGTACAGGAAGATATCCTGCTGTCCCGTCAGATGCATGCCGCCTTTTGGGACATAACTTTCAGCATCTAAGTTGATGCGGGATGTTTTATTCTTTGACTTGATGATCAGACATACGATCAAGGCAATCAGCGGTGCACCGCCGAAGGTGACACCATACTTGATGTTCCGCATCATTTCCGCATGAGCCTGCGGATCTGCATTGGAAGTATCTACTGGTGTGCCCTGTGCTTCGGCATCCAGATAGGAGTCACATCCTTTGATGAATGTCTCAAAGGCACCGGAATAATTTTTCTGTTTCAGACCGAAAACAACTTTTTCTGCCAGAGCATTTTTCCCATAATCGGTAAATGCTTTGTTTGCGGTTGTGCCATGAGCCATGATGTCATAGGAACGGTCATCCATAGTCAGAATCAATAAGACACATTCTCTTTCTGAACCTGTGCCGTATCCTAACTGCTCTGTTTCGTATAAAGATTCATCGTACTTTTCAATACTGCTGTATCCGGAATAACTTGGTTCAATCCGGATATAAACACCAACGTTGTATTTTTTAGAAACAGCGGCTGCTTTGGTATTGAGACTTGTGACTTCTGATGCGGTAAGCAGTCCGTAATTATCTTTGACATAGTTTGTATTGTCGCCATGAACGGGTGTCAGGAAACAGAAGCACAGCAGTAGACTGAATAGGATCCATCTGTATTTTTTCATCTGTCCCTCCTCATGCCATCATCCCAATGATGAACCAGGCCGCAGTTCCGATGATGACCGCAATCAGGAAAAATGTCAGGAAGAATTTTCCCCAGGCAACCGGCAGATCATCACTGACCATCTTGCCTGTCTGTCCATTCATCGCAAAGAGATAATTCTTGCCGTTGTATTTTGTGGAAAGAAGCCAGACAGGAAGGAATGCATAATGCACCATGCCTGGTTCAACCGCAACATTCTCTGCCTGCGGCATCAGACTTGCATATCCGACGATGGTAGAACGCAGTGCTTCCACTGTGGTGTTCTTCATACGGGTATCTGCGCGTCCGGCATCGGATTCACTGTCGACATCATAGCGGTTGGCTAAGAAGCCTGGCAGATAACTCAATTCAAATTGTTTCAAATCGTTGTAGTCAAATGGTTCAATGGAATCCATCAGTTTATCCGGCATGGTGCTGGAGGCATCTGCGGGAATCTTGTCAAAGGTGACATCGCCCTGACGGCCGACCTGATAATGTTCGGTAACTGTGATCAGATCATCACCCCGGGAGAAACTGCTGACTCTAGTCGCATGGTACTGCAGGTTGCCGGAAGCCGTTCCGTCATACAGCCAGAATGGAACATACAGTCCCTTGATCTCTTCAATATGATTCTGCGCAGAGAACTTGGAAGGAAGGAAAGGCTTTCCTTTATAGAATCCTTTCAAGGCATCTACTGCCTGCTGCTTTTCATAGTGGAAAGGAATCAGATAGTCCGGTTTCAAACTGCCGGCAAACTGTGCTGGTACAACTGTTGGGTTGCCGCAGTATGGGCAGCTTGTCGCAGCGGTTGTTTCATCTGTGACCAGCTGTGCTCCGCAGGAAGGACAGTTATATGCACGCAGGTGCTTTGCCTCTTCTTCCGACCACTGCAAAGTAGAGGAAGCTTTGACTTGCGCCTTTGCGTCATCAATGGATACAGCTTCTTTATTTTTTTCTTCAAAGGCGGCTGTGATCTGTTCAATCGTAAACTCAGATCCGCAGCTGTCACATTTTAACTTCTGGATTGAAGGGTCGAAATGCAGCGGCGCCTTACAGTTCGGACATTGGTAATTTGTCAGTTGTTCAGCCATGTTGCTTTCCTTTCATTCTAAAACGGAAGCGAGGATCCACATGATGATGGCAAAACATAACGCACCAAAACCCAGGATCATAGCTACTGTCTGATTGTCCCTGAGTTTTTGATGGTACTTCTGCATATCAATTTTCATGATATTCCTCGCTGATTGATTTATGCTGGTTTCTTTTCACCGCAGGAAGAACAGAAGTTTCCTGTGTTTACTGTGCCGCATTTTGGACAGGTCCACTGTTCATTGTTCGGCTTTGGTGTACCGCAGACAGAACAGAAGTTGCCGGTATTGACGGCACCGCACTTTGGACAAGTCCAGGAACCGGCAGGAGCAGCTGGTGCTGTGGAAGCCTGCTGGTACAATGCATTGGCATTGACACCGCCGGCAGCATTTGCGGCATTCATTCCGACAAAGCCCATAGCTGCACCATTGGCATTGTTAGCTGCATCACGCATTGCCTGTGTCTGGGCGCCGACCATCGCTGCCGCGCCTAACTTTGGATCCGTATAGGCCGCATCTCTCTGCATCTGCTTGATCATCTTCTCATCTTCTTCAGAAGCAGTGATGGAAGATACACCAAAGGAGATGATCTCAATACCGCGTAATTCTTTCCACTTCTTTGTGAGCTCTGTATTCAGTGCTTCAGCAAGCTCTTCTGTATGTGCAGGAATCTCAGAATAACGTACGCCTTTGGCACTGATGCTGGCAAAGGCTGGCTGCAGGGCAGTCAGTAATTCTGTACGGAGCTGTCCTTCAATATCAGAGACTTTGTATGCATCTGCGACATTGGCACAGACATTTGTATAGAACAGAATTGGATCTGTTACTTTAATGGAATATTCTCCAAAAGCCTTGATGCTGATCTCCAGGTCAATGCCTGCATGTGCATCTACAACTCTGAATGGTACGGGTGCGGCGGTGCCGTATTTCAGACCAGGCATTTCCTTTGTGTTGAAATAGTAGACACGCTGATCCTCAGCCGGCTGACCGCCGAACTGGAAACGATGTCCGATTGTACGGAAGACATTCTTTAAGCCTTCCCCTAAAGAACCTGTAAATAAGGATGGCTCGGTGGAAGAATCATACTTGTATTCTCCTGGCTGCGCAGAAAAGTCAACAACCTGTCCCTGTTCAACAATGACCATGCACTGTCCATCCGCAATCGCAATGACAGATCCATCCGAGATGATGTTGTCATCCCCATGGTTGGTAAATCCTTTTGTCTTCTTGTGTGCTTTGACGCAGATTGTATCTGCTGGAATTGCATCACAGTAAAAATACTCTTTCCAAGTGTCCGCAAAAGTTGATCCGGCTGCGCTCATCGCTGCTAAAATCAGTCCCATATGATATTCTCCTCGATGACAGATATCCTGCCATTCTTTTCTGTATTTTTATCTTAGCATGTTTTAGGAGGAGTTCTATGTCATTCTCTGCAGTTCTTAGAGAATGAAAGAAGAAACTTTTTGTAAAAGAATGCTGCTTTTCAAACAAAAAATCAGAAAAATCATAGGAATAAATCTTGCATAATCATCACAATAATAGTATTATATTTTCGCTGCCTTAGTAGCTCAGTCGGTAGAGCACCTGGCTGTTAACCAGGGTGTCACAGGTTCGAGTCCTGTTTAAGGCGCCATAGAAGACCACTTCGGTGGTCTTTTTTATAGGTAATTTATCATTTTAA
>LAHS01001188.1_pt1 | contig 10059 bp, 7 predicted proteins | sample 329651 | NCBI WGS metagenome assembly LAHS01 (sample SAMN03275699, study PRJNA271635) | activated sludge metagenome | isolation source: sample C-1 Sludge from hydrolytic chamber (first chamber) of Anaerobic... | reverse complement strand
ATAAAGAGCCATAGTCTATAAAGAGCCATAGCCCATGAAGAGCTGTAGTCCATAAAGAGCTGATCTCCCCACAGTACACACATAATCGTAATGATTGCTGTCCGGTAAAGCTTTTATTCATTTCTATTGCTGTCCGGTAAAGCTTTTATTCATTTCAAAAATTAGGGCTGACACTTCTCACGAGGTATCAGCCCTTTGGGTTATCTTGTTTTTTTTTGGAAAAAATATAACTACGAGCAAAGATAGACATTTTGCGGACAGTTGATCTATCGTCAGCTCTTAAAGTTGCCAGATAAAGAGAAAATTCTTCAAATCAGTCGTGAAACGCAGGGCATCGGGGAGATGTGGCAAGAACCCTTTCGTACTATGGTACAAACTGTTACAGAGCTTAACGGCAAATCAAAATGTATTTTTCAGTTATCACACGTTTTCTCGGATAAGCCATAAACAAGTAGCAGATAAGACACAAATATTAACATGCGGCATCAAAATAGTCATTGTTTTCCTTGTTTATCTCACAAAAACTCCTTACCTTTGCACACGTTTTCCGGAGGGTTCCCTCTGAAAGATAAAAATAACGGCCGACTCGCTAGCTCAGTTGGTAGAGCACAACACTTTTAATGTTGGGGTCATGGGTTCGAGCCCCATGCGAGTCACCAAGTACAGAAAAGAGGATTTCAGCAATGAAGTCCTCTTTTCCGTTTATACACAGCCACTTGTTAGCTAAATGGCGCATTCAGAGGAGTTTATGCTAAATGGGCTCAGTCGAAATTTAGTGGGGGTACATAATAGTGTCATGCTCTAAAAATCTTTACCTTTGCTCCATGAATATGCTTGAACAGTTAGCCCGTATAGTTCTCCCCAAGGAGATACGATTACCAAGGACAAGGTTACAGAGATTTTCTGTATTATCGACGAGTTTGACAAGAATTTGAATGCAGAACTGGCCCAAAACCTCCAACTGCCCTCTCATGACGGTAATGGGAAGTGCTACCGTAACCGCAAGGGCAACTATCCGAGAGTGAGATTATGACAATCCTGATATGCTACCATTTCGGTACGTACAGAAACTTCAAGGAGTACTACCTCTGCTGTATCCGCGGACAGCTCAGGCAGGAATTTCCGGACGCCGTTTCCTATAATCGCTTTGTGGAACTCATGCCGCGGGTTTTCTTCAAGATGATGATGTTCATGAAGCTCTATGCTTTCGGCAAATGTTCTGGCATTTCATTTGTCGATAGTACAATGATTCCTGTGTGCCACAACGTCAGGCGCTGTTTCAACAAGGTCTTCAAGGGTCTGGCCAAGGACGGCAAGGGTACCATGGGGTGGTGTCACGGATTCAAGCTGCACCTGCTGTGCAACGATACCGGTGAAGTGATGACCTTTTGTCTTACAGGGGCTAATGTTGACGACAGGGACGACCGAGTGTGGAAAGTGTTCACCAGGGAACTCTATGGGAAAGTGTTCGCCGACAGAGGCTACATCAAGAAGGAGCTCTTCGAGCATCTCTTCGACCAGGGCATCCATCTCGTGCATGGCCTCAGGGCCAACATGAAGAATAAGCTCATGCCCATGTGGGACAAGATTATGCTCAGAAAAAGGTACATTATCGAATGTATTAACGAACTGCTCAAGAACAAGGCCAACCCCGTGCATTCACGTCACCGTTCCATACACAACTTTATGATGAACCTCTGCTCGGCTCTCGCAGCATATTGCTTCTTTGAAAACAAGCCCGAGGCACTGCCTGTGCACGTGGAGAAGTCTAAACAATTAGAGCTCTTTGCATGGTAATGTTATCCCGAACTCGCGTATGTATTATAATAAGGAGATGGTGTATAACCTGATAGACATGATCGGGGGGCAGCTTACCTGACGAACTCATTCCTCGTTGTTCACATTGTGGTATGGAGTTTACGCCCTGGTTTCGCAGCAGAGAGTTTCTGGAAGAAAGCTATTGTCAGCAGGAGATATCATGCTATACGCAATTATCGCCTTAGCCGCTTCTCTTGGCTCTTCTCATAGCTGTCTAACGCCTGATCCATCTTTTGCCTTCCATAACTGATGATTTGCCGCGCCTTGTCGAAATCGAAGAGGCTATACCTTCCCATAGGCATCTGGGCATAGATGTCGGGAGGTGTGATCCGCAGTGCCATCATCGTATTGTTCTGGATACTGATTTTGGCCACCCTGAGCATCATATTCATATAGTTGGCAGAGAAGTCTGTATGTAGGAAGGGTATCTTGTGCCAGATGGAACGCTCGGTAACGTTCTTCGGCTCGTCATATTTTGCGAGAAACGACTGAAAGGGAGTGGTCTCCGGTGCACTGACATTCATCGCGACAAGCAGGTCGCCAGGCTTCCTCGCCACCCTGTCGAGGGGCAGCGTGTTGTGTATGCTTCCGTCTACGTAAATGCGTTTGCCCTCACATACCGGAGCGAAAAAACCGGGAATGGAGATTGAGGAGCGTATGGCTTGAACGAGAGGTCCGGAATTGAAAACATGTTCTTTTCCATACGTCATCTCTGAGGCTGAACAGCAGAATCTTATGGGTAGCTGTTCGATGTTTACGTCATCTATCAGCTCATGCAGCATCTCGGTGACCCGCTGCCCGCTTGCTATATGATCCAGGCCGGGCGAGAGGTCGATGATCTGAAGCATTTTCTTGCGGTTGAGGTCCAAGGCCAGAGCCTTGAGTTTTGCCATGGCACCTGCCGCATACACTCCTCCGACCAGGGCTCCCATCGACGTGCCGGCTATCGAGGTGATATGGTAGCCATGGTCTTCCAGCGACTCTATAGCTCCGATATGCGCCCAGCCGCGGGCACCGCCACCGCCGAGAACCAACGCCACATCATGCTGTTGCTGCCCATGATGGATCTTTTTATATAAAATGTCAGTCAGTTTTATCATTCCCTCTTATCTTAAAACCGTATCATTGAAAACAATATAGGGCAAATCTATATATTTTCTTTGACAACATTACCGTTTGAGTATTTTTTAACGAGAATTTATGGTCTGTTGACAGGAACGTCTATTGCCCTCCGAATGATATCCGGCTCTATCTAAAATTCAAATCCGAGGTTGATGAAGAAGTTAAGTTCATCGGTATGATTGGAATAGCCTATAGATGCGCCTACAGGCCCAAGCAGGGTTCTGTAGTAGTAGGCGAGCTGCACGCCAAGTATCGGTGCATGCTTCAGCAGATGCTCCAGCGCATCGGCATGCTGTGCACTTACAACTTTGAGCATAAGGAAGTTATTGGTGGTGAGTTGTTCCTGTAGTTTAAGCTGACAGGCCAGGAAGTGCGGATCGGTCATTTCGATATGGTGCACGCCGGCAAAAGGCATCTGATGGCTGACATCGTGACCGAACCATTGGCCGCCGATGAGATTCTGACGAATGAAGGGAATGTCGCTTCCGAAGAGCATTCGACCGTAGAGCAGGGGCTGAAGAGTAAGATGGCGGGATAGGGGGAAGGACATCTGCCATGAGGCACTCAGCTCGCTGAAGCCCGCATGATCCTTATATTTGATGAAATTGTCGGTAAAATAAGCGTATTCTGCCATGAATCTTGCTCCGCGGGAGGGGAAGTTCCAGTCGTTTTCAGAGTTATAATGGAGGTTGGCATGATAGCTGAAATAATGATCATCGGAGACCTCGAAGCCACTATGTCCCAACGTACTGGCCACGAGCACCTGGTGATAGTTGTAGTAATCCCAGCGAGTGGAGAGGTCCATGGTAAGATTTCTGACACTGATATTCATCAGGCTGAACGAGGCCTGATGGTGGTTGTAAGTGATGCTGAAGTCGTTTTCACCCTGATTATAGATATCCACCTTGTTGTGGCGGAGCATATAAGCGAAGGAAAACTCCAGTCCGTCGCCCGACTTCCACCGTGCGGCTACATTTCCCATCATGTTACGCCCCAGACGAACGGTAGCCTCAAGGTCCACCGGATACTTTGCCATCGCATAGGTACCGTTGATCTGGAGTGCCACCATCTCCTCGGTGTCGAACCTCACCCCAAGCCTGCCGGTTATCTTGTCGTGATCGGGGCGGTTCATCGTGCCGCCATCGGTGAAGTCGACTGGCGTGAGTGCTTCGGCCTGGGGGGTGTGCAGCGGCGGTACGGAGTCCTCGCCGATATCCAGGCTCTTCCTGAGTGCCATCAGCTCGTCCCAGTGTCTCATGGCTTCCTCCTCACCCCGACGTATCAGCGTGTCGATAGCCACCGGGGTGAAACTTGCTGCGCTATAACCCTCCGTGTTGACACGGATAGGAATATCAGTTATAGCCAGATTGTCCTCATACTTGTTCTTACAGTTCACATCGACGATCTGACCGAGGATTGATGCCCCATTGACAAGGTCATCGGCCGTCTTGGGCTTGCCCTGTACGGTTACGCCGATAATGAAGTCTGCCCCCATGGCCCTGGCTATGTCGGCAGGGTAGTTGTTGCGCAGCCCGCCATCGACGAGCACCATCTCGCCCTTCCTCACCGGAGCGAACGCAGCCGGTATCGACATGCTCGACCGCATGGCTTCGGCCAGCCGGCCGCTATGAAACACATACTCGGTATTATCGACGATATTGGTTGCCACGCAGGCAAAAGGTATGGGCAGACTGTCGAAAGAGATCGAATCGTTGTAACCGGCGGTGAGATGATCGAACAGTTTGGCAAGGTTTTTCCCCTGTATGATGCCTCCGGCCTCTGCCACCTTCTTCTTTCCGAGGGTTAATGTCTTTGAGAGTACATACGTGTTCTGCCGTTCCCTGCCGATCAGATCCTGCGAGTGAAACTCATCTTTATCGCTCAGGAGGAAGGGCCAGTCCTGCTTACGCACCATCGAGTCGAGCAGTGAGGCGTTCCATCCGCAGCTGTAGAGCCCGCCGACGATGCTTCCCATAGAGGTCCCGGTGATGATGTCGACTGGAATCCCAGCCCTCTCCAGCACCTTCAGCGCCCCGATATGTGCCATGCCTTTGGCACCGCCGCCCGACAACACGACGGCAACGCGCTTGCGTGGCGTTGCAGACCATGCCTGAAACCCGAGGCAGAGAAAAAGCAGAAAGACGGGAAACCTATGTACTGGAAATCGCATAACCGATAGCGTGAGGGAATAAAGCTGTTGTATGTCGTGTTCTGGCAGAGCCGGCAGAGGATCTGCCGGCAATCTTATTGCATCTCCCTGAGTCTGATTTCTACCGAGTCGGGAGCGGTGAAGTGTGTGGTAAGAGGTGTGAGATCGGTCTCGCCGAAGTGGTAGGGATAGACTATGCGGGGGTGGATCATCTCGATAGCGTGAACGGCCTGCTGTGGTGTCATGGTATAAGGCTGATTGACCGGCAGGAAGGCCACGTCCACATGCCCCAACTGCTGCATCTCGGGGATATCCTCGGTATCGCCTGCCACATAGATCTTCAGGCCGTCTATATCAAACAGGAAGCCGACATCCAGGCGTGCCTTGGGGTGATACTGCAGGTGCGAGGGAGTGATGTTGTAGGCTGCCGTGCCCTTCACCCTAATGCCGAGTGCCTCAAAGGCGATGCTGTCGCCAGGGGCCACGGCCTTCCCTTTGCCTTCCATCTGCGTCACCCTGCCGTTGGCAACAAACTGGGTGCCGTCCTTACGGAGCTGTGACAGCGCCGCGGGGTCGTAGTGATCATGATGCTCGTGGGTGACCATGATATAGTCAGCCTTGGGCAACAGGCTGAAATCATTGCCATACACCGTGGTAGGGTCGATATAAATCAGCTTTCCGTCTATCTCAAACGCGATGGAGGCATGCTTGATGAAGGCAATCTTTACCATACGGTTCTTGGGGGTGGTCAGGGTGTCGACCGCATATCCCTGCTTGATGAATGTTTCCATATTACTGTCCTGTTGAGGTTGTTGTGACTGCGATGCGTGTCCGTTGCAGGCGGCACAGATCAGAATGAGGGCTAAAAACAGTCTAATTTTTTTCATCTTGTAATCACAATAAAGTTATCAAATGGGTTATAAACCGCAAAGAGGAAGAAGATATTTAGGTACATCTTCTTCCTCTTTTTTTGTCCCGGAGGTTGAAGAGATGCCCCTTTACTTCTTGGTCACCTCTATGATCTTGGTCTTGGGCAGCTCACGGTTGCGCTTGTTGGTCACCGTGACTACAGCCTGGGCCAGACTGATGAAGGCCTGTCCCGTCATGGTATCTACGTTGGCGGCGGCAGGTGTGCCCGTATCGCCATTCTCACAGATGCTCTGCACGATGGGGATCTGCGCCAGCAGGGGCACGTTCATCTCCTTAGCGAGGTTCTTGCAGCCGTCCTTTCCGAAGATGTAATATTTGTTCTCGGGCAGTTCGGCGGGTGTAAACCATGCCATGTTCTCCACCAGTCCGAGGATAGGCACGTTCACCTTATCGTTGGTGTACATGTCTATGCCCTTGCGGGCATCGGCCAGTGCCACCTTCTGCGGCGTCGATACGATCACGGCTCCCGTGATGGAGAGGGTCTGAAGCAGCGTGAGATGAATGTCGGACGTGCCCGGCGGGGTGTCGAGAATGAAGTAATCCAGCTCTCCCCAGTTGGCATCGGCAATGAGCTGCTGCAGGGCAGAGGTGGCCATGCCGCCGCGCCACACGGTCGCTGTGTCGGGATTGACGAAGAACCCGATGCTCAGCAGCTTGACACCGTATTTCTCTATGGGCTCTATCAGCTGTCTGCCATCTACCTGAACGGCGTACGGGCGTTCCTCTTCCACACCAAACATTTTGGGGATAGAAGGGCCGAAGATGTCGGTATCCAGCAGTCCGACCTTGTAACCGAGCTTGGCCAGGGCGATGGCGAGGTTGACAGAGATGGTGCTCTTGCCCACGCCGCCCTTGCCGGAGCTCACGGCAATGATATTCTTTACCTGCGGCAGGAGCTTGCCAACCTCGGGCCTCGGAGCCGACCTGAACTCCGTCTCGATCGTCACCTCCACGTCCGGGCTCACGTGGTAGTGTATGGCAGCCTCGGCAGCCTTGACCGTCGACTTGAGGAAGGGGTCGGTGTCGCGGGGGAAGATAAGTACGATACGCACCTTCATGCCGTCGATGCTCGGCGTGTCGGCAAGCATGTTGCTCTCTATAAGATTCTTCTTTGTACCAGGATAGATAACAGTTGCCAGCGCATCGGTTATCAATTTGGGGTATAATGTCATAATGTATTTTATTTAACGTTGATTCATCGCAAAAGTAATGAATTATTGTTGAAAAAGGGCATAAAACACGTTATAAATCGTATAAATACGCGAATTTTGATTATCTTTGCCCTATAAAACAAGTCTATACATAGTACTCTGATATGATCCCTGATTCTTTCATTTCGTCGGCAAGACCACTCCGATAGGCGGGAATGGTGCAGGCAGGTCTGCGCAGGAGATCGTAAACATGGGAAACTATCATCAGCCTCTATAGATATGAATTATAAAAAGATAATCATTGCAGCATTATGGGTCCTGCCCCTGACGGGTACGGCCAAGGAGATAACCTGGTATCCGGGTGGACACGTTACGTACAGCATACAGAAACAGTATGGCACCGTGGTGCAGAAGGCGCTGGAGATGTTCCGGTCTGACATGCTGGCGGTCACGGGTTACCAGCCACAGGAGCGATCGGACGGCAGCGTGGCCATCTATCAGCTGGATCTTGCCAACAACAAGGAGATGAAGGAGATAGAGGATTACAGGGTCCCGATACACCGGTTCATCACGAAGAAAGATGCCTTCTGGCTGGGAGTGCGACAGGGAAAGATCGTCATCGTGGGCAGCGATGGCAGGGGAACGGCCTACGGCATGCTCGAACTCTCGCGTATGGCAGGGGTGTCGCCATGGATCTACTGGGGTGATGTGGTGCCGGCCCGCCAATACAAGCTGACCATCGATGACAGATTCGAGACCCTGCAGAGCCCCTCCGTGGAGTTCCGCGGCGTGTTTATCAACGATGAAGACTGGTCGAGCCGCGTATGGGCACATAACAAGCTCGACACCCAGCTGAAAGCAGGGGCCATGGGACCGCGCTATTACCATAAACTGTTTGAGCTGCTGCTGCGTCTCCGCGCTAATGCCCTGTGGCCTGCTATGCACGAGGGGACGACGGCGTTCTTCAAGGTCAGCGGCAACAAGGAGGTGGCCGATTCGTTCGACATCTACGTGGGTTCATCGCATTGCGAACCCATTCTGCGCAACAATGTGGGCGAATGGGACACACGTCAGCGCGGCCCCTACAACTTTATCACCAATCACCACCAGGTGGAAGAATACTGGCGCGAGCGCGCCAGGGAGACAGCGGGCATGGACGCACTCTATACCATCGGCATGAGGGGCATTCACGATGGACCGATGGAAGGCGTGCACACCCCAGAAGAAAAGCTCAAGGGCATGCAGAAGGTCATCGATGCGCAGCGCAGGATACTCAAGCAGGAGCTCAAAAAGAATATCCACGAAATACCCCAGGTATTCATACCTTATAAGGAGGTGCTCGAGATCTATGAGAACGGACTGAAGATTCCCGACGACGTATGCCTGATGTGGTGTGACGACAACTACGGATACCTCACCCGGCTGAGCGACGCCCAGCAGCAGAGACGCAAGGGTGGGGCGGGCGTATATTATCATCTGAGCTATTGGGGACGGCCTCACGACTGGCTGTGGCTCACCACCCTGCAGCCCGGACTGCTCTACAGCGAGATGCGAAGGGCCTACGATCACCATGCGCGCCGGCTGTGGATAGCCAACGTGCACGACCCGAAGGTAGCGGCCTACGACCTCAGCCTGTTCATGGATATGGCATGGAACATCAACGGCGTGGGGCCCAACAGCCTGCAACAGCATCTGCAGCAGTGGCTCGTGCAGCAGTTTGGAGAAAAGGTGGGCAGCAGGCTGGTGAAGCCTATGACCGAGTTCTATCATCTCTGTGGCATTCGCCGACCGGAGTTTATGGGCTGGAGTCAGGTGGAACTGGATAAGAAGAGGTATGACCGTGGGTGGTCTCCCGTACAGAATACGGAGTTCAGCGCCGATGAGTTCGGCAACGAGCTGGAGCGGTACCTGGCCGACTATGAGCGTATCCGGCGTGAGGTGGCCGAGGCAGAGAAGCTCCTCCGCCCCGAGCTGAAAGATGCCTTCTTCGCTGCCATCACTTATCCGGTGAACTGCGCAGCCGATATGGCTACCAAGCAGCTGCAGTCGCAGGAGGCCCGCCTCATAGGCAGGCCCTCCAACTTCCATCATGACGAGGAGGCGCTGGAGTCGGCGGTGCGCAGCTGGAATGCCTATACAGACATACAGCGGCTCACCCAATATTATAATAAGGAGATGGCAGGAGGCAAATGGGACGGCAATATGGACATGGCTCCACGTGCGCTCAATGTGTTCCAGGCTCCCACCTTGCCCGGCCAGCTCACCGCCGACGAGGTCAGGCAGTATAGCCATGCCGCCCCCGTGGCATCGAGGCTCGACACCGACGGTGCCGTGGTTTACAATGCGTGCAACTTTACCCAAGCTACCCCGGGGGCACAGCCTGTGGAGATGCTCGGCCACTCCATGAAGGCGGTAGCCCTGCCCAGGGGTGGGAGTCTGACCTATAGGTTCTATGCCAGGGGCGGAGATGCCGTGCTTTACACGGCTCTTATTCCGACGCAGCCCAACGATAAGGGCGACCTGCGTTATCAGGTGAGTATCGACGGGGGCACCCCCTTCGTCTATTCGCTCAAGGAACCGTTCCGCTCTGAGCGCTGGAAGGCGAACGTGCTGCGAGGACAGTCGCTGCGCAGCGAGCCCATACACCTCTCCACCGGTACCCACACGCTTGTCATCACCGCCCTCGACGATCATATCGTAGTGGATCAGTGGATGATCGATTACGACCAGGACCGCCAGTTCTATATGCTCCCCGTGAAGTCGGCACTGCAATAATCCCCGATCCTTACGGCAGCAAGGCAAGGTGTGGTTACCTTCAACGTGAAATCAGAATGAAAGAAAAAACGCCGTTTTCGTGACATTCTGACTTTTCCTCAAATTCGCAGCGAA
>LAHS01001898.1_pt1 | contig 10081 bp, 7 predicted proteins | sample 329651 | NCBI WGS metagenome assembly LAHS01 (sample SAMN03275699, study PRJNA271635) | activated sludge metagenome | isolation source: sample C-1 Sludge from hydrolytic chamber (first chamber) of Anaerobic... | reverse complement strand
GGATGACCTGATAGCAGCAAATAGCAAGGTTGAGGGAAAAATCATCCCCTACTAACCTCCCCTTTCTAAGGGGAGGAAACGTTGCTGCATAGTAGCTGATGATTTGACAATATACCCCAAGAAATGGCTGCAAAGCAAACCGGTAACCTCCCCTTGGAAAGGGGAGGCGGAGGAGGGGATGATTAAAACGTAAGGAGAAATCACTCGATGAAACCGCCTTTTTTCAGCTCTTCGGCCACAGCACAGAGCTCGTTGTACCACTCACGGCCAAACCGACGCACGAGTGGACCTTCCAAGAAACGGTAAAGCGGCAGGTTGAGCTGCTCTCCTTTACGGACTGCACACGCGCAGATAGCCCACCGGTGGTAGTTAATACCCACGAGGTCGCCGTCGAAACGCTTCTCGCGAATGGGATAGAGCGCACACGAAATGGGCTTCATGAACCGCGACTGTCCGGCTCTGCAGGCCTTCTCCAGCGCACAGAGGCACGTTCCACGGTCGTAGCAGGTGAACACGCAGTCTTTTCCATTCACGATACTGGTTACCAGTTCGCCCTCTGCATCGGTGTAGGCCACGCCCTGCTTGTCGATTACAGCCTGCGCCGAAGCCGACAAATCGGGCCACACTGTATCGAGCGAGGCTTCAATTTGGCCGATTTCATCGAGACTAACGGGTGCTCCCGCGTCGCCTTCCACGCAGCAGGCACCCTTGCACACATCAAGGTCACAGCAGAATTTCTCGGTAAATACATCGGGCGAAACCAGTACGTTGCCCACCTGCAGGATATGAAGGTTCGTTTTGCTCATACGCGGTTGTAAGTTGTGGGTGCAAAGGTACAAAAACGACTTTAATGCACAAAGGAAACTGCCACCGTACTTTCGTAAAACAACTCCCTGCCTTTCCGGTGCCTTCACACCGCCTTCAAAAGTGTCAAAGCTATGCTCCACGAACTTTTGACACTTGTCGCACATGAATTTGACAATTGTCGCACATGAATTCGACACGTGTCAAAAGTTCCTGAAGATATAATCTTTTACCGGCCAAACCGCCCTGGAAACGACCTCGGAAAGGTCGAAGTTAATAGAGGGAGAGCAGGAGATGGCTGGCATATGAACGGACAAAGGCCGCCGAATACTGCCAAAAAACGACCTCGGAGAGGTCGAACCCTCACGTAACCGCATGCCTGGGAGGCCGCGAAGCGGCCGAGTCGGCTTGCGGGGTAGATACTCCACACTACCCTCGACCCCAGCGGGGTCGCCCTAAACCGCTGCTAACTGCATGTCAAGTAAAGGCGTCTCCTCCAGAGACGAGATACTATGCACACCCTTACCGCATGCCTGGGAGGCCGCGAAGCGGCCGAGTTGGCTTGCGGATAAGCCACTCCACACTACCCTCGACCCCAGCGGGGTCGCCCTAAACAGCAGCTAACTGTATGCCAAATAAAGGCGTCTCCTCCAGAGACGAGATACTATACGCACCCTTACCGCAAGCCAACTCGGCCGTAGTGCGGCCTCCTTGGCATGCGGTTACTTGAGAAGTAGACCTCTCCGAGGTCGTAACCTGTGAATACTAAGCTAAAAGATAGGGCATCTGAACGCGATATGAAAAAATCTAGCTACTGCACAAAATCTCCCTCGGCGAAGTCTGAAAAAGCAGCAAGTAAACAGACGCTATCCTACGCACAGGCACATAACAGCAGTAAAAAGTTGATGAAAAGCGACCTCGGATAAGGCAAAACTAATAGCGGAAGAACAGAAAACAGTTGGTAGATAAGCGTATAGTAGCAGCAGAAAGCGAGCGAAAGACAGCCGCAGAGAGGTCGAAGCCTAACGCAGGAGAGTAAGAGCTGGGGCGTATATAATCGGATAAAAGTAGCTGAAAACTGCCAAAAAACGACCTCGGAGAGGTCGAACTCTCATGTAACCGCATGCCGAGGAGGCTGCACTGCGGCCGAGTCAGCTTGCGGGGAAGATACTCCACACTACCCTCGACCCCAGCGGGGTCGCCCTAAACCGCTGCTAACTGCATGCCAAGTAAAGGCGTCTCCTCCAGAGACGAGATACTATACACACCCTTACCGCAAGCCAACTCGGCCGCTGTGCGGCCTCCCCGGCATGCGATTACATAACAAGCAGGCCTCTCCGAGGTCATGTCCGGCCGGTAAAAAAAGAGGAAAGCTGCTACCCCGTTGCATGCCAACACACTCCCCTACCCACTGCTCACCACGCCACGGGTGCCACGCCCTGCGACTCCAGATAGGCGTTGCAGCGGGAGAACTGGTGGTTGCCGAACCAGCCGCCACGGTTGGCCGAGAGCGGCGAAGGGTGCACACTCTCGAGCACGAGGTGCTTCTGCTGGTCGATGAGATACTTCTTTGAGCGCGCATAACCGCCCCAGAGCATGAACACAAGGTGCTCCCGCTCGGCGCTCAAAGCCCTGATGGCGGCATCCGTAAACCTATCCCAGCCCAGCTTTTGGTGGCTGTTGGCCATGTGGGCCCGCACCGTGAGCGTGGCGTTAAGCAGCAGTACGCCTTGCCGAGCCCAGCGGGTAAGGTCGCCGTCGGCCGGCATCGGCGTGCCCAAATCCATCTCTATCTCCTTGAAAATGTTAATGAGCGATGGCGGCATCGGCACACCCTGCGGCACTGAGAAGCTGAGCCCCATGGCCTGACCGGGCTCGTGATAGGGGTCTTGGCCGATGATGACGACCTTTACACAGTCGAATGGACAGAGGTTAAAGGCGTTGAAAATCAGCTTGCCCGGCGGATAACAGGGGTAGTGCAGGTACTCCTCGCGCACGTAGTTGGTGAGGTTAACGAAGTATTGCTTGTCAAATTCGGCCCCAATGTGCTGCCGCCAGGAGGCTTCGATGTCTACATTCATATTCGTGCTCATTACGGTTTGTACCGCAAAAATAGACATTTAGGGGCAGAAAAGCAAAAAAGCAGGCAGATTTCTCACTATTAGCGAGATTTCAGGTAACGCGGCTTGGAACTTTCAACACTATTTTTTATATTTGCATTTGTACTGCCGCGGGGCAGCCCGAACCATCAGATACCGAAACCTGCACGCACATGAAAGCAACCGTCAGCACGCTTGCCCTGCTTCTGCTCCTATCCATCAAGACCGCCGCCGGCCAGACGCTGCCGGGCGAACGGATATTTCTGTGCACCGACCGCACGGCCTGCACGGCCACCGACAGCGTGCGGATAGACGGTATCCTCATGGCTACCGACACGCTGGGCGGCCCCTACAGCCGGTACGTTTACGTGGAACTCATCAATAGCCACGACTCTCTCTGCCTGCAACAAAAGCTGTGCTGCGAGCCCGGCGGCCGTTTTCACTCCGCATTCCAGCCGCTAACGGCCTGGCCGCAGGGAACGTATCGGCTGCGTGCCTATACGCGGCTGATGCGCAACTACCCGCCCGAGACCTTCCCACTGCTCATCCTCCGCATCGGTAATGATAACATCCGGCAGCCTGCTGTGAGCCATGTTGTGCGCTGTTACCTCTACCCCGAGGGCGGACACATGGTGGATGGACTGCGCCAGAGCATAGCCGTGAGACTGACCGACGGCAACGACCGTCCGCTCCGAGGCAGCTTTACGCTCACCGACAGCAGGCAACGCGAGCTGGCAAGCGGCACCACCACCGCCTCGGGTTGGCAGCTGGCGGCCTTTACACCGGAACCGGGAGAGGCCTATTATATAAAGGTGGAAACGGATGGCCGTAAGGAGTCGTTCCCCATTCCGGCCCCAAGCAAGGAGCCGGTGGTGCAGAGTGCGCTCAAAGGTAGCATCCTCTCGTACTACGTTCACCCCCAACTGCCGCCGCAATATGTCCTCTACCTGTACCACAGGCAGTTGGGATTGCAGCGCATCAACCTAAAACGCAACGGCGGAAAGATTGATGTCACGGGGCTGGGAGACGGGCTCGCATCGCTCATTTTGACCGATGAAATGGGCGAAATTGTATCAGAGAGCTTCCAGAGAGTTGGTTTCCGGCAAAGCAAAAGGACGGCAGCAGCAGTGGCAGATGCCGACACCGCCGGCGTTCTTTGCACATTCCGCCGAGCCATAAGCGACACTATCGCCAGCCTGCCGCAGGCCGTTCCGGCGCTCATACTGCAAACCGACGTGGCTTCGGCCGCACCTTTCCCGAAGGATTATGGCCTGCCCGGAGAGGACAACGAGGCCGACCTGCGGGCGTGGCTCTGCTCGGCAACCTTCTGCCGCATCAACCTCAAAGCCGCCCGAGAGGGCAAACTCACCCTCACCTACGCCCCCGAAACGCAGCTCACCCTTAGCGGCAGGGTCACTTACCGCGACGGCGGGCGCCCCGTAAAGGACGGTTCAGTAATGGCCTACCAGAAAAGCAACAACGCCGTTTTTACTTCGCAGACCGATGAAATGGGCAATTTTCGCATCCCGGTTGATGATTACAGCGACGGCGAGGAGTTCTATCTGCAGGCTTACGACAAAAAAGGAAAGGCCTACTACTGCCGCTATGAGATGACGGAAGACGCCCCGCCGCCGCTCGCCCGGCAGCAATCTGACTTTGCATCTGAAGCCTACGGAGGCGACGAAGCGCAGCTCTACAGGCCCGGCTTGCACGGTGTAAACAGACTGCCCGAGGTCAGCGTAACCGCCAAACGCCGCATGTACGACCAGGAGGAGAAGCTTTTCTACAAGTCAACGCTGCTTACCCACGCTGATATACAATCACACAACCTGATTGACTTCAAACGTGTAGTCGAATACTTCTTTAAATACATGTACTTGACAGGCAGCGAACAAGTAGGCTATGTTCTCAACAATCGTAGAGCTTCGACATTACAAGCCAACCAGTCCATTAAAATTCTCCTCGACGGAACACCCATTTCTGTTAACCAAGTGCTCTATATGGACATGAACGATATGGAATCCATCGAATATCTTAGCACGGTAGAAGCTGCAAAAAGAGTTGATGTGGGGAGTGCCATCAATGGAGCATTGGTGATGAAGACCCGTAGCTATAAGCCTGATACGGAGAAAATAGAAAGCAAAGGAGTGATGTATCGCCCGTTGGGGCTCACAGGCGGGCGCAGAAAAGATACCGCTCCAACGATGAAATCGGCCAAAATGAGCCTCCAAGAATGGGTTTTGACCGACACCGTATATAAGGACGGGAGGGTGAGCAGCACACAAACAAAACGGTAAGACCGAAGCTCCTGTACACCTGCCCTTGGCAGGCAGGAGAACAGCCTTTATCCGGGCAGCTTGCTGAAGCTATGCTTCAAGGCGCCTGAAGGTATCGGTCAAGGGGCTTGAAGATGCCGTTCAAGGAGCTTGAAGCATAGCTTTTAAAATACCGGGGGCTGCAAATGACTGTACGAGAGGATAGATTGCACTGGGCAAGAGGGTAACAACGGCTCTCTTGCTGCAAATCTCCGCGCACCGGAAAGGGCTGCTGCACGAGGCCCGAAAGCAAACAAAAACGCCCTGCATGCCGGCAAATTGCGGCACGCAGGGCGTACTTATAGCGGATTGAATTAATCGGTAATCAGGTTCTCACCCGTCATATCGGCCGGTTGCTCCAAGCCCATGATATGCAGGATAGACGGTGCCACGTCGGCCAGACGGCCGTTCTTAACGGTTGCCGAGTTGTTGTCGGTAACGTAGATAAACGGCACCGGATTGAGCGAGTGGGCCGTGTTGGGCGTGCCGTCGGGGTTAATGGCGTTGTCGGCATTGCCGTGGTCGGCAATAACAATGGCCTCGTAATCGTTTGCCTTGGCAGCTTCAATCACGTCGTGTACGCAATGATCCACCGCCCAAACGGCCTTCGCGATGGCGTGATAAACGCCCGTGTGGCCCACCATGTCGCCGTTGGCGAAGTTGACAACGATGAAGTCGTACTTCTGAGCATTGATGGCAGCTACCAACTTGTCCTTAACTTCGTAGGCACTCATCTCGGGTTTGAGGTCGTAAGTGGCCACTTTGGGCGACGGAACGAGAATTCTGTCCTCGCCGTCGTAGGGTTCCTCGCGTCCTCCATTGAAGAAGAAGGTTACGTGAGCGTACTTTTCGGTCTCGGCGGTGTGCAGCTGCTTCTTGCCAAGTTTTGAGAGATATTCGCCCAAGGTGTCCTCCACGTTCTCCTTGGGGAACAGCACGTGCACGTCTGTAAAGTTGGCATCGTAGGGCGTCATGCTGTAGAATTGCAGGCCCTTGATGGTGTGCATGCCCTCTTCCGGCATGTCCTGCTGGGTCAGCACGGTAGTAAGTTCCTTGGCGCGGTCGTTCCTGAAGTTGATAAAAATTACCACATCGCCTTCCTGTATCGTGCCGTCAACGGTCGAGTTGTTGATGGGTTTGATGAATTCATCGGTCACTCCGTCGGCATAACTCTCCTCTACAGCCTTCACCATGTCGGTAGCTTGCTTGCCTTTAGCTTCTACCAAGAGGTCGTAAGCCTCCTTTACACGGTTCCAACGCTTATCTCGGTCCATGGCGTAGAACCTGCCCACGATGCTTGCTATGTGCGCATCGTTCTGCCGGCACACTGCCTCAAGCTCCTTGATGAAGCCTGCACCGCTCTTTGGGTCGGTGTCGCGACCGTCCATGAAGCAGTGAACGAAGGTGTTCTTGAGACCGTATTCCTTCGAAATCTCAACGAATTTAAAGAGATGATCGAGCGAGGAATGCACGCCGCCGTTGCTGGTTAGGCCCATCAAGTGGAGCTTCTTGCCCGTCTGCTGTGCGTAGCTGTAGGCCGAAACGATTTCGGGATTCTTCATGATGGAGCCGTCCTTGCAGGCTCGGTTTATCTTTACGAGGTCTTGATACACAATTCGACCGGCGCCGATGTTGAGGTGTCCCACCTCTGAATTGCCCATCTGACCGTCGGGCAGACCTACATCTTCGCCCGAAGCCTGCAGCTGCGAGTGGGCTGAAACTGCAGTCAGATAGTCCAGGTAAGGCGTAGGCGTGTTGTAGATAACGTCACCCTCACCGTGTTTACCGATTCCCCAACCGTCGAGAATCATCAATAGAGCTTTCTTTGCCATAATAAAACTAATATCTAAAAAGTAATTTTTTCAATCTGCAAATTTACTACAAATAAGCCGATTGGCAAAATCTGAAGGGATAAAAGCTATTAAATGGCAACGTTTCTGCTATCGACTTTTGGCGGAGTTCGCAGTTTTCGGCCATTTCATCGGATATGAGTAAGGGTCTGAGCCGAGCAGTCTGAAGGTAACGGGAACGGCATATCTCACCTTTATAGGCCTGCCGTTCCTGCTTCCGGGGTTCCATTTGGGCATCAGCTTCAATACCCGCAAGGCTTCTGCATCCAGCAAAGGGTCGACAGATTGGATAACTTTGAAGTCGGAACAGGTACTGTCCGGATTGACTGAAAAGCTGACCACTACCCTTCCCTGGATGCAATTTTCGGCATACTCGGCGGGGATTTTCAGGTTTGCAGCAATGAAATCCATCAATGCCTTGGTACCTCCAGGAAAAGAAGGCATGATTTCAGCTGGTTCAAAACACTTCCACTCCGAGCGTTGGTTCTGTGCAACCGCTGCCTGAACCGACAGCAACACCACCACTAAACAGAAGAACAATCGTTTCATATCTTTAGGTTTTGAATGTCCGTTAATCAAGGCGCAACCGGCTGCTCCACAGCATGACCGGTACTGCAGGCCTCCAAGTTGCGCCTTGCAGATTTGAGTTTGGATACTGCAAAGATACAGTCTGGCCCGCCATTCTGCAATACCTGAATGACCATTGACACACTCAAAGGCAGAAACCAACTGATTATCAGCGCAATAAAATATCCATTCAACTGTTTTTGACACAACAAACGAGAGCCTCCACCACAATTACAAGCTGCTGCAAGCACCACCAACGGCAGGCCTGCTGGCACCAAAAAGCCCCGCACACTTTACAGCATGCGGGGCTTGGAAACTAATACCTATACGTGATGTTATATGATCTCGATCTGACGCTGAACCCTTGTTTTGGCTTCTTCCATCTTAGGCAGGTCGACATAAAGCACGCCATTGTCTACGCGAGCCTTAATTTTATCCTTCTGAACATCATCGGGCAAGATGAGTGTTTGCTCAAACTTGCTGTAGTTGAACTCACGACGAAGGTAGTGAGCTTTCTTGTCTTCCTCCTTCTTTTCACTCTTCTGTTCCATCTTGATGTTGAGGTTACCCTCGTCATTAATGTTTACAGAGAAGTCTTCCTTACGCAAGCCGGGGGCTGCGAGCTCAATGGTGTACTCCTTGTCACGTTCTACCACGTTGATTGCAGGAGCCGTTGCGTTGGCACGAGGCATAAAACCTGTATTAAAGAAGTCCTCGAATACATCCGGTAACCAAGAACTGTTGTGCATAACTGGTAACATAATCATATCCTCCTATTTAAAAGTTAATGGTTTATCTTTATCATTTATCTTGAACTCTTACGCGTTCACTTAGCCTTATGCAATAAACATACCAACGCAGATTTTTGTCAATATGACGCAAAAAGATGTCAGAATGTCAGCTTGCAGGCGACATTCAACAAGCCGGTAAACGAGAAGAAAGGAGCCGAAAGCTTGATGATATCAATATTTTAGGCTAACTTTGCAAGGACATGAAAAGGACAACCATACTGCTGTTTGTCGCCCTTGCCGCCCTTGCCGGGTGCCGAACGGGCGGCCGCTCCGGAGCCGGAAGCCCGGAAGAGGCGGCACAAGCCTACGTTGACAGTGCCCTGCACTACATCGACGGCGGCGACCTTGGCTCGGCACTGCTCCAACTCAGGCAGGCCGAAAAGCTGCTCCCGCACCTCGACAACGCCAAGACACAGTACCAAATATGCCAGTACACGGGCTGGATACTTGAGACCACGGGCGCCAACAGGAAAGCTCTGGGCTACATGGAGCGTGCCCTCAGCTACGCCCGCCGCTACGGTAAGCCCGAGTACATGGTAGATGTTTACATCAACCAGGCCAACACCTTATATAATATGGGCCTCAACGACAGCGCCTGGAGGGTGAACCTGCGGGCGGCGGAGTTCTTCGGTCAGGCCGACCAAGGGCAGAAGTCGGTCATCCTGAAGAACATAGCATACTACGAACTGCTGCACGATTCGCTGCCCGAAGCCGAGCACCACGCCTACCGGGCGGCCATGATGGCGCAGGATTCGTCGGCTCTCGGCAACGCCATCTCGCTGCTTTCCACCATCTACACGCGGCAGAACAAGCCCCAGCAGGCCAGCCTTTTGAGTAATATTGCCCAGCAGGAGAGGGCCCACCGCATGCAACTGCGCATGCAGGCCGAGTACGACAAGCAGGTTATCCTGCGCCGGCAGGCCGAGGAGAAGCTGTACTTCAGCATCGCCATCATCGCCCTGCTGCTCGTTATCTGCGCCCTCACGCTCTGGTACTACCGCCGCACACAGGCCTTGTACCGCCGTTACCGCACGCGCGTGGCTGCCATCAAGGCCGACACCCTGGGCTGGCTGGGCCGCAAGGACGCCACCATAGGCGAGATGAAGCGGCAGATTGACGCCAAGACGCGCGAGGTGCAACAGCTCAGCCGACAGCTGCCAACACGGTTGCAGGGCGACGAGATGGCCTCGTCAATTGCCGAAACAAAGCTCGGAGTAGACGTGTTATACGCCATCCTGACGGACGACAACATCAGCCAGTACGGCAAGCAGGAGCAGAAAGCCGTAACGGAAGTGATGAAAACCATAGACCGCGAGCTGGCCTACCTTATCGACAACCCCGACTATGCGCTCACACCAAAGGAGACATTCTTCTGCATCATGGAGCGTAACGGCAAGACCGACGCGCAGAAGTCGCGCTCTTTCTGCTGCTCGGAGCAGGCCGTGCGTTCTACCAAAAGCCGCCTGAGCAAGAAGATAGACATTGAAAGCATCAGGCCGAAGGCTCCGCTCTAAGCGCCGTAACATATACTGCCGGGCAAAGACACCGGTAGGTTTTGCCGCTTATTGATTGTTACCTGCACGCTCATCACAAACGAATGAGGCGCCAGAGTATCCTCCCCTTGGAAAGGGGAGGTTAGGAGGGGATGATTACTG
>LAHS01000452.1_pt1 | contig 10081 bp, 9 predicted proteins | sample 329651 | NCBI WGS metagenome assembly LAHS01 (sample SAMN03275699, study PRJNA271635) | activated sludge metagenome | isolation source: sample C-1 Sludge from hydrolytic chamber (first chamber) of Anaerobic... | reverse complement strand
AGCGGGAGTTGAATCCTTCTTCTTTCCGTACAGCTTTTCCTCATCAAACAGCTCTTCTTTATCTTTGCGGCTGTAGACTTGTTTTTTGCCTTTAAATTGCTTTTTAGCAGTTTTGTTCTCGCCCATCGGAGGCATAGAACTTCCGCCGCCGAATCCAGGACGTCCGCCGCCAAAGCCAGGTCTTCCGCCTGCTCCGGGGCCTCTGTTGAATCCGCCCGGTCTTCCGCCCTGATAGCCGCCAGTGCGTCCTGCATATCCGCCGCCCTGAGGACGGTTGCCCTGGTAACCGCCTGTGCGTCCCTGATAGCCGCCCTGGCCTCCGCGGTATCCGCCGCCCTGGTAACCGCCAGTGCGTCCCTGATAGCCGCTGCTCTGGCCTTCGCGCTCACGGTTCTGATAACCTTCGCGAGCCTGTGCGCCGGTAAATCCGCCGCCATTGTTCGGACGGTATCCGCCGTTCTGGCCGTAGCCGCCCTGACGGTTGTAACCGCCTTCGCGGTTGCCATATCCGCCTTCGCGTGATCCGTAGCTGCTCTGGCCGCCTTCACGGCTGCCGTAGCCGCCCTGACCTCCGCGGTATCCGCCGTTTGAGCGCGGATGATCGGAAAGGTTGCCCGCCTTTACATTCGGGCGGGAAGAATTAAGTTCAAAAGATGATGTGCGCGGACGAGGTGCAGGACGAGCAGCAGCATTTTCTGCAGCTGCCGGAGATGCACTTGTTTCAGCGGATGATGATACAGGCCGTTTTACAACAGGACGCACCGTTTCATGCGCCGCTGCATTTGCTGCCTGAGCAGAAGCACTCTGTGCCCCGGAAGCTGCGGCTGAACCTGCCGTGCCGGCAGGCGCAGTATTTGCAGATGCGCCCTGAGCAGCAGCATGTGCACTGCCAGCGGCAGCACCTGATGCAGCGCTATGAACGGCACTTCTGGCATTACTCTGGGCAGTGCCCGCAGCAGCCGGTCTGCTTTCAGAAGAGGTTCTTTTTTTAACAACGACAACCCGTTTTTTTTCAGCAGCTGCACCAGTGCTTTTTGCACCTGCAGCGTGAGCAGCGCCTGCTGCTCCGGATGCTGACGCCGGGGATTCCGGTTTTTTCTTGTTCAATACAAATTCGGGTTTTTTCTCTGCTTCATCCGCCATATCTGTCTGTTATTCCTCGTCCTCTTTAAATTCAAACTCAACACCGCACTTCGGACAATGTGTCATGTCAAGGGTAATCTTTGCTCCGCATTCAGGGCAGAAGTATTCTTCTTCCGCTCCGCTTTCAGAAGCTGCTGAAGAATCAGCTCCGGCTTCCGAACCTGCTGCTTTTTCTGCACCGCTCTCTGCGGCTGAACCAGCAGCATCACCGGCACCCTCTTCGACAAACTCAACAGTGCTGTGAATAATTTTGTTGACTGCTTCAATCTCTTCCGGAGTTACGCCGGCAACTTTCTGAATGTCACCGTTGTCGTAAGCTTCCGCGAATTTCTGAATATCGTCATATCCTGCGTCTTTAAGAACCGCAGCAACTCTTTCATCGACTCCAGGCAGCTGGGCGACTGTAGAAATCTCCTCGTACTCCTGATTATCGCCGTTATTGAACAGCGATGCAGCAGCTTTGCGGGAATCAAGCTCGCTGAGATCCATGTCTGCAGCCTGCTCTTCAGTCTTAACATCGATGCTCCAGTCACAGAGTCTGTTCGCAAGGCGAACGTTCTGTCCCTGTTTGCCGATTGCAAGAGAGAACTGACTCTCCGGCACAACAGCAAGAGCCTGTCTCTTTGCTTCGTCAAGTATAATCACTTTAGAAACTTCCGCCGGAGAAAGCGCGTTCTTAATAAAAATGGTCGGATCCTCATCATATTTGAGAATATCGATTTTCTCGCCCTCAAGCTCGCGGATAACATTCTGGATGCGGACACCTTTAAGACCGACGCATGCGCCGACCGGGTCAACATCCTCTTTATTTGAGAATACTGCTATCTTTGTGCGGTAACCTGCATCGCGGACAATCTTCTGAATCTCAACAGTCTTGTCGTAGATTTCCGGAACCTCAAGCTCGACAATCGAGCGCACGAAGTCAGGATCACTGCGGCTCAGTACAAGCTGAAGTCCTGTTGCTGTGCGCTTAAGGTCAACGATGAGCGCCTTAATGCGGTCATTTTTTTCATATTTTTCACGCGGACTCTGATATTTAACGGGAAGAATTCCCTCGACTTTTCCGAGGTCAACATAAATGTTGCCGTTGTGCTCGCGCTGATAATAACCGATGATAATCTCACCGACCTTATCCTTGTATTCGTTGTACAGGTTGTCCTTGAAGCTTTCGCTCAGTTCCTGATGAGCAGCCTGTTTTCCTGTTGAAACGGCCGAGCGGTCAAAATCATGCGGATCGACGAGAATATCGATTTCATCGCCAAGCTCGCATTCAGAGCTCAGTTTGAGCGCATCTTCAAGTTCAATTTCCGTAACCGGATCATACACGCCGTCAACGATTGTCTTGCGTGAATAAACAGTGACATCTGACATATCGTCTGCGAATTTGACAACGCAGTTGTCGGATGTACCGAACGTGCGTTTGTATGCTGCTTTCAGCGTGTTTTCAATAGTCTGCCTGACTGCATCCTCAGAGATTCCCTTTTCCTGGGTCAACTGGCGGATTGCTTCTGCCATTTCTGACATATCAAGCCTCCCTTATAAGTGTATAAATTTTGCTTTTGCAATATCTGCATAGGGGATAGTCTTCTTCACTGAATCAGATCCGTCCCCCTGCGCAATTTCTAATGTAACAGACTTCGTATCAGCAGAATCGATAACTCCGCCGATCCAGTCATTCGCCGTTTTGTCCCACACCCGCACTTCCTTGCCGATAAAAAGAGGAAATTCCGCGGCGTTGCGGATATTCCGTTCAAGTCCCGGAGATGTGAGTTCCATGTATGTATCATCTGTTCCGAGAAGTTCCTGCAGACGAGGCAGGATTGCGTGGTGAGCTTTCGAGCAGTCGTTCACACCGATTGTGACGGAAGGATCTTTTCCCGTGATGACAGCAAGAATGCGTGTCGAGCCTTTCTGCGGCACGATGCGCAGTTCAACAAGGTAATAGCCCAGCTTCTCTGCGAGGCGGGCACATTCGGTATAATGCTGAATTTTATCAAGCGAAATGTAATCCAAAATCCTTCTTTCCTGACTGACTAGTACAGTCGCATAACTGCCTATATACAAAAAAAGACCCGTCCGAGCGAGTCCATTCTAAAAGGCAATTAAAATGTACGAATATAATGTACCATAAAGAAATAAATATGTCAATCAGAACGAATAATCAACTGATGCTGTCAGAAAAAAATTCAGCGCAGACTTTCGACATATGAGGCGGAAGCTCAACAGAAAACACAGCGCTCTTGCCGTCGACCGGTATCGAGATTTTTACCGCAGCGAGACAGAGCGACCGGATACCGCACGCCTTGCGCGCTTTTTTGTTCGCCTTGAAGTCGCCGTGCATATCGTCTCCGGCAATTGGACACCCGTTCTGCGCAAGGTGTATACGGATCTGATGCATGCGGCCGGTGCCAAGAACAAGGTGCAGAAGAGAAAGCTCAAGTTTTTCGTCGCTTTCAGGAACCGGCACAGTCACCGTTTTTAAAACAGTGTAGTTCGTCACAGCCGGAAGTTCGCGTCCGTTCTTGCTTACGGCTGATGTGATAGTTCCTGAAGTACGCCTCTTTCCGTTCGAGACAGGAACACCGAAACAGATTGCGGTGTATTCCTTGTGAACGCTTCCGCCGGCAACAAGCTTTGTCCACTTTGCGGCCGCAGACGGATTCTTAGCAACAACAAGAAGCCCCGCAGTCTCTTTGTCGAGACGGTGCACAAGGTGGACTTTGTAGCCGACCTGCTTTGCAAGCTCCTCATCGAGCGGATGAGCGACGCCCTCGCCTCCCTGAACGGCGACACCGGCAGGCTTATTTATAAGAAGAATTTCGTCATTTTGATATACGATTGGAAAAGAATTCATCCGAAATACTATAGACGAGGAAAAATAAAATGACAATATCGGTAAAGAAAACATTTCAGCTTTTTATAGCCGCAGTACTTGTATTCTGCGCAGTTCCGTTCACCGCGCGCGCAGAACTTGTCGGATCCGACAAATGGGGATACACAATCGACTTTCCCGAAGGATTCAAGTGCGAGGACGGTTCTGACGACGAAACAAGCTTCCTGTTTTCCAGCACAGTAATGACAGTTCAGGCAGCGCTCAAAGTCTGGCCCGACACGACATACAAAACTGCCGTTGAATCACTTTCCGGTACATTCTCAAAACTCGGAGCAAGCGTTGATGACATCAGCTCAGTTTCATGGAGAAACCAAACATGCGCGCTCGCGCAGTTCTCAATGAAAAACAGCAGCGTTACGGAAGAACAGAAAGGATGGGCATGCGCGTCACCTCTCCCCGGAAAAAAATCATTTGTCGTGCTTCTCGCCTACGCGCCGAAAGACAAAGAGTATGACTGCGAACAGTACATCCTCTCTTTGCTCGACTCACTGATGATCGACCAGGGAAGTCTTCATGAAAGCGGCATTGTTACATCATTCGCTTTTCCCGGCGGGACAAAAAAAGATATAACGCTCACAATAAACGGGCACAAAATAAACACGCAGATTGATACAGAAGACAGCGCCGCGGCGCAGTTTGTCATCGACAGGGAATTCGCTGTATTTAAAATCTACACATCAACAAACATGTGGAAAGAAGCATGGCAGCGCTTTTACCGCCAGATCGGACGCGACAGTTATTCACGCCTCAAGAAAGTGTCATTCGATATATACGCGGCGCTTCAGAGTGACGCAAAACAAAAAGACAGCGCAAATCCCGACGCAGCGATGGCACAAATGCTTCTAAACTGGGTACAGGAATTTTCATACGAGCGCGCATCAAAGACCGCAGACAAAGCAGACTTTGCGCCGCTCCCCGCAATCCTTGAAGGCAAAGGAAGCGACTGCGACAGCCGCAGTCTTCTCGTTGCAATCCTTCTTAAAAACATGAGACAGGACACATGCATTTTTATAAGCCGTGACTACAGCCACGCAATGGTCGGTGTTGTTATGAAAGGAAAACAGGGTCAGACAATAAAGGCAGGAAACACAGAATACATTGTCGGAGAAACGACAGCCAAAGGTCTGACATTCGGCAAAATAGACGCCTCCATGTCCGACAAATCAAAGTGGATACCAGTAGAGCTTTTCTAAGTAAAAGCAGCGGTAAAAAAAACCGCATGAACTGCTTATAAAAAACTTGCTGCAAAAAAAACGGGAACCGCGGAGTCAAGGTTCGTGCCAACCTGAGATTTTGGCTACTGCCATCATCGAAACTTATGTTTAAAGAAGGCATGAACTGCTTATAAAAAAACTCTGCTAAAAAAATAGAGGGATGCGGAGTCCGGGTTCGTGCGTGCGTGAGATTTTGTCTACTGGCAACCATCGAAACTTATGCTTAAAAAGTGCATGAACTGCTTATAAAAAACTTGCTGCAAAAAAAAACGGGAACCGCGGAGTCAAGGTTCGTGCCAGCCTGAGATTTTGGCTACTGCCATCATCGAAGGCTGGTACGGTTCTTGACGGGAGCGGTTCCCGTTTTTTTTGGATGAAAATTAATCTTTTATAAGCAGATTATACGCTTCCATCGCGGAGGTGCTGTTCAGCAGCGCGTCGCGCAGGTCGCGGTTCTTGAGCTTTGAGCTGAAGAAGCTGAGTGTCTGCAGATAGTATGAATGCTGGTTGTATGCAGCTGCGATCATGATAAGCAGACGTACCGGCGTATCGTCGATTGTCTGGAAGTCGATGATGTCGTTCTTGCAGATGCCGACGCTCATCACGAGGTCAGTAACTGAAGAAAGACGCACGTGCGGAATCGCAATGCCGCGGCCGATTGCCGTTGACATAAGCTCTTCGCGCTTAAGAATCTCTGTTACAAGTTCTTCTGCATATTTTACCTGCGGGGCTGTTGCAAGATTATTTGCAAGCTCTACAAGCGCATCATGCTTAGTTGACTGATTGATAAATACAATGCGGTCTGGTGAAAGGATGTTCTTAACCTGCACAGGCGTGCTCACCGGAGCAGGTTTTGTGCTGGAAGAAAGTCTGTCATTCACCCATTTTTCAATTTCTGATTTCTTGAACCGCCATACAGTTCCGATTTTTCCTGACGGAATCTCCCCTTTCTGCGCCCAGTCATAAACGGTGCGTTCAGAAACACGAAGATATTTTGCTACTTCTTCAATCGTAAGAATGTCGTCTTCCAAGGTAAAACTCCTCAATCATTACATTTTGTGTTGCGTTATGATTAATTATTTTGCATCCTTTACGGTTGTTTGTCAAGTCTTGTAAAATTTTACTGCATTTTACCGATAAATCTGCTTTTTTGTCTATTTTGACTGTCCTCCGCCTGCAAGCTCATGAAGACTGTCATACGGGTACAATTCGCCAAGCGTCGTATGAACGATATTCTTTTCGTTCGAACCGAAGACGACAGGCGTGTCAGCAGGAGCAAATTCGGTGAGTACCTGACGGCATGCACCGCACGGGCCGACAGGATAATCGGCTTTGGGCGCAGCTATAGCAATTGCCCGGAAGCGGATTTTTCCCTGAGCAGCAGCAGCGAATGCAGCCGTACGCTCAGCACAGTTTGTGAGTCCGAATGATCTGTTCTCGATGTTCGCGCCGGTAACGATGCTGCCGTCATCGGTAAGGATAGCCGCCCCTACCGGGAAATGCGAATAAGGTGAATATGAAAATTTTGAAGCTTCGAGCGCCTTGCGGAACAACTGCACAAGTTCTGATTCCGGAATAGATTCTGCCATGTTGATATACCTCTGTTTAGTGTCATTCTTTGCCATCCGCCGTCTTTGCTTGACAGGCGGAGCGTCATTATTATACCATATAATTATGGAACAAAAAGTACATTTCATAATACCAGTCTGCATACTTTTTTCAGTACTGTACATTATTTTTGCAATCCGCCCGCTTGGGACAGAGTATCAGTTTGTGCCCGCATGGACGAAAGCTGCCACGCCAAGAGCGACGCAGGAATCTACTGACGAAAACGCACCCGATGCTCCTGAAATTCCAGGACAAAAAGTCGGCACCATTCCCGGATTCAACGAAGCTATTCCGTTCAGAATCGGCCAGACGCTTGGCTATTTTACTGCCGACGGCACCATTTTACGTGTTGTCACCTTCCCCTACAAAGCAACGATTTCCGGCTCATGCTATGCGCTGTTCAGCACAGGCGATGACCGCATTCCGTTCTACGACGCTGCAGGAACGGAAGCCGGCGCAATTTCAAAAAACGGATTCCCCTATTTTGAAGATAACCGCATGTATCTCTTTCTTCCCGGCGGAGCTTCATTCTCCCAGCTCGATGATGCAGGGAACGCACTGTGGACATACGAAGGATATGCCCCCATTACATCATTCGACTCATCAAAAGCAGGATGTGTAGCAGGACTTGCCGACGGCACACTCATATCATTCACTCCGGACGGAAAAACTGACCAGAACTTTAATCCCGGCGGAAGCGACTACCCTGTAATTCTCGGCGCCGCAATTTCAGAAACAGGCTCATATATTGCGGCCATTTCAGGACAAGACAAACAGCGTTTTATTCTTGCAAAGAAAGACGGCGGACACAGCACAATTGTCTATCATGAATACCTGGAAAAATCACTGAACAGACAAGTTCTCGTCCAGTTTTCCCGAAATGAAAAAACCGTTTACTATGATTTTGAAGGCGGACTCGGAATTGTCAACGTAAAATCAGGAAAACACGCCCATATTCCGCTTCAAGGACGCGTTCTTTCAATCAAAGAATCAGAAAAGAGCGGACTTATATTTGTTCTGAGCAAATCGAATGCACAGTTCACCGTATCAGTACTTGAACCATTCGACAGCATTGTCGGCTCTTTCTCCTTTAAATCGCCAAGCGCATTTATTGAAACAAAAGACGGAGCGCTTTTTGTAGGCCGTGACGGTGAAATTTCCCGCATCGACGTTGTAAGGAAATAAGTATGATGAAAAAAATTTTATGCATCGCAGCAGCGTGTGCTGCCTTAACAACACTTTTTGCTTTCGACTGGCCGCAGGAACAAATACAGTCAGACTCTTTCTACTCTTATTTTGCGCAGCTCCGCGGCGGCACTATTTCCAGCTCCCTTGTGTTTGAGGAAAGCGCCGATGTGAAGACTGTCGACAAAGGCAGAATTCTCATCGTGATCAGCGAAGAAGCAGGAGAATACGGAATGTTCCAGAGCACGCTCGGCAATGCAGTTATTGTCGCGCATGAAGACAACATCGATTCAATCTACGCGAACCTTGACGGACCAAGCATTCCCGCAAATCTCTCCGCAATGTCTGCCGTAGAATCAGGAACACCGCTCGGCACATGCACGAACTCCGCATGGCAGCAGGGAAAAAGCTGCCTCGAATTTCAGGTAATCGACACGAAGAATAAAACGGCAGTGAATCCGCGGATTCTCATGCCGCGCATCGGCAAAGAACTTGAGCTTAACATAAAGAATGCAACTCTCGTCAACAAAAAGGGAACAGAATTTCCTCTTGGCGTGCAGCGTACATTTCAGGCAGGCACTTATCTTGTTTACCGCGAGCGCCAGAAAACCGCCATGCCGTATAGAACCATTGTTTCGATTAACGGCGCTGCTGTAGAAACGATTACGTATGACACGCTGATACAATCGAACAACAGGCTCTGCGCTGAAGGAAGAAATCCCTACCCCGTAGAAATGCTTTACCCTGACGACCAGCGCCAGCTGCTTGCAGAAGTAACGCTGCCCAGAGGCCACGTAACGTTGTCTCTCACGGTAATAGATATCTTAGGAAAAGAAAAATCGCTCGTTTACAATATCGATGTGTTTTAATAATTATTAATTACAGAAACGCGGAGTCCGGGTTCGTGACTGCGTGAGATTATGCCTACTGGCATCCATCGAACACAGTCACGGTTCCGGACGGGAGCGTGTTTTTTTTTGTGTGTGTACACGAAACTAACGTGTACGGGTTATTTAGAAGGTCGCCACAACATCCCCGTTCGGATATTTCTGCGTGATGTAATCTTTGACTTTCTGGCTTGTAAGCGCTTTAGCAAGTTTCTGAATGCGCTCATCGTTCTGCATGCCGTCTTTTACGCAAAGAATATTTACATACGGAGAATCTTTTCCTTCAACGACAAGACCGTCTTTTGCAGCGGTAAGTCCTGCCGGAATTGCATAATTTCCGTTGATAACAGCTGCATCAACATCATCGAGAACACGCGGAAGGCTTGCAGCTTCGATTTCCTTGAAGCTGAAGTTCTTGCTGTTTTCAACAATGTCTGCAGGAACTGCTGTGAGTCCTGCTGTTTCGTTCAGTTTGATAAAACCTGCAGACTGGAGCAGAAGAAGAGCGCGGCCTTCATTTGTCGGGTCGTTCGGAATAGCGATTGTCGCTTTTGCAGGAATATCTGCAACAGCCTTGAATTTCTTTGAATAGAGAGCGAGAGGCTCAACATGAACACCAACAACACTTACGAGATGATATCCCTTTTCTTTGTTGAAAGAATCCATGTACGGTTTGTGCTGGAAATAGTTAGCATCAATCTGTCCGTTTTCGACAGCTTCGTTCGGTGTAACATAGTCGGTGAATTCTACGACTTTAAGTGTAACGCCGTCTTTTGCAAGATCATCAGCAATAAGGTTCAGAATTGCAGCATGCGGCTCCGGTGTTGCACCGACCGTAAGAACTGAACTCTGTTTTTTCGCACAGCCGGAAGCAATCAGCGCGAGTGCGGCTGATGCAAGAACAACAAGACTCTTTTTCATTTCGTATCTCCTCATCAAAAAATAGCACCACGACAGTGGATGATGAGAAAATACCAATAATTACCTACTTAGTCAATATGTTATTATGACTATTTTTCTGCTCTGCTTATTATTCCGCCGCCGGCAATCACACCGTTCATACCGCCGCTCCGTCCTTCATCGTGACTATTATCGGGAGCGTTATTCTGACCAATCACAGTGTACAGGACAGCAGACTGCCCCGGAGCAAC
>LAHS01001203.1_pt1 | contig 10101 bp, 10 predicted proteins | sample 329651 | NCBI WGS metagenome assembly LAHS01 (sample SAMN03275699, study PRJNA271635) | activated sludge metagenome | isolation source: sample C-1 Sludge from hydrolytic chamber (first chamber) of Anaerobic... | reverse complement strand
TCTGCCCGCCCTCAAAATGACAGCCCACCCTCTCAAAACAACGTCTGTATCTTCGGGGCATATCCCTTGTATATCACAAGACAGGGCGGGCAGACCCCGCCCCTACAGTGTAACCGTGTCCTGCCACTATGAGGGGGCAGACTTCGCCATATTTACGATGAATCAAAAAGTAAGTAAAAACACCGTTTTTGTGACACTTTGACTTTTAAAAACGCTCAACCCGGAGGTGTGTTCCAGCTCGACGGAAGGGGCAAAAAGCAGGGGCGGCGTTGCGAGTAATGCTTATTCGCATTGCGATGAATATTTCACGGCAACGCGATTCATACTTATTCGCATCGCGACTAATATTGATTTGCAATGCCAAGAGGCACTGTTTTGACCCTAAACGAGGCCAAAACATGGGTATTTTCAGGCATTTTGAGAGGCAAATTGGGCTGAAATTATGGTTTCAGCAAGGGTGTTGTGACGTAATATTCTGATTATCAGGTGATAACGGGAAATGCGAAATTTAGGCCGTTGAAACGCACGAGGACCTAAGTTTTTGCGAGGAAGCGATTTCTGAGGCCATTCTTTTTTTCAATATGATAGCCTTTTTGGCAAAATGATGTGCAAAGTGTCAATTTCGCCTTCGGGCACTATTAAGGGCAGACGAGTCATGGCGTGTTAAATCGTTCGCGCCACACGATTTGCTATATGAGCCCGGATCAATTCGACCGACGGGTTATTGTAGCTTTTTGCCCAGCTATGACTCTTCTCTGTCCAAATATAGAGTGGGGGACGAGCCCTCTCAAGACTCGCCCCCCATTGGCGCAGATGAGGCTTGGCTTGGCGCGGTTGCCCAGAACAATTTCTGAGCCTCCGGTTTTTTGTTTTTTATTTTTCGCTGGCGATGCACTCTATCTCCACGCGGGCATTTTTCGGCAGCGTCTTGATGGCGACGGCCGAACGGGCAGGGTAGGGCTGGGCGAAGAACTCGGCATATACCTCGTTCATCTCGGCAAAGTCGGCCATGTCGGTGAGGAAGACGGTGGTCTTCACCACGTTGGTCATGGTGAGCCCCTCGGCCTCGAGAATATGCTTCATGTTGGTGAGGCTCTGGCGCGTAAGTTCCCTGATGCCGCCTTCGGCAAAGTTTCCTGTTGCGGGATCTACGGGCAGCTGTCCGCTTACAAACACGAGGTCGCCGGCATGAATGGCCTGGCTGTAGGGACCGATGGCAGCGGGTGCCAGAGAGGTATTGATAGCTTTCATGATGTGATGTGTTTTGAGTGTGAATAATGTGGAACAAAGGTAAATGTTTTATTTTGAATTGAGCGAAGAATGTGTTATTATCTTTGTGTCCTGGCATCATAGGAGGGTATGCTATAAAATAAATGACGTATAAGTTTCATTATCTGAAAACATTTGATTATATTTGCGGCATGAAACGTAAGATGCTGACATACGGTGGATATCATCATCAGTTGGTGGATTATGACAAGGTGCTTGATGCAAAATATGGAAAAGAGGGTACTGCAGAACGTAATCAATTCAATGAGGAGGCCTACGCCTTCTATACCGGGCAGATCCTGCGGGTTGCGCGGAGGGAGACGAAGGTGACCCAGGCCGAACTTGCGTCTCGTATTAACTCCACCAAGTCGTATATCTCTCGTATCGAGAATGGATTGGTCAATCCGAGTGCAGGAATGTTTTATCGGATCATTGATGCCTTAGGATTGAGAATTGATATCGTAAAGCCTATCTTGTAATTTTTTTATATGATCATCATTATACGCAACGACCACGAATATGGTCCTTATGATGAGAGTGTGGTGGCACGCTATGTGGAAGAAGGCAAACTGCTGATGCACGACCGCGCCCGCGATGCCATGACCGGCGAGGAGGAAACGGTGGGCAACCTGCTCATGCGTAAGGGTCTGCGGCCGCAGGTGAGCGATCAGGGCTCGATGCAGGAGCAGCTGCACCACATTGGCTCGGAGATCATCTTCCCCAAGGAGGACATGCGGCGCAAGGCGTGGTCGCAGGACCGCCGGCTCATGGCACTGGCCGTGGTGGGACTGTGGCTGTCGGTGCTGATGCTGCTGCCGATAGGTGGTTACCTCGTGTTCTACGCGGTGTCGCTCTATTTCGCCGTGATCTGGGGACTGTTCTTCTATTATTTCTTTCGTACGCGGCAGGTGAAGGTGGGCACTACGGTGTCGGTGTTCTTCCTGACGCAGGTGGCGGTATTTGTGATCTTCTCGGGACTGAACCAGCTCAACTTCTTCTACTTCTTTACCAGCTTGTCTTTCCCGGTGAATATCATCGGATTCACCCTCGGCGTGGGACTGACGGAGGAGTTTGTGAAGATGGTGCCGCTGCTGTATCTCGTGCGCAAGGCCCGGGAACCGCTGCTGCCCCAGACGCTGGTCTATTACGGACTGATGTCGGGCATCGCCTTCGGCGTGTTCGAGGGCGTGCAGTATCAGACCACGGTCAACGTCCAGGCCGATTACACCACTGCCTTCGTGCTCAACATTGCGCGACTCACGTCGCTGCCTTTCCTCCATGCGCTGTGGGGAGGCATCTGCGGTTACTTCGTGGGTTTTGCCAATCTCTATCCGCGTTATCGCAAGTCGCTCTATTTCCTGGCCCTTGCCGTGCCCGCCCTGCTTCATGGTCTGTACGACTCATTTGCTTCGGTCACCTATCTCGTCTCACTCCTGATTGCCTTCGGCAGCGTGCTCCTGCTCACCACGTATCTGAACAAGAGCCAGCACTTCAGGGAGAAGTTGAGGAGTTAGAGCCCCATTCAGCCTCTCCAATAGGGAAGGAACCTGCATTTGTTAGCAATAAAAATGACAGATGATAATGAATGAGGTCGCAGTCTGTGACCGTGATTGTTATCAAACAAAAATCCCTTCCGCATCTCTTATAGAGTAATGCGGAAGGGATTTCCTTGTTCTGTCGGTTGTTTTGTTCTCATAACTCCCTCTCGGGTGTCTGGTCATCTCCCTCTTGGTGGAGGTAGTAATCACAAATGCAGCAGGCGAAGATTTGCTGAAAAGCTCGTACAGTTGGTCACCTCCCCCTTGGGGGAGGCCGGGAGGGGGCCGTCAGGGTGGGGGCCGTCTGTCTTTATTCAAAATAGTAGAGGAACTGAGCCTGCCCCTTGAGCGCAGACTTGCGCTGTCCCTCGATCTCGATGGTGAAGTCGATGTATGCCTTGCAGATGCCGCGCAGGTTCTCGATCTTTGCAAGTTTGGCCACAAGACGGATACGGCTGCCGGTGATGACAGGAATGCCGAAGCGCATGTTGTCCATGCCATAGTTGACCATCATCTTGAGATGGTTAACCTCGATGATCTCTTCCCACAGGTGGGGCAGGAGCGAGAGGGTGAGATAGCCGTGGGCGATGGTGCTCTTGTAGGTGCTCTCACGCTGTGCACGTTCCACATCTACGTGGATCCACTGGTGGTCGAGCGTGGCATCGGCAAACTGGTTGATGCGGTCCTGATCCACAGTGAGCCACTCTGATGTGCCCAGCTGCTTGCCTTCGTAGGCAGCAAACTCGTCGTAAGAGTTGATAATTAGTTTTCCCATAAATCTTTATCTTTGTTCTATTTTACTGCAAAGATAATCTATTTATTGCACACTTGCAAACAATGTGTGCTATTTCCGTCTTGCTCCTCCGCTATTCCTCCACGATAGCCTTGGCATTCTTCCACCCTTTGGCCGCACGGTAGGCCTCTCCGCTGCCCCGTGGTACGTAGAGGGTTCTTGTTTTGGGGATACTATATTTTTTGAGAACGGGTGGAACGGTCCAGCTCACGTGTATGTTGAGAGTCCTCGGATGTCCCAGTATGCCCAACCCACTTTCGTCAATGATGAGAGAGGCGGGTAGTCGGATCTCTTCGAAGACGCTGGATGTAGCAAAGGCATAAATACCTACATCTCGAAGTTGAGAGTTAACAGGAATATTGATTTTCTTGATTTCCTGACAGTTTTCGAACGCATACGACTGGATATCGGTGACCGATGCCGGAATATCGATCGCCTGAAGGTGATAGCTATAATAGAAGGCATATTGTCCGATCGTTTTCAGATGTTGAGGTAACACGATGCTTTCGAGCGGCATGCGAGTGATATTGAAAGCATGATAGCCTAAGGTGTTGTCATTCATCGTGTGGTAAGGCTGCATCACAGGGGGAACGATGGTGCGCTCGTTATAATCGTCACCACCGGCAACGAGGGTGCACTCGCCCATATCTAAGTGCTTCAAGCCGAGGCGGACCTCATAGATATGACCGCTCTCGATGGTGCCGCCGTCTTCGTCATCGACCTTGAACGAGATGTTCTGATAGGTCACCTGCTCGCTGAGCAGGGCGCGCAGTGTCTGCATGTCGGTATCGTTGAGGATGCCCGAGAGGCTGAGCGTGCTGACCTTCGCCCACTGTGTGGCATCGCCTCCGAGCAGCATGCCGAGGGTACCGGGCTTATCCACGTGAACCGACAGAACGTCTTCGAGCTGCCGTGGCCACTGGTGGATATTCACTTTTGTGCTCACTCCGTCCTTGCTGGCGAGTGTCAGCGTGGCCTGACGGCCCAGTGCGTCGTTGGCATCGGCAGAGAAAAGATACAGCCTCGTGAGCGTGCCATCGTCGACATTGGTGTAGGGATAGGTTTTCACCTCTTTAATATGAAGCCAATGAGGTAGTGATGCAGTATCGAGATAGGTCGTGACATTGGCGTGCAGAAGTACGGGTACATCGCCTCCTTCCCCTCTCACATCAACGTGGTCGGCATGCAACCGCATCAGTGGCTTGGGGTGTTGAAGGATGACTATGCTCTTGCGGTAGTCGCCATGCGACAGAACGAAGATGGCACTGCGATCCTTCGGGTCTTGGTTCTCTGTGGTCTGAAGATGGATGGTAGCCGTAGTCTCCGACTCCGAGAAGCTGAGTGAACACCAGTCGGGACTGAATATGTCACGGCTGTCAGTCTGAAGCTACGCTTCCCAGTCTTCACCTTCGCGGACAAGCGAGAGGCTGAGGTCCTGCGTCTGCCAGTCGAGATAGATGGTGTCACTATTCAGAATGCGCTCGGTGTACTCGTCTTGGGCTAATGGCGCACTTTTTTCTTCGTGGCAGGAAGATAGTGTGATGGCCATGATGAGTGTCATGACCAGCGTGTAAAATTGATGGTTGTGGTTCATAAGATAAGGGTTTTATGTTCAAGGTTTATGTTTCAGGGCTTCTTCTACCGATCCATAGCGCAACAAGAGCTTCCGGGCGGTGTCGTAGTCAACGTGGAGCGAGTCGACGATCATACGCGTGCCGCGGTCGATGAGCTTCTGGTTGGTGAGCTGCATGTTGACCATGCGGTTGCCCCTGACACGTCCTAAGGCGATCATGGCCGAGGTAGAGAGCATGTTGAGCACCATCTTTTGGGCTGTGCCCGACTTCATGCGCGAGGATCCCGTGACAAACTCGGGGCCGACGATCGTCTCCACAGCGACATCGGCCACGGCAGCCATCGGCGTGCCGGGGTTGCTGACGATGCAGCCCGTGGCTATGCCGGCCTCCCGGCAATGGCGCAGGGCACCGAGCACATAGGGCGTGGTGCCCGATGCGGCAATGCCCACCACGATGTCTGTGCCCGACACCTGATGGGCCTGGAGCTCGTTCCAGCCCTGCGTGGCATCGTCCTCGGCATGCTCCACGGCCTTTCTTAACGCCGTGTCGCCACCGGCGATGAGCCCTATCACACGGTCGGGCGACACGCCGAAGGTGGGCGGAAGCTCTGAGGCGTCGAGCACGCCGAGCCGCCCGCTGGTGCCCGCACCGAGGTAGAACAGGCGTCCGCCCTGCCGCATTCTGTCGATGATGAGTGCGGCGAGCTGTTCTATCTGCGGTAGCGCATGCTCCACGGCGAGGGCCACCTTCTGATCCTCGCGGTTAATGTCGGCGAGGAGATCATGCAGCGGTAGATGGTCGAGGTTGTCGTAGAGAGAGGGTTGCTCGGTGATGTTCATATGATGATTATGGGTGTTGGGATCGGGCTAATCGGGCTGATCGGGCTAATCTGGCGGATCAGATTAATCGGACTAATCGGTCGGATTGGGCTACTGAGCATGATAATCGAGGAGACCTTCCATCGGGGTGCGTATGATACGGCCGAGGTGCATGCCCTCCTCGGCGATGACAGCCTCCAGCTGCGGACGGAACACCACGGCGATGGAGCCGTTGAAGCCGATGGGAAGCGTCTGCCAATCGTCATACTGTCGCACGTTACGACGGAGGAAACTGCGGAAGCCCTCCTTGACGAGGTGCTCTATCTCGGGCGTGTCGATGTGTTCTTTGAGGAATGGTGCGAAGCTCGCCAGAAAGCGGTTGGGGAACGGTTGTCGGTACACCCGCTCGATGATGTCGGCATTGGTGAGGTGGTAAGTAGCCTCAAAGCTGTCGATGACAGGCTGCGGCAGCTGACGCTTGAGTACGTCGCCGATGAGCGTCCTGCCCAGCACCGCCCCGCTGCCCTCGTCGCCCAGAATGAAGCCTAAGGGCGACACGTTGTGCGTGAGCTGCGTGCCGTCGTAGGCACACGAGTTGCTTCCCGTGCCGAGGATACAGGCTATGCCGGGCTGATGACCGCAGATGCCGCGGGCGGCCCCGAGCATGTCGCTCGCCACCTCGCATCGGCCGGCAATGTCGAGAACTGTGCGCAGGACCCGCTCCACCGTGGGCTGTTTCTCCGCGGTGCAGCCGGCACCATAGAAGAACACGTCGGTCATTGGGGCGTTGCTGTCGCCTGTCAGTGCCCTGAGCTGCGGAAGTAAGGCCGAGCGCAGTTCGCTTTCCATCTCTTCCTCGTTCATCTGAAATGGGTTCATGCCCTTGGTGGGGATCTCACCCACGGCTTTTCCCTGGGCAGTGAGACACCAGTCGGTCTTTGTGGAGCCGCCGTCGGCTATCAAAATGTATTGCATAGTTGTGATGTATTTGTCTTGTCGGTAGGGTGTGAGGCATGCCCCTGCAGCCCAACCGAGTCCAAAGTTAGGCAAAAGATAGTCAAAAAACAAGTATCCTGCTTAGTAATTTCTGTCTTTTAATCATTTTTATGCAGATCGCTTTGTACAAATCTACTGTGAACATGTTGCACAAAAAAATGCAGATCCCACATTTTTCGTAAGATTTTTGCTTGCTGATACTATATTATTTGTTATCTTTGCGAAAGTTTGTAACCATCTGTTTTGTCGAAATGACTCTAATTATCGTAGGCATATTTCTGCTTGGATTTCTATTGATAGCCACAGAAAGTATTACCAATGTGAATAAGGCTGCCGTAGCTATATTTGCATGTACGGTGGGCTGGGTGCTGTATATCGGTTATGGTACTGACTTCGTGATGAGCCAGCACGCTGCCGAGTACCTGTCGTTTCTCGACGGCCGGCCGGCCAGCAGCGTGGCGGTGAAGGAGTTTATAGCCGGCAACGTTTTCCTCAAGTACGTGGGACGTGCCAGCGAGATCGTGCTCTTCCTGCTTGCAACGCGCACCATCGTGGAGATGCTCGACAATAACGGATGCTTCGATTTTATCACCCAGCTGCTCCGTACCCGCGACAGCCATTACCTGTTGTGGCTGTTGAGTATTGTAACCCTCTTCGTCTCTGCCAATCTCGACAACCTCACCACGACGGTGATGATGCTCGTCATCATGCGCGGTCTGGTGCACAGCAGGCGCCAGCGCCTCATCTACGGGGCAACGATCGTACTGGCGGCCAACTGCGGCGGCGCGCTGACCGTGATCGGGTCGCCGGCCGGCCTGATGCTCTGGAACCGGGGACTGGTGACGGCTTCTACCTTCTTCCTCACTCTGGTGGTCCCCTGTCTGGTGGCATGGGCCATACCCACATGGTGGATCGGGCGTGAACTGCCCGGGCGGGTGGAGACCGAGTGGAACTCAATGCCATTCCGCGGCAATGAAACCCGACTCAATGTGTGGCAGCGGGTGTTGATGCTCGTTGTGGGAATAGGCGGGCTATGGTTTATTCCAACCTTTCACAGCATTACGAAGCTGAGCCCATTTCTCGGCGCGCTCTGCGTGCTGAGTGCGCTGTGGGTGATCAATGAGGTGGTCAACCGCAGTATTATGAATATGGACACCATGCACGAGAGGCGTATTCCGCAGGCGCTGTTCTATGGCAGTCACCAGCTCATATTGTTTGTTCTTGGCATGATTCTTGCATTGGGCGTGGTGAGGGAGACTGGGGCCATGGAGCAGGCGTGGAGCTTCCTGCAGGCTCACGGCGTATCCGACTGGGTGCTCGGCGGTGCTGCCGGTGCAGTCAGCATGGTGCTCGACAACTTTGCCACGGCCTCCATCTTCATCAGTCTGCATCCCGCCACCACGCCCGATGATCCTTATTGGGCCGTGGTGAACTATATGTCGGCGGTGGGTGGCAATGTGCTGCTCGTCGGGTCAATGTCGGGCCTGGCCCTGATGCATACGGAGAAGATCCATGCGGGCTGGTATTTTGGCCATGTGGGCTGGAAGGCATTGGTAGGAGCTCTGGCAGGTTTTGCGGTGCTGCTGCTGACGGCTTAGAAAGAAAGACAGAATAACTGTATCAAATCAAAATAATACAAGATAAAAAAATGGGAAAGATTAAGACAATCGGGGTTCTTACTTCCGGCGGTGATGCCCCCGGCATGAACGCAGCCATACGCGCCGTAACGCGTGCCGGCATCTGTAACGGATTTGCCATTAAAGGCATTTACCGCGGCTGGCAGGGACTGATAGAAGATGAGGTTAAGCCCTTCACGACCGAGAACGTGTCGGGTATCATCATGCAGGGCGGTACGGTGCTGAAGACGGCGCGCTCCATGGAGTTTATGACCCCGGAGGGACGGCAGAAGGCTTTTGCCAGCTTGCAGAAGGAAGAGATAGACGCCCTGGTGGTCATTGGCGGCAACGGCTCGCTGACAGGTGCGATGAACTTTGCGCAAGAATATGACCTGTGCTGCATCGGCCTGCCGGGAACCATCGATAATGACCTTTATGGTACCGATACGACCATCGGCTATGACACCACACTCAACACCATTACCGAATGTGTGGACCGTATCCGCGATACGGCGCAGAGCCATGAGCGCATCTTCTTCATCGAGGTGATGGGCCGTGATGCCGGATTCCTGGCACAGAACGCGGCCATCGCCAGTGGCGCCGAGGCAGCCATCATTCCGGAGGATTCTACCGACGTTGACCAGCTGGCACAGTTCATGGAGCGCGGTATCCGCAAGTCGAAGAAGAGCTGTATCGTCATCGTTTCGGAGAGCCCGAAGTGTGGTGCGCTCTATTATGCCGACCGTGTGAAGAAGGAATTCCCCGGCTACGACGTACGTGTGTCTATCCTCGGACATCTGCAGCGCGGCGGCCGCCCCTCTGCCCACGACCGCATCCTGGCGAGCCGCACGGGCGTGGGAGCCATCGAGGCTATCCTGCAGGGGCAGCGTAATGTGATGGTGGGCGTGCATAATAATGAGGTGACTTATGTTCCGCTGTCGGAGGCCATCCGCTCAGACAAGCCGTTCGACCGCAAACTGATCAAGGTGCTCGACGAGCTGAGCATCTAAGTCTGTGCTGACGACGGGATAAGACATATGCTGTCCTCCCGCCATATTGCTATTTCCGCTCATCATGCGAATCTCTTTCCTCCAGTGGGGGAAGGGGCGTATGATGAGCTTTTTTCATGTAGAGGCAGCAGCCTGCAGGGATAAACACAGAGAGCTGGGCTCCGCTCGGCTTTGCCGCATGTCAGAAAATATGAGAAAATTCTGGGGCTGTAGGCTTATCGCAGAATATCAGGGCTCGGTTCGCTCCGCTCACACTTCAGACTATTAGCGTCACCCCGATTATGGGTATTAGGACGATCGCTATAGGCTCCTTTGACCCATCGCTCGATGGAAGATACACAGCATAGGTTCAACCGATTCTTCGTGTACGCCTGTTCGGAGTGAGAATAACCATGAAAGCGTATCAAAAAGAGGAGCACCGCGCACCGATTGATAAATAGGAAGCACAGTGAAGCCTGCGAAATCTAAAGTCTTTTCTCTTGCCATA
>LAHS01001427.1_pt1 | contig 10155 bp, 11 predicted proteins | sample 329651 | NCBI WGS metagenome assembly LAHS01 (sample SAMN03275699, study PRJNA271635) | activated sludge metagenome | isolation source: sample C-1 Sludge from hydrolytic chamber (first chamber) of Anaerobic... | reverse complement strand
GAAGATGAATACAAATGGCTTGTAATAAATGATATCCAATTAACTGATAAAATCGGTACGGTGCTATATGAAGGAAAAACCTATGAGACCAATGAGTTAGATGAAAGTGTCAAAGTAAAAGATAATGTATGCGGACTTATAGTGAAGTGGATTGATAGATTTGATGGCGGCATTCAAATTCGATTTGCCGGAGAAATTGAAAGTGAAGGATATTATTCTATTAACTATGACTTAATGTATGACGAGAACAGGGGTAGCATACATTTTGATGAAGAATATTTCAATAATATCCCATTTTATTGTGAGAAGGGTTTTAACGATTTTAGTTTTTTAAAGACAAATGGATTGTTTGATCAATTGCAAAATTTTTCTTCCTTTGGAAAGGGAAGATTTAAAACTTCAAACTATGTGTTAATTTATAATATAGGAATGGGAAGACCGGTAAGTGATTATTTGACGGAAATTATTTTGCTTGATGAAGCCTATAAGAATATGTTTATATTTAACAAAAATACATATGTAGGTCTTGCTGATAAAGCTAAAGATTTCATTATTGTATCCTCAGCTAATTATGATGAAAATCAAAATCATATTTCAACTGATTACTATTATATAAATAAGAATAATCCTGAAAAAATATTTTTGTTTAATTCCGGTAGTTATAATTATGACCTAAAGACAGTAGCTAATGAAAATGAATTTGTAATGTCAACTAACGGATATAATTATACTACAGGAGAAAATGAAAATGGACACGTTATAATATTCAAAATAACAGAAAGTGGAGTTGAAGCAAAAAAGATAGAAGGCTTAAGTATTGATTCGAATAAAATTGATGGCAATGGACTTAGCTATAACATGCAAGGATATATTTCTGATATTAAAATCAATGAGAATAATGTTAGTATTACTTTATCAGACATAAAAATGAAAAAAGAAGACATATCTGCTTTTGGAAATTCACCAAGTGAAGTAAGTATATTAATTGCTGATTATAATAATAAGGAAACTCCGAGCCGGAATTATCCGGCTCCGGAGATTGGCAGCATTACTGCTTTATCCTTGTATACCTAATTTTATCCTTAAATTCTTTAATATGTCTTTTGTCATGGAATCTAAGTCATATTTCGGGTTCCAGTCCCATTCTTCTTTAGCGGCCGAATCATTTATAGAATTAGGCCATGAATCGGCAATTCCCTGTCTTACAGGGTCAACATCATAGTCAAGTATAAATTCCGGTATGAATTTTCTTATGGATGCAGCCAACATTTCCGGTTCGAAGCTCATGGCGGTAACATTAAAAGCATTTCGATGCTTAAGTCTGTCGGGATTTGCTTCAATTAAATCAATGATTGCGCTTAGCGCATCCGGCATGTACATCATATCCATATAGGTTCCGTTTTTGATAAAGCTGATGTATTTTTGGCTTTTCAAGGCTTCATAATATATATGTACCGCATAATCCGTTGTTCCCCCTCCGGGCAGCGTCTTGTATGAAATAAGTCCCGGGAAACGGACTCCTCTTGTGTCAACACCGAACTTTTTATAGTAATAGTCACATAATAACTCGCCGGCAACCTTAGTTACCCCATACATGGTGGTGGGTCTTTGAATTGTGTCTTGAGGAGTTTTGTCCTTTGGAGTTGAAGGACCGAATGCAGCAATGGATGATGGCGTAAAAACCTTACAGTTTTTTTCTTTTGCCGTTTCCAAGACGTTGTACAGCCCGTTTATGTTAATGTTCCAGCATTGCTGCGGATTCTTTTCTCCAGTAGCCGATAGAATGGCAGCAAGGTTTACGATGGTGTTTATTTTGTGCTTATCCACTGCAGATATCAACGCTACAGGGTCATTGACATCTACGATTTCAAATGGTCCCGATGCAATCAGCTCTTCATGACCTTCCTTTATTCTTCTGTTACTGGCTACAACATTGTCCGAACCGTAAATCTTACGCATTTTTTCGGTTAATTCGGAGCCAATCTGCCCCAATGCTCCCGTTATTAATACTTTTCTCACAATATCCCTCCCATATTTAACTTCATACTCTATGCTAAATATATATACATAATACCATAAAATTCATAAATTATAAATAAATATAATAAATACTTACTCGTCCTTGATTTTAGTATAAGTATTTTATATAATGTTATTACATTAAATGGAGAAGCTTATTAAATTTTACTTGGTTATAATTTAATGTAAGCTGTATTGATTGCGGTACCGGGAGACTTTTTATGAAAATAAACGATTGCTTCATAGGATTTTTATCATTGTTTAATTACCCTCATATCTCGGAAAAATTGTTAAATGATATAAAAGGGCCTATTTTATTGCATATAAGCGATACCCCTGTAGATATTTACAATTATATTTTTAGAATAATAAATATACTGAAACCTCAATTTATTATACACACTGGAGATATGGCGGATAATATTAAGCTTGAAATTTACAAGGATAAAATTTGTTACTATCATCAAGGTGCCAAAAGGCTTATTGAAGGGCTGGAGAAAAATGAATCCGCGAAAATTTATTATGTATTGGGCAACCATGACGATTATGAAACAGTAAGTAAGCTGTCCAAGAAAGGTATAATTTTAGAGGAAGGTCTATTAACATTGGATAACTGCAGCTTCACAGTCGGTCACTACTACAAGGAATATTCGTATAATACGGATTTCAATCTTTATGGCCATAGCTTTGAGCCCGGGCATTATAATAATAATGGGACAGTCGGACTAAACGGCTTGTTAAATATCAATATAATCGATTTATCGAATAAAAGTGTATTTCATTTGGAGTATCCTATCGGTACAAACAGTTCAAGACGTATGAAATTAAATAGAATCGGCTTATAAATGAAAGGGGGATCTTTGATGCTGTTATTTAGGATGGGACCGCGTTATTTGTTTTTAAGAACCGAAAATATTAATGAGGTTACAAATTTTTTAGTGGAAAGACTAAAGGGTGAAATTGTAGATTTTCAGCAGGGAATGGAAAGGTCGTCGGAGTATAGCAGTATTTGTTTTATAACAGATTTAAATCATGAAAAGACTTATGTGGAGGATGCAAAAAAGATTGTTCTTATCAATGACGGCTCTTCGTCTATACTTTCTTCAATTATCAACAGTCATGCGTGCAGCCTCATACATAAGGTTGACATAGGACCCTCGTCAATAGTCGTGCGTATACCCGGCAATGAACAAAAGCTGATATATAAATTTAAGGAGATTTTCGGAGGCAAGGAAGTTGGGTGGGTCGATGGCATAGGTATCGGAGAAAAGAATGATACCATCATTGCATTTACCAATAAAGTAATCAGCGGTCCCGTAGCTGACTTAATGGATACAAAGCTGCTAATTCCGAAGCCCGCCAGAGAGGTTCAAGGGAAAATACGGTTAGAGGGATTGAGGCTGATTACCCAAAGCTTAAATGACAGTCAGTGGTATGAGCTTAGAATAAATATATACGATTCTTACGGCAAATATAAGGAGCACTATGACAGGCTGATGTTTGTGCTGTCAAAGTTAGAAATAGGTATGGTTTTGGGGGAAAGCTGGACTAAGGACTTTGCCGTGATACTTTACTCGGTATTGACCTATCAGGTGCGATTGTTTACATTTTTTACTCCCATGGAAGTCAAAAAGATTTTGATGGCACTTGAATATTCAATCGACGGAAAAAGACTTGTTGACTTTGACTTGTATTATAAAAATAAAAAAGTTTACTGGAATGATGTCAACAAGACTAAGGAAAGAAAAAAAGAGAAACCGGAGGAAGCTATAATATACAGGCAATTCCTGTATGAAAAGCTGAAGCCTGAGGATATTAAGACTTTGGAGGCAATGGAAAAACCTCTTATCCATTAGCGGATACATTGTAAAAACAGATACTGATAAAATACTGTCTATGGCTCGTTATGCAGTCAATATTATGGCATCATCTTCGACTACCATGAAATTTAGTTGTATAGTATGAGGTATTATATGGAAAATGTAATTAATAACAGTTTAACAATTGAATACATCATTGAGAATTATGGCAAGATGGTTTCTGCAATTTGCAGAAGGATGATACAAAATAAAGATAATGTAGAAGATGCTACCCAAGAGGTTTGGCTTGAGGTAAGTAAAAGCCTAAAAAACTTTCGTGGTGAATCAAAAATTACTACTTGGTTATATACCATTGCCTCAAGGGTTGTCATGAAAATGGCCAAGGAAGAACACAAATATTCTCTACACTTTCTTAGCAGCTATTATCACGGAGATGATATAGAGGCACCTGATTATGATGATTTTGATAAACAGTTATGGGTAAGAGAAATGTGTGATAAATGCCTGACAGGTACTTTGCACTGTTTAGATAATGAATCAAGGATGGCATATATTTTAAGGGATATTAATATGGTTCCTTATGCTGATATAGCTGAAATCCTCGAAAGAGACGAGGCAGGAGTAAGAAAGATGGTATCTCGTTCACGTAATAAATTGCGTAATTTTTTGAATGATGAATGCATATTAAAAAATCCAAATGCAAAATGCAAATGCAGAATGAGCAAATGGGTTAAGGAAGTGCATCTCCAAGAAGAATATCAAAAACTCAGTCAGACAGTGAATAAAATAAACCTTTACAGAGCGTCTGAAATAATACTTACAAAAAACAATTTAATAAATTGAAATTTAGTTGTCACAAGAATAAAAAACCTTCCACTAATTTATTGAAAACAAATTATGGGAGGTTTATTTATATGGAATTAGAACAAAAATTTAAATTATTGCAGGCAATTTATGCAGGAGCATTGGCAGATTCGGTTTTGCGAATGGGGAAGGAAGGAATACTTGAAAAAGTAACTTCAGAAAAGAGAGAAGAACAAATGATTACAGGTAAATTTCGCACAACACAATTTGGGATTGAAAAACCGGAAGAAGCATTTTTGAAGCTTTCTGAACTATTTGGCTGTGCAAACTGGGCGGTTGAAAATGAAAGTGGAGGCTTAACAGCCGAAGCAACAAAATGCATGCTTTGTGCAATGGCCAAAAAAATGGGAACACAGTGTCCATGCAACATTTACTGTTTGGACCCGATGGAAGGAATGATAAGAGGCATCAATCCAAACTTTACATTTAATGTAATAGAAACTTTATGGTCAGGTCAGAAATGCAAAGTTAATGTTGACGGTATAGTATAGGATTATAATATTTAAAAAATATTATAAAAAAGGTAAAAAACTATTGACAAATGGTAACATATTACCTGCCGTATAGGTAATATGTTACATAAAAACAAAGAGGTGCTTCTTGAAGGTGTTTATTTCAGATTGATTTTAACAATTATTTTATTTTGTGGTTTAATCTTCATGGTTGGTTGTGATGATGCTATATTTTCCAGTAGCAAAACCAACAATGATAATGAAAAATGTGAGGTGTGATATGTATAAATATAATTGTGAATATAATAAAAACATATATGATGGTATAAAAGAATTTTGCCAATGCGAACGGGTAAATGAGGAGTATATGAGAACATTGCTTGAAGAAGAAAAGTTAAAAATTTTTAATAATACAATAGCCGCATTAAAGGTAATGCGTGATTGTATTAATCAAATGGTTCTTAATACTTATAAAAAGCTTTATCAAAAATTTAAAACCGTTGACAATAAGTAATATGCCACTTATCATAAAAGTAACATATTGCATATTTTGGAGGACTTAAGAATGAATGAACTTGAACAGAAGGCTTATATTTTTGCAACGATATTTACTTTATCGAATAGGCTGCAGGCGCTTGGGGATGAATTTGATAAGAACATAACTACTAAGCAGTGGCTTTTTATTTTAGCAGTATCAAGATTTCAAGAGCCGCCAACTATCAGTGAAGTGGCAAATTTTATCGGATACTCACGTCAAAATGCAAAACGCATTGCAGCTGACTTGCATGAAGCAGGGTATGTGATATTACAGAAAGATAAAAATGATGCAAGGGCGTTACGAGTTAAACTTGATTCAGAATGTGTAAAATACTTTAAAAAAAGAGACAAACGAGAAATAGAATTCTTGAAACAAATTTTTACAGGGTTTGATGCTGAATTAACAAATAGTGTGTACAAAGGAATTGTTAAAATGGAACATAATATTAAGTTAATGGATCAAAAAAACAAGAAGGAGTAAAGTATGGTTAATGAATTTATAATCTTACAAATGGAAGAATCTGATATCGCCGAAGCTATCGATATCTGGTCTGAACAATATAAACGATATTGTTGCTGCTCTGAATCATTTCCGGGCAGTTGGATAAAAGATACAAGTAAAATGGAAGGTTTTTTGAATAAAAAGGTAAAGAACAATACTGCGATTGTTGTAAAATCGGATAATAAGCTGCTTGGGTATTTAGCATATGACGAATTTCCTTTTAACGGCGAGAAGTCGATATTTTGTCCGTCAATTGCACATGCGGCAACAGAAGAATATAAGGAAGATGTATATTTGACTTTGTATAAATATATTTCAAAAGAGTGGGTCAGCAGGAATGTTTTTAATCATATGTGGACGATAAATTATAATGATACTGTACTGAGAAGTATTTTGTATGATTTAGGATTTGGTTCTTACTTAATAGATGCATTTACCTTAACTGACTTTAGGATAAACACAACTAATAATTATAAAATCAGGAAGGCAGAATTACGGGATGTGGATGCACTGTATGACTTGGTGGAAGAATCAAGAGAGTATTATAGCTCTGCACCAATTTTTCTAAATAGAGATAAATATTCAATTGAAGATTTATCGGAAATTGTACAAAACAGCAATGTATTCTTAGCTTATGACGATAATAATGCAATAGGATTTATTAATGTAAGTGTGTCCAATAGCGATAATATAATTGAACTATCCGTGGAAAACAGTGCCTTGTTAGACGAGATAGGTGCCTATATAAGACCTGAGTATAGGGGCAATGGACTTGGCAAGGATTTATTGAATCATGTAATCGACTATTGCAATACCAATGGAATTAAGAATATTCATGTGGATTTTGAAACAGCTAATATTTTCGCTAACAAATTCTGGAGGAAATATTTTAATCCAATGCTTTTGTCGGTCAGAAGAACAATTAATAAAAATATTAATGATTAAGCCATAATGCTGTTAATTCCTCTCCCTATGCAAGAGAGATTTATCATAAATTGGGATTTGCAGATACCAATGCAGAACAAACTAAGGAAGGAATGAGATTCATACCTATGAGGTACCAAAAAAGAGTATAACATGAATAGCAGATACAAAAACCAAAGGGGGAAATAATGGATATAAATGTATTGCAAATAGAAAAAATTTTCAATAAAATTATTGACTCAAATCAAATCAGGGAAGCGGTATTATTTATTGAAAACACAGAGGGAGATTTTTCATACAACAAGTGTTGCGGCGGCAGGGATATAAATTCACCTCTGCTTATGGCAAGCATAACAAAACTATTCACAACTACATGTATTTTAGCATTGCTGGAGAGGGGCAGACTGTCTCTTGATGATAAAATTACAAAATACTTTGATAATTCTGTTTTGGAAGGACTGCATATCTATAAAGGTAAAGAATATTCCTTTGAATTGACGATATCCGATTTACTGTTTCAAATAAGCGGATTACCGGATGTTTATGAAGACGGGGAAAATAATTCCAAGAATCGTGTTATCATCGAAGATTTTTCGTATACTTTTAATGAGATTTTAGAAATGACAAGAAAATTAAACCGGCACTTTGAACCCGGCTCTGTAAAGAGGGCATACTATGCGGATATTAACTTTGATATACTTGGAGAAATAATAGAAAAGATTACGAATTGGCCATTAAGTAAGGCTTACCGACATTATATATTTGACCCGTTAGGTTTAAAAAACACATATCTGCCTGAAAGTGAAAGTGACTTTGTACCAAATATTTATTGTGAGGACAAAGCTATTCTTCGTCCGAAATTTATCATGAGCAGCCGCGGAAGCGGTGGTTGTGTAACAACTGCTTATGAGATGATGATATTTCTTAAGGCTTTTTTTGGCGGGGGATTGTTTGATATTTCGATTTTAGATGAGTTATCGTCTTACAATAGGTTGCAAACCTCAATGTGGCCTATTTGCTATGGCAGCGGGTATATGCGAATTCCTTTAAATGGGCTGACTACGCTTTTTATGGGAAAAGGTGAGTTAAAAGGACATTCAGGTTCTACTGGGTCATTTGCCTTTTATTATCCGACTAAGGATTTATTTATTGTAGGAGATTTAAATCAAATGAAAACTCCTTCTCTTCCTGTTCGTTTGTCAATGCGAATTGCTATGATGGCAAAATAATAGGCAAGTAACCATGAATCATGAGAGGTTTCATCAGGTGCTATGAAAAAAATATGGTATAAATGCGGAAAAAAGGTTGGGAAGAAATTGTATGTAACTATCGGAATTCTATTTTGTATTATAGGAGTTGTTATAGTATTTTTTAATATTCCATACTCAAAAACTAAGATGGAATTTACAAAGATAACAAATTGCTTAGCAAATGAAGCAACTGATGCAAGTGATGTTTTTATAGAAGAAGATATTGCTGATTTGCCCCTATCCGTTCAAAAATATTTTTGGTATTGCGGATATATTGGCACCCCGAAAATGTCATATATGAAAGCAACGTATAAGGATGTTGATTTTTTATTTGGCAAGGATAAGCCACCAATAAAAATTGACTACACACAATACAACTTTGTGAATAAACCAAACAGAGTTGCTTATATTGACAGTACGATGTATGGAATACCCTTTGAAGGTTTAGATTCTTGTATTTCGGGAATCGGTTCAATGAAAGGTATAGTAGGGAAATTATTCCCCTTGTTTAACCAGACGGGTGAAGTTATGGATAAGGCAAGTTTGGCAACTTTCTTATCAGAATGTCTTATTATTCCTAATGCGGCTTTGCAGAGCTATATTACATGGGAAGAAATTGACGTGTTGCATGCTAAAGCTGCTATTTCATGTAACGGTATTACTGTGAATGGTATTTTTACATTTAAGGAAAACGGTGAAATGTATTCCTTTGCCACCGATGACAGGGAGGCTGTTTCAACTGATGGTTCGAGAGAAAAAGTAAAATGGTCGGTAGTTTACAGCGAGTATGAAGAAACAAATGGTATTAAAAAACCGACTGTTTTTAAAGCAATTTGGCATTATGATGACGGTGATCTCATATACTTCAATGGAAAAGATGTGAAAATCAGTTTTCAAATTCATGAGTAAAATTATTTGCCTATAATTTCATGGACAGCACCCTTAGAATTTTTATTTAATTTCAAATGCTAAAATTATTTACATGTGGTATAATAAGGCAAATAGTTGCACGGCAGAAAGGAGATTTTGATGACTGATTATTTAAAATCAAGTTTTATAACAGAAGAAAAGGTAAGAATACAGGAAATTCCTGCCGTTGTTTTAAGACCGAGGGAAGCTGAAAAACCAATACCTTCAATAATATTCTATCACGGCTGGAGCTCAAATAAGGAATTACAGCGTTTAAGGGGATTTATATTAGCTTCTGCCGGATATCAGGTGGCGCTTCCGGATGCTGTTTATCATGGAGAAAGAAATCCGCTGCCCCGGTATGATGATGAGGCAGCGATAAAATATTTTTGGGATGTAATATTTAATAATGTTGAAGAATACAGCACCATAGTCGGAGAGTTAGTATTAAAATATAATGCAGATGCCAAAAGAATTGCGGTAATGGGTAATTCTATGGGTGGTTTTACCGCTGGGGGTATTTTTGCCAACAATAGTGATGTAAAGGTTCTTACTGTATTTAATGGTTCCTGCGGCTGGGAGATATTTAATGAGAATATTGAAGTTCCCTCCTCCGAAAGAATAGAAATGATCAGACAAAGAGTTAAGGATATGAACCCAATGAATAATTTGGACATGTTAAAAGACAGACCCATATTGCTGCTGCATGGAGACAGCGATACAGTGGTACCAATTGACAGCCAAAGAATTTTTTATAATAAATTAAACCCATTGTATAGTGACAAAGATAAAATAAAATTTATTGAATATCCGAGACTAAATCATTTTGTTACAACAAATATGATGGAAGAAAGTATAAATTGGCTTGGAAAATATTT
>LAHS01000124.1_pt1 | contig 10161 bp, 7 predicted proteins | sample 329651 | NCBI WGS metagenome assembly LAHS01 (sample SAMN03275699, study PRJNA271635) | activated sludge metagenome | isolation source: sample C-1 Sludge from hydrolytic chamber (first chamber) of Anaerobic... | reverse complement strand
CCTCTCGGGCGCTGCCGAGGATAAGCGGACCACGGCGCGGGAAATGACTGAAGCATTGACTGCCTACCTGATAACCTGACAGGAAAGTTGCATTTTCACCCACAATGAAGCGATGATCCATAAAATAACATCTTTACAACCATACCAATATGAATAGTTACAGAAAAATCTTAATGGGTGTCGTCGGTCTGTTCTCCCTTCTGACCGTTCAGACCAGCGCACAGCGTAGACAACCCACATACGCACCAACAGGGCAAGGCGTACAGATGACATCACCCGAGGGTCGACTCTCGGTAGTGATGTGCCCGAATGGGTTCGAGGTGTTGCACGACGGTCATCATGCCCTGCAGGTAGAGGGAATGCCCGGATTGAGGCTCGTGGGCAAGCCCTCCCATGTGAAAACCGATTACCAGATGGTGACGGGCAAGCGTCTGCACTGCACCAACGAGGCTAACGAGTACACCCTTGCCATGGGTCGCGACACGCTGGTCAGATTGCGTCTGTACCACGACGGCGTGGCCTTCCGCTATGAATACAGCCGACTGAAAAAGGCTAAGATAGCGAAAGAGACTACGGCCTATCGTATAGAGGGCGCAAAAAACTACTGGCTACAAAAGTATGATGCAAGTTATGAGAACTTCTATGTGGACAGGAATCATATCGATAAGGCGCTCCGCCATTTTGCGTTTCCTGCTCTGATTGAAAATGGCAACAATCAGGTGCTGCTGACGGAGGCGAATATAGAAAGGCGGCAGAGTGCGGCTTCGCTGTGGAAAGAGGGCAACGGCACACTGCGCGTGGAGGCCGACCGCAACGACCTGACCATTTCGGGCAGCTGGCATAGTCCATGGAGGGTGGCTATCATCGGGACGTGGGCAGACATCGTGGAGTCTACGCTGGTGACCGATGTGAGTGATCCCTGCAGGCTGAAAGATGTGTCGTGGATCAAACCCGGCATGGCCTCATGGGTGTATTGGGCCCACAACCATGGCTCATCAGACTATCAGATCCTGAAACAATATGTCGATATGGCGGCCAATATGCGTCTGCCCTATACGCTGATCGACGCAGAATGGGACGGCATGAAGAATGGTGGGACGATAGAAGACATCATTCGGTATGCGCAGGAGCATGGGGTGAAGCCCATAATATGGTATAACTCGGAGACGGGCTGGCTGGCCAAAGATGGATCTCCGGGGCCTCACGGCCGCCTCAACCGTGCCGAGGACAGAGAGCATGAATTTGCATGGCTCGAAAAGATGGGGGTGGCAGGCGTGAAGATCGACTTCTTCGCGGGTGACACCCAAGCCACCATGGACTATTGTCTCGACCTGCTCGAGAGTGCGGCACGTTATCATCTCGTGGTCAATTTCCATGGGGCGACCCTCCCTCGTGGCTGGCAACGAACGTATCCTAACCTCGTGTCGACCGAAGGAGTGTATGGCGAGGAATGGTATAACAACGGTCCGGTGATGACCACCCATGCGCCTGAGCACAACTGTATGCTGCCTTTTACGCGCAATGTGGTGGGATCGATGGATTACACGCCCTGCGCTTTTACCAACTCTCAGTATCCGCATATCACGTCCTCGGCCCATGAACTGGCACTGACCGTGGCTTACGAGTCGGGCATACAGCATCTGGCTGACCGCCCGGAAAGTTTTGCGGCACAGTCGGAAGCTGTCCGCTCGTTTATTTCCACACTGCCCACGGCCTGGGACGACACGCGCCTGATAGGCGGAAATCCCGGCGAATGGGTGGCCATAGCCCGCAAGAAGGGCAACGACTGGTACGTGGCGGTGCTCAATGGCACGGATCATACCTTGCATGTTTCTCCCGATTTCCGCCTGATAGACCATGGTACGTATCAGGTGGAAAGCTTTGGCGAAGGCGACGAGCAGCTGTCTCAGCACACGCTCGATGCCGTAAAGACCATGCTGTCAGGCAGCTCCCTTGATCGTCCGCAAGAGGCAAGCCTCCGCCTGAAGGCATGGGGCGGAGCCGTACTGAGATTAAAACTTCAGAATGAATAATAAAAAACCTCGTTTCCTTCATCTTGCTACGATGCTGATAGGGCGGACTGTAGGGGCGGGGGCAGCCCGACATCAAAACATCGTCTTTCCGCTCGGAGCGTACCTCCGTCCATGAAGGACTCTCGCGACAGAACAGGGCGGGCTGCCCCCGCCCCTACAATCCATACCCGTCATGTTACCTTGAAGCGACAGACTACGCTGCGCTGACAATGGATGAGCAAATTACCCACCGCTTCTCTTATGGCGTACCCTCCAGGCTGGTGCTTCTATCTCCCCCACGATGGCATCAGTCCCTCAACATGCTCCTTCTCAAACAGTTCATGAATGGTCTGCAATTCCTTATCGGCATTGGGATTCTTTTGCCCGGTAAACTTGCTCATGTTCTCGTTGAAGCGGTGGAGCAGCAGGCGGGGGCGGGGGTTGTCGGGCTTCTCGGCAATGGCGTCCTGGTAATGGCTGATGGCGTCCTGATAGTAGCGCATGCCGTTGACCGAAGGGTTCTGTACGATGAGTGCCGTGAAATAGAAGCCTTTAAGCGTCAGCACTTCCGAGCGGTCGGCCGACTTCATGGCTTCCATCTTCTCGATGTCAGCCTTCGCGGCCTCGAGCAAGGAGGCGGAATGGCTGTCCTGCGGCTGACTCACGGCGAACTGCAGGGCGAAGAATGCCTTGTAATAAGTGGGCAGCCACTCTTCGGGATACATGGTTTCCAGCCGTTGCAGTTCGGCAACTCCATTGATGACCGAGGCTGCCGAGTCGGCCTTCACCTTGGAAAGGGCGGGGCCTAAGAGGGCTTCCATCTGCGGGTTGCGCTGGGCGTAGACACTGGTTGCACACAGGAGGGCAACGATAAGAACGAGTTTAGAAATTAGAGATTTCATAAGCTTTGGTATTTTTGAGTGATACAAATATTCCGATGAAAAACATACGGTCGTAGGAAGCCAGCCTCGGCAGTCGGCTTCCATCGGCCGAATAGCTGTAGCCATAGATATTCTTTCGGCCTAAGATGTTGGTGGCGGAGGCGTAGATGATGATCTTCGGGCTGACCAGGACGGAGGCATTGAGGCTCAGGCTCATGGCCAGGGGGGTGCGGGCGTTCATCTGTCCCGGCCGGGAGGGGTCGGTATAAGGACGCCCGGAGGCCACCATCTCGCTGATGCCGAGGTAGGTCTTCAGCCTGTCGATGCCGTAGCGGGCCGACAGCGAGAGGTTGTGGCGGGTGGCATACTGCGGCGCGACGGCCTCGATGAAATCGAGATACTTCCGCTTCGAGTCGTTATAGGAATAAGAGATGGTGGTCAGCAGGTTGTCGTGCAGTGTCAAAGTGGTGAAGAAAATATCCACACCCCGGCTGAATCCGTAGCCCGTAGGGGCATACTGCTGCTGGCCGACGAACACGGGCAGATGGCTGTAATGCTTGTAATAGCCTTCGAGACGGAAGGTGGTATTGACTGATGACCACTCCACGCCTGCAATGTAATGGTCGGCTTCGGCAGGCTTCAGTTTCTCTACCGTGTACAGGGCATATTGATCTTCTGCCGTCTGGGCATATCTGCCGTACATGAGTGAGCCTTGCAGGTGGCGTAAAGGTCGGTATCTGAGGGCCAGACGAGGCATCAGACGCACGCCGCCGGCATAAGACAGATGCTCCAGACGGCCCGAGATGCTGCCATAGAGATGGGGCAAGAGCCTTGCCTGAGCCTCGGCAAAAGCCGCCGTAAGCTGATAGGAGAGGCGTAACTCATCGTGGTGTGGCGCCGCAGGCCGTGCGTAACTGATGGTGAACGAGCGGAAATATTGCTCCACACCCGCCTGCAGATGCAGCCAGCTGCCCAGAGACTTACCTATCTTTGCCTTGATGTGAACCTCGTTCTGCCGATGTCCGTAGCTGTCGCCGGCAGTCTCTGCCCCGTCAATATGCTCGCTGACCGTAGAGTTGGCCATGCCGGCAAAGAGAGAACAGCCGTTGCGCAGCTCCGTCCTCAAGGTGGCGTTGGCATAGAGGTTATGCTCCCGCAGATAGGGAGTGCAGTCGGCCAGACGGGGAGAAACGGTGGTATAGTCATAACCGATGTAGGTGCGGAGCGAGGAGACCGGGGAGAGGTCGGCCTTGTATTGCGCCTCGCCCGACAGCTTGCGGTAGGGGCGGTTCCATTCCGTGTTGCCGGGAAAGAGGGTGTTGTAGGGTTCCATGTCGTCATATTGTGCGTTGAAGGCTATCGAGCTGTGGCTATAAGCTTTGGTCCCGCCAAGGTTCAATTCTATATCCGACACGCTGAAGCCCAGCTTATCGCCCGTGGCGACATCCGTGGTCTCCATCGGAAGGACGGAGGAAAGGGCCTCGCCATATTCGCTGCCGTAGCCCCCGAGCGAGAAGTTAATGCCTTTGAAGAGGAAGGGAGAGAAGCGGCCACGGGCAGGACTGCCATCGGGAGTGGTGGTATAAGGCATCAGCACGTGCATACCGTTGATGAACGTCTGGCACTCACTGCTCTCTCCGCCCCGTACATAGAGCCAGCCGCTCTCGCCCACCTTCTGCGTGCCGGGCAGCGTCTGCAGGGCGGCCATGATGTCACCATTCGAGTTGCCTGTCATCACCACGTCAAGGGCACTCATTCTTCCTGCCTCGTCGCCCATGCCAAAGCTGAAACGACTTCCCTCGACCACCACCTCATCAATAGGTATGGACTGCTGCTCCAGCTCAAGGGTCAGCTGGTGGGATTGTGGGAGAGTGAGGCTGATTTTCCTCTGTTCATACCCGAGGGAAGAGGCTATCAGGGTTATCGTCCCCGTCTTTGTGGTAGTAAAGGAGAAGTGGCCCAGGCTGTCTGTCACGCACCCGTCGAGCGTCCCCTCGATAAACACGTTCGCGCCAGCCACGTGGGCGTGGTGGCTGTCGGTCACGTTTCCGCTGACGGTCTGCTGTGCGGCAGTCTGCCCTGCGCTTACGATCCATAGAAGGATGACGAGAATCTGTTTCATGTTTCTTGTGCGTTCAGATGATTTTCTGATGCAAATGTATGAAAGGTTCCGTCAGCCTCCAAATAGTGGGGACGGACAACACGATGGCGGTACGCATAGCTATGCTGCCCGCCGAAATACTAAGTTTGGGGACGAATGAATAAGGGGGAATGCCCAGGATTATGAAGTTGGCAGGTAAACTTTACCCCATTAGCTCACGAACGCCCGCAGACCGGGAACAAAGGTGCGTGAGACAGGAATGATGTCGGAACAGTCGCCAAGGCGCAACTGATAACCATTGGAGTTGCCCTTAGCCGAGGATATGTTGTTGATGTTGACAAGAAACGAGCGATGACACTGAAAGATGTTGTCGTAAGGGAGCTCGGCCTTCAGGGCGGTCAGCGTAGAACGGATCTCTGTCTTGGTCACCTTACCTTCTTTAATATAGCAGATACACACGTTGTTCTTCCTTGCCTCCAGGTAGAGCAGATCGTTGATGGGCAGCGTCAGGTCGGCTCCCCGCAGGTTCTGATCGTGCAGAGTGATGGTGATACCCTCCTGTTCAGCGGTGGTCTTGGCAATCATCTCGTCCAGCCTGCTGTGCAGCATGCGGTTGTATCCCACCAATATGAAGATGCCTGTTACAAGTAACCAGATGAGGAATGTCCAGTAAAGAAATGTGCCAAATAACCTCCATGTAACAGGTATTTGAAAGAAAAAAGCGGAATAAAGGGTAATGGAAATGGCAATGGCCAACTCTAACCCCACGCCGAACATGGTCATGTCGAGGTAGTTTATCTGTCCCTTCTTCCGTAAAGGTCGCGTCAGAAAAGCCGCAGAACAGCCCCAATGGACCAGGCTTGTCAGCACGCCATAGCCCAGACACATCAGCAATGTGTTGCCCTGATACTGGCTGATGCCGAACGGCTGCAACAGATAGAGCAGCAAAAAGATGCCCCCTCCTGACGCCACATAGGACCGCCAGGAGGGAGCTTCTGACTGAAAAGGATACCTGCGCTGCAGGAAAGAAGAAACCTTACTCATGATGTGCTGAATGAATGATGGTCTTTGACCGCAAAGTTACTTCTTTTCCCTTTCCCGTGCAAGTCTCCCTTCTCGTTTTCTTATTTCACTTCCCAGATGTCGTTGGTTTCGAGCAGCTCCATGAAGTTGTGATAAGGCTTCTGTCGTTTCACCTCTTCTATCTGGTCGTTCACGGCCTGATCGTAGGTGGGACCTTCCACATCGCGTATCACACCGAGGGCAATGGGGAAGCCGTCCTCATGGCTCATCATGGCGAGTTTGAGCTGCAGGGTGTTGTCTTCGCAGTGGGCATCGTGCACGAGAATGTCGCCCAGCGTCACGCCATGCTCACCGATCTTCACCACTTTCAGCCCGAATCCCTCCTGCATGATGCCGTACTCGTTGTTCTCTCCGAACACCAGCGGTTCGCCATGGCGCACGTAGATGGCGTTCTTCTTACGGCCTTCCGAGGTATATACGGCATCATAACAGCCGTCGTTAAACACCACGCAGTTCTGCAGGATCTCGCACACGGAGGCTCCCTTGTGCTGACAGGCAGCCTTGAGAATAGCGATGGTCTCCCTGCTGTCGCTCGCCACGGTGCGTGCAAAGAACTTACCCCTCGCGCCGAAGCAGAGCTCTGCCGGGCGGAAGGGATCTTCCACCGTGCCGTAAGGGCTCGACTTCGACACGAATCCACGCGGCGAGGTAGGCGAATACTGTCCCTTGGTCAGGCCGTAGATGCGGTTGTTGAGCAGGATCATGTTGATGTCGATATTGCGCCGCATGGCATGGATAAAGTGGTTACCGCCGATCGCGAGTGCGTCTCCGTCGCCGGAGATCTGCCAGATGGTAAGCTTAGGGTTGGCCACCTTGGCTCCCGTGGCAATGGCGGCAGCTCTGCCGTGCACGGTCTGCATGGCGTAGGTGTTGACATAATAGGGCAAACGGCTGGAGCAGCCGATACCCGAGATCACAGCGGTCTCGTAGGGTGGCACGCCCAGTTCGGCCATAGCCTTATGGAGGTTGGCCAGGAAGAAATGATCACCGCAGCCCGGACACCAGCGGGGCTGACCTTTCTTAAAGTCTTTTGCTGTATATTCGTTCATGTCTTTGTACTTCATTTTAAGATTACTGCAATATCCTGGTATAGAACGTACCGACCTCATTCCTGGGCAGCGGCGAATTGAGCACCTTCTCGAAGTTGCGTACCAGATCGCTCACCACGAAGGGCTGCCCCTTCACCTCATTATATTGGTAAGGGGCAAAATTATTGATGCGGACGCGGAGCAGGGCGGCCAGCTGGCCCAGATTCTGCTCGGCCACCACCACGCGCTTATACCGCGCGAGCACCTCTGCGGTATTCTTTGGCAGCGGGTTGATATATTTGAACTGTGCCAGAGCCACCTTGTGCCCCTTCCTGCGGAGCTGTTCCATGGCCGAATACAGATGTCCGTAGGTACTGCCGAAGCCCACTATGAGCAGGTCGGCATCGTCCTTGTCACCCAATACCTCCAGGTCGGGCACCGGAATCCGTGCCACCTTCTCCCAGCGCAGGTGGTCCATGCGGTTGTGATTCTCTGGATCGTTGGAGATGGCACCGGTCTCTCCGTCCTTCTCCAGTCCGCCGAGGATATGCGCATATCCTTCCTGCCCGGGCACGGCCCAGTAGCGTGCACAGGTCTCCTCGTCGCGCTGGTAAGGTGTGTACTTGTATTTCTGCTCCCTGGTGGCGTAGTGGGGGTGGATCTCAGGCATGTCGTCGATGTCGGGCAGACGCCATGCGGCAGAGCCGTTGGCGATGAAGGCATCGGTCAGCAGCACCACGGGCGTCATGTGTTCCAAGGCGAACTTACAGGCCATATAGGCGGCATCGAAGCAGTCGGTAGGGCTTGTGGCGGCAATTACGGGCATAGGGCTCTCGCCGTTACGGCCGAAGAGCACCTGCAGCAGATCGGTCTGCTCGGTCTTGGTGGGCAGACCCGTAGAGGGACCGCCACGCTGAACATCGATCACCACCAGCGGAAGCTCATCGATCACGGCGAGGTTCAGGGCCTCGCTCTTCAGGCATATGCCCGGACCGGAGGTTGAGGTGCAGGCCAGCGCGCCGGCAAAGGCGGCACCGATGGCCGAGGCACAGCCTGCGATCTCGTCTTCACACTGCACCGTGGTCACGCCGAGCGACTTGTGTTTGGACAGCTCATGCAGGATGTCGGTAGCGGGCGTGATGGGATAAGAGCCCAGATACAGGCGCAGTCCCGCCTTCTCTGCAGCGGCCATGAGGCCATAGGCCGTGGCCTTGTTGCCCGTGATGTCCATATAGCGTCCGGGCTCTGCCGCCTTCGTCTCTATGCGGTAGGTGTTGGGAACCGACGCATGGACATTGCCTCCGTAGTCGTAACCTGCCTGCAGCACCTTGCGGTTGGCCTCCGCCACGGCAGGCTTCCTGGCAAATTTCTTATCGAGATAGTGGAAGGCCAGCTCGAGGTCGCGGTTAAACAGCCAGCACACCAGCCCCACGGCAAACATGTTGCGGCACTTGAGCATCGACTTATTGTCCATGCCCGAGTCAGCCAGGCAGTCTTTTACCATCTTGCTGATGGGACAGGCCACTACGCGGTCGGGGTCGATACCCATCTCGCCCAGGTAGTCGTCGCCCTTAAACTCAGCCTTCTTCAGGTCGTTGGCACCGAAAGAGTCGGTATCGATGATGATGCAGGCACCCGGCTTGGCAAACTTGTACTGCGTTTTGAGGGCAGCGGCATTCATCGCCACGAGCACGTCGCACAGGTCGCCCGGGGTATAGACTTTCCCACTTCCGATATGCACCTGATAGCCCGACACGCCGGTCAGCGAGCCTTGCGGGGCACGGATATCCGCGGGATAGTCGGGAAATGTGGAAATATCGTTACCCACCGTTGCCGAGATGGTAGAGAAGATGGTACCTGCGAGCTGCATGCCGTCGCCGGAATCGCCAGAAAAACGGACCACGACATCCTCGAGTTCTTTCACTTCTAATTCTTCTGTCATAGTATTAAGTCTTTAATGTTTAGGTTGATGTATGTTACCGGCAAAGGTAACATAAGTTTGCGAATTGCTATCATTTTGCACCTATAATTTTCTCACCGCCCACCCCATCGTCCCCGGTCCGCCCTTATATCTCAACCACAGATTTCGCAGATTTCTCAGATTAGGCTGGCGCATGTGCATACTCGCTGCAGATTTCCCAGATTAAACAGATTAGGCTGATGCAGAGATCCGAACCACGAATGGACACGAATGGACACAAATGGCTGACGCAGAGATCTGAACCACGAATGGACACGAATCGGCACGAATGACTGACGCAAAAATCTCTAACCATAGATTTCACTCTACAGATTACGCAGATTTCACAGATTGGCTATCGCATTTTCTCCTCCCCTTTCGCTTTTCGCTGGGAGGGGCTCCTCTCGCGCTCCAAATGTTAAACTTTTATTATTTACCGCTAAAATAGAAAAAAAATAACGAAAAAAAATGATCAAGTCTCAAAGATTTTACTTATATTTGATACCCAAACGGATGATGTCTCATCATCGTCACTTTCAACCGGGGTTATGGAGACTAAGCCCCACAAACATAATAAGGAGGGATAACCATGAAACAAGATGAGGAAAAGTCCCTCTACATAGAAGAAAGTCATGTAGAGGTGACGATTACTACCGACCGCGACTATCCATCTATATGGTATAGTTAAGTCGCAATGATCAGATTTCCACCAGCTACCACCCGCCGACAATACCGAGGAAACGAGGGTATGATATGTTACAATCAGGGTTGCGCTTCGCCAGAGGGACGTAAATGACATAGATAGACCAAGGTGCACAAGGCTGGAAGAATAGACAAATGAAAAAGGGATACTGATTTTTCTTTTTTTGTTCTGCGCAGCTCATGCTTCGGCATCGTTGCAGAATAGCATCTCCCACTCCCCTGATACCTTTATTTCAAGGTATCAGGGGAGTGATCTTTTTTGCTCTATAACGAATCGTATGGGCTTACTGCTGTTTGCTCCTATAACTCTATAGTGCCCAAAGGGCACCTCCTTTAACTCTCCGAAAGAGATGAAAAAACTCCGTCACTCCCTTCACTCCGTCACTCCGCGTGA
>LAHS01006471.1_pt1 | contig 10162 bp, 10 predicted proteins | sample 329651 | NCBI WGS metagenome assembly LAHS01 (sample SAMN03275699, study PRJNA271635) | activated sludge metagenome | isolation source: sample C-1 Sludge from hydrolytic chamber (first chamber) of Anaerobic... | reverse complement strand
TTTCCAATATAGTTAAAACTATAGCGGGGATCACTGCTTTCTATATTTCCTTTGAACTTGTTGCCTTTCGTATATATTCCCTGCTTATGTCCATGACAAGGAATTCCATTTTCATCAATACCTACAAATACTGCATTGTGATATTCCTTCGTTTTATCTTTAGATAATTCACAGCTTTCATAAAGCATTTTATTTCTAGCAAAGAAACTTATTATATCCCTATCAATACATCTTTGTTTAATTAAATAAGCAAAGACCCTACGCATATCTGAATGTTTTTTAGGCAAAACAAATGGTTTCCTTTCCTCCTGCTCTTTTATGTCTGCTGGCTTATATATTACTTCTCCCTGTTCATCAAGCAATCTCGTTACAGCTTCTGGAAAACTCAATCCATAAAAATTCTGCAGAAAGTCAATTGCTAGCCCTCCCTCTCTTGTTGCATGATCATACCACCTATTTCCTCTTACTGTAATGCTCCGATTGCTAGCAAGTCTTTTTTCTCTTCCAGAACGCAATAGCTCTTCTCCCTGTCTTTCTAAGAAATCTACTAAATCAACTGAGTTTGCTTTTTGTTTCTGTTCATCTGTAAAATGAATATAAGTAGTCATAGATTACCTCCTTACTAGTTTCCAACTCATAAATAATATTCTATTCTTGCGTCAAATTTCAATTAATAGTACAATGATACTAATTTGAATGAAAGGATGTCGAAATAATGCCGTTTGATTTTGTTAAATATAAACACTATTCTATTGATTATAATGATATATTCAATAGAATTAATTCCAAAATGTTTTTAAATGATGCGCATATCCAAACTCACTACTTAAAGCGATGGAGAGAAGTGTTAGAGGATCAAGATGCTGCACTTACTAAGCAGTTAAGCAGCCAAAAGACAATTTTTAAAATGAATTTACATTTACAATCTGAACCAGAAATATTTCAAATTCCAATGTATTATACAAATACTGAAGTTCTTCTCCATTTTAGAATATCCTTTTTAAATTCACTTGTTGTTAATGAAAAATCAAATGCTCAATATATCCCTCTTAAGGAATTTATAGGAAAAGATGGGATAATACAGTGGAATCCTATTGATACAAATGTTGATTCATACGCAAATGCTAAAGACCCAATAATTGCTGTACCTTTTCTAAGTAATCAATATAATTTTTTAGTAATAGACGGTAATCATAGACTTACTTATAAAACCCGAAACAACATAGATGACGTTTATGCCTTGATTATCTCTGAGCAAACTGTAATAGAAAAATCTCTTTTTGCAAGTGAATTTGATAAGATGTATTACATTATGAATAATGAAATTAATCATATGGCTAATACTACACATCATCAAGATGTTCCCGCTATACAGATAGTACAAAGATCATATCTCACTGATGGAAGGTTTAAATTCTAACAAATGTAGAAATATAAAGCTAAGAAATAGGAAAATTTTTAAACTCCCAATAAATTAAATATACCAAATGAAGGGGGCAACCCTTTCTTTTAGGTAGATTTTAATACTTATATAATAGTTTCTCAGACTTCCAAACGATAGAATTGCAAAGTAGATTTTATAATTCTATATATTTTTCATGACTACCTTTCTTATGTCCCTGTGCCATTTTCTTCTCCCTCAACCTTCTCATAAGCTTACTATCAATCTTAATTCCGACTCCTGATGATCTCAGTGGCACATTATCTTCAAATATCTTACTCATATGATGAAACATCCTTGATACTGTAAGTGAAACAGATGGGTTTTGAAACCTATCCATATTATCGAAAAAAATTTGAGCATATTCATTTCCTTGCTCTGCTGATAGAGTAAACCATTTTATTGCTACATCTTTATCCTTTGGTACACCATCACCCATTAAATATATTTTCCCTAGTAAATACTGTGCATATTGATTTCCTTTTTCTGCAGATAGTAGAAGCCATTTTACTGCTGACGGAATATCTTTCACTATATCCTCACCCTTAAGATATAACTTCCCCAGCTGATATGCTGCATACTCGTTGCCCTGTTCTGAGGATAGCTCAAATAATTCTACAGCTTTATAAATATCCTTCACCACATACTTTCCGTTAAGATAGAGCTCACCAAGAGAATATTGTGCAAATTGGTTCCCGTTTGCCGATGCCTGTTCTAAATATTCAATTGCTTTATTTACTTCTTCCTTTGTTGGATTTTCTTCTGCAAGGATTAATTTTGCAAGCGAATAACAAGCAAAGGAATTTCCTAGCTTTGCAGACTTTTCATAGTACTTTTTTGCCCTATCAATATCCTTTTCAGTGCCAATTCCATTTTGAAGCATCCAACCAAGTCTATATTGTATTTTATCATCATGACTTTGCTTTTCTAATTTTTCAAAACCTATGAATGCTAAACGGAAATATTTATTTGATTCTTTTTCATTCTTATAGGTTCCAATTTCATCACGGTACATCTTTGCAACTTCAAAATTAGCATATGGAAAACCCTGCTTAGCCGATCTTAAATAGAAATCAAAAGCTTTTGTATAACTTTGCTCTACACCTTGACCTCTATAATAAAGCCCTCCCAAAGAATACTCAGCAAATTTATATTTCTGTTCTGCTGATAAAGTAAGCCAATAGAATGCCTCTTCATAGTTTTCTTCAGTACCAAGACCTTGTAAATACATTTTACCTATACGATACTCTGTATATTTCCAAGGCTTTTTGTTTTCCACTTTATGAAATGCATTAAATGTCTTTTGATACCATTCATAAGCTTTTGAAATATCAATCTCTCGACCAAGTCCGTCTGCAAACATCCTTCCCATATTAAACATGGCAAGGACATCCCCTTTTTCAGCTTCTAATTTAAATAAATAAAAGGCCTCTTCAAAGTCTTGCAGAATATCATCTGTACCAAATAAGAATTCGCAAGCCCTTTTATAATCATCGCTCCACTCTACATAAACATCCTCTGTTACATCATCATTAACCTTAGTTCCATTAATTAAATCTGATGTATCCCTTTCCATTTCAATAAATTCTTCATTATTTTTAACTCCATCCTCTATTCCTTTATCCATAATCTCATCAGGAATATCAATATCATCATCAGTCACTTCTTCAAAGGAAATAATTCCGTTGTTGAAATTATCCGCCTCTTTAATAATTATATTTTTAATTGATTTAAATTCCTTCTGCTTTGATAGTGGCAGAGGCTCCGGCAGATTATCCATATAACTGTTCAATACTTCGTTACGCATTTCATACCATAGATTGTATGCCCTGCTTATCCTTTCATCCTTAGCCAGTTCATCTACAATCCCATCTACCATTAGCTTAAGTTTTGGCTGTAAGTATCCATATTGTTTTTTACCTTTAGTGAATTTCAATCGTTCAGCAAATTCTATAAACTGTTCTTCTATTTGGGTATTTTGAAGAGTGCTATTTTTCATTTCAGCAATTATTTGTAATAACACTTCTCTTGATTCTTGTTTCAGTTCATCTCTTCTTTTACTTTGCTCTATATAAACTTCTTCTAGTTCCTGACCAAAGATATTTTTCACAAATCCTGATTTCATTTTCTCTATACCTTTTTTAGTCAGGTATCCTTCTTTTGAATTTGTTGAATAGCAAATCATATGGATATGGGGATGATGCCCCTCATTATGAAAGGCTGCATACCACTGAAAATTCTCAGGCTTGATCTTTAAAGACTCAGCGATATCTATGGCATAGTAAGAAAGCATATTGTGCCAGCTTTCTGCATTATCAAAACCAAGCCTTACAGCATCCTCTCTCCTTAAAGAAATAATCGGAGTCCATACATTTCCCTCATGATTTGCTACTTCATCTGCAATCCTACTGAGGACTAGACTATCATCCCCACCAGTAAATAAACCATGCTTTCCTATTCTTTCAACTCTTGGTCTATTTGCAATATAATCTACATAGTTTTGTCTTTTTCCAATTTTATCAAAGTTCTGCTCTAGTGCAACTGAAATAAATTCAGATGCATTTTCTATTTTAGGATTTTTTATATAATCCTCATACTCAAATAAATTCATAGTATCTGGAAACTCCTTAATTATTTGAGCAATTAATTCTTCTTGTTTTTTTGTAGAAGAAAGATTGCTATTCTCTATATTAATCTTTTCTACTCCATCACGAGTTGCAATATAATTCACTAGGTTTTCAAGATGGGCTGATGTTTTATCACTGCCACCTTTTAGATAAGGGCATTTTAATATTAGTCTTGGCATAGATTATCACTCTCCAATTCCCTGCTGAAACTTTATTGCCTCCTCCATGGATATTTTCCCTCTTGTCTTTCTTACTTGCTGAACACATCTTCCCCTTAGACTCCTAAGTTCTTCATCACTAATTTCTATACCTGCTGCAAGTATATTCATCATCATGCTCATTTCAACTGATAAACGAAATAAATTATTTGCATTCCTATTTTCTGTTTCTTTAAGTATTCCTTGCATAGCTGAGATTAATATTTTAGATAGATATCCTGTAGTATCTTCACTAACTAAATATCCCATGTAAAAGTTTAAAGCCTTGTCTATAAATTCACTTCTGCTTTTGCAATTATCTCTTTCAAGCAGTTCATCCATCCTCTCTATTGTTTCAGGATAGAGCCATACTGCTGTCCGTTTCTTAGTTGTGCTTTTTATTTCTGCCAATTTCACTTCACCTCAACATCCTATGTTTTGGCTTGACCACCTCTATGTGACATCTACAAATCCCTATTTTATCGGATTTATATCATTTACGACCACCTATAAGAGCATATAGTCTCTTTTTCGACCACCTTGCTCGATTCTTTCAACCCACGGCACTGCCGGGGGATGTGACTGAAAGGTGGAATCTTTTGACCACCTTCCTTTATCCTGCACCAAAATCAATAGGGGGGTTCACTTACCTTTTAAGCTCATATTCTCCTAAAACCTAAGTATCATAAGGCTTAATCTGCTCCATTCAAAACCTCTTCAAATTCGCCCACAAATCGTTTTATCTTTCGTTAAGGATAACTTGTGCCACTCTCGTCCATACAATCCCACACAGGGGCAAATATCGCCTCAAAAATGGTTTTATTCCTGTGGTGTAGATGTAGAAGTAGTCGCACCAGTATTTTTAGCTGGTTTTCTTGGTGTTTTAGCTCTACTTTCTTCCTCATTCTTTTCATCAATATATTCTCTAACATTGGCTGGTACATACTTCTCATAAAGCTTTTGTAGCTGTTCCGCTAGTTCATCTTGTACATCAATCTCTTTCTTCTCCATATATTTCTTGATTGCTCTTAGCTTTTCAGCTTCAAGACTCACACTAATAGTATCTTTTTTCATTCAAAGATGCCTCCTTCATTTTATTAATTTTTTTGGTTTCCATTGCAAAAACAGAAAAGGAATAGTCACTACATACTCATGACCATTCCCTGATTTTCACCTTCTATCTGTGCGGAAGACTCTTCAATTTCTTCTGCATTTGTAGTTTCTGTAGGAACTTCTGCCTGTTCATTTAGCACTCTTTCAGTCCTTCTTCTGCCACGATTAGAGGTGGTTCTTGGAGTAACTTCTGATGAATTTTCACTAATAGAGGCCGTTGTTTCCGTCTGGTTTTCCTGTTCATTATCATTTCTCTCTAGATATCTTCTAGTAGCTGATGGAACATATTTTTCATAGATACTACTAATATGTTTTTGCAGCTCTCCCTCTACTGTCAGATCTTTTTCGCTCATATAAAATCGTAATGCCTCTAACTTTTCCTTTTGAAAAGTTACCTGTAGCGTTGCGTTTTCCGTTGATATACTCATTCTCTAAATCCTCCTTTTCTACTTACATTTTCATATCCATGCCTTGAACTTGTTCAAAATCCTCTATAAGTGATAGCTTATTTTCCCTAGAACTATAACGATAAATCTCATCAGATAATACTTCTTCAGGTTCTACTTGGCTCTCATTTACTTCTGAAACCATCCTTTGAATAAATTCTAAATCTATATTTTCTTCCACCATAATATCTGCTTCTTTTATTATGATTACTTCGTGGACAGAGGAAGGCATTACAATAAAATCTCCACCTAATTTCTCAGCAATTAAAGACATTACTTCCTCATCAAACATATATGCTGCACCTTGCATTCTTCTATCATTACTTAGTACCCACATCATATTTTCTTCTGCCATTTCCTCAAATATCTCTACATCCTCACCCATTAGCTCTGCGATAATATCATTCATATTTTCAAATTTAGGTGGCAATATCTTTGGCATATTCTTTACTGCTTGTTCATGAATTTCTCTTTGTTCAATACCCAAAAGCTTTAGATGATTATTGTTTATTAAAATACTTCCTGTACCTTCTTCTGATATGGATACATTCACCCGATATACAATTGCTAAATCTTCTCTTCTTTGATGGGGTATCTCTTGCAACAGCTTTTCATTTTTCTCTGCATTAATAACCGTGTAATAAAGATTATCTTTTATGTGATTATAGGTGAAGTCCCCTAAATTAAACTGTGGTGTCCTTTTTATTTCTCTTTGAAAAATCTCACCAATCTGCCTCATTGTATCCTCAACTTTCATACCATCTTGATGTAAATCATAAAAGGAATTCAGGTAAATATTGGGGCAGATATTACTCTCTCCACGCAAAGTAAGTCCAGTTAATTCCTCCCCATTATTTTTTCTAACCATATTAATTTCTGGTGTTACATCCTTATATTCCTCTAGTAAATAATCTTTAATTTCTCTTTTTACTCTTTCTACATATTCGTTAAATGTCATGTTCATTCTCCTTTACATTTGCTATTTTCATTGATACATACTTGCCTTATAACCTTGTAATAGATTTTTCCATCAAAAAAATCACCCAATTATATGAGTGATTCTTGAATCAATTTTATTGATCTAATGCCTATTAAATTTTTTATTTACATGTTGAATTGTTGATTAAACTCAGCAGTTTCATCCTGTTTTTTCATTTCTTTTTCTTGTTTCATTAGTAAATCCATACTGTAATCTAATATTTTCTTCTTACGTTCAGTAATCATTACTTTGTAAAAATCCTTTTGGATTGGTAAAAGGGTAGAAATCTCATCAATCAATTCATTTATTTTATCCATATCAATTCGTTTGGAAATTCTTTTTAAAGCTTTATTACACTCTGGTTCTTTTAAAGATGAAATAAAATCAAAGTAAGAGATTTTTTTGCCATCTTCTTCGATAGATGATGCAGGAAATACATATATTCTTTGATTAATTTCATCGTCACTGTCTAAAACTTTCTTCATTCCTTCTTCTGAAAGCTGAGGATATAGACAAGAACCACAATCATAAACTGGAGCTATTTCCACAGTTTTTAATTTTTCATCTATCAGCAATCCCCAGTTTCCATTATGCCTATCAAAATTCCCAAGCAATGCATCTACTATAAACATATCCCAGAAGAACGAACGTATCTCACTTGGTGGTAGCAGGGTTTGTTCATCTATTGCCTTCATAATGGATGATAATTCTTTTCCATACCCACTTTGTTCACTATCAACACAGGTGTTTTTTAAGTGAGCAAACTCCATCAGTTTCTTCCCATCAGCCGTAAAATCTTTGCAGGCTACTACTATTTTTTCCTTACCACGCTTATCAGTATAGGTTCCCAATATAGTTTCTTGTGTGTTAATTCCAATGGATCTAAATATCTTACAGGCAAGATACTCACTAATACATCCGTTTGTATAGCTCATCAACTTGTTTCTGCTGGGTACAGGTGGAAATTTTAGCATATAACTTTCATCTTCATAAAGGATATTGATTTTATTTCCGTTTGCACCACCATAAGCCTTAAATTTATTTATCTCACATGATGTAAAATCAATCATCTAAATCCTCCTGTATCTCTCCATAGAGATATTTTTTTCTCAAATAATCTGCTTGTTCCTCTGTAATACAGCCAGCCCAAAGGTCTGCATTAATCGAGCCATATAGCTCGTTCCATAGGCAGTCTAAGTGGAGCACCTCTTCCTTTTCACCTTGAACATAGGCTCTTAATGCCCCACCTAAAGTTTCCGATAAATTTGTTTCCAAATAAGATTTATCTTTAGGCTTTCCATCATCTATATCCTCTTTTGTTTCTATTTCTAATTCCATAATTTCTTCAATAGGCATCTCTAGTACCTTGGATAGTTTGGAAAGTGTTTTTACACTGCATCTAGTAAGGTCTGTCTTACCTGAGCATATATCAGATAATGTAGACCACGGAACACCACTTACTTTTGATAAGCTATATTTTGACATACCTTTTTCTTTAATAATTTCTTGTATACTCATATTCATCACCTACTTTTAGTATATCGGTATTCCGTTATAGTGTCAAGAGTACGTTCTTACTTATTGCATTATTTTGTACTGAAAATCATATTCCTAGAAATCAAATCCTATAAACTCCATCCTCGGCTTAGCCTCTGGTTCTTCTCCTGTGAATTCTTGAATCTTACCAAATTTTTGTGTATATTTTTCTATTTGCTCATTGCTTAAGGATACAAATTCCCCATCACAACTATCCCCTACAATAAAAAAAGGATCAGCAATAATGTCATTACCAACCCTTCGATTTAATTCCATCCCATTTAATTTTCCTTCTTCATTACATACTAAAATACAATTATCATCTAAATAAATGCATTCAAATAATCCATCAACCTCGCCTTGAATACCTTCCAAGTCATTCGCTATTTCTTTTTCATAAGGTAAGTTTTGTGGCTCAATCTTTAAAATTTGAATTGTCTTTTCTACATTATCCATCCTATCATCCTCCTACATATTCATGTTCTGGCTTGGTTTTATTTCTTCGTCTAAATTACTACAATAGTCCAGATAGATTGTCATATCAAAGCAATCATCTAACACTTCAATTTCTGCAATTTCATCTCCAATTGTTAAGGCATCTAAGAGCATTGTTCCAATACCATTGTTTTCTTTTACTACTAGTCCATGAGATTCTTCTATCTCATCAAAATAAATAGCCCAACTACCATTTGAAGTATTTTCTGTTGCTTCCTTTATTATTTGCTCTGCAACAATAGAAATTTGCTTATCTATATATGGCTTAATGTTTGGCATAAATGCAGTATACCTTGCATACTTATGTCCTTGACTGTCAATTAAAATTCCATCTCCACTTTCTTCATTAAGTGCCAATAGTCCATGGATCTGTCCTATAGAGTCTACATACATTTCTTCTTTTCTATCTATAATGAAGTCCCTATCTTCTAATAAATTATTACTGAATTCTTCAAACTCATCCTCACTCATTAATACAATACCTTCAATCACACAATTTTTCATTTCAAATTCAGATAATTTTCTTGCAAATATTGCCTTTGTTGTTAACATAAAGTCCTCCCTTTATTTTAAAATGTGTGGCCTGCCATATAGAACCTGTTTGTTTGAATCAAATAAATCTCTGTATACCACCTGTCTTTTCGAGTAGGCAGCATCTATCACCTTGCCATTTCCAGCATAAACTCCTACATGTGTAATGTTCATAAATCTGCCGTTTGGCTGATGGCTCCAAAATACTAAATCGCCAGGAACTAAATCTTCTTTTGCAACAGTAAGATTATTATTAACACAAAATCTTCCTTGCTCCGCAGCAGTTCCCGGTATAATTATTCCAATCTGTCTGTAGCTCCACATGGTCAAATAACTGCAATCTGTATAATTTCCTTGTCCTCTTCTTTCTTGTGAATAGGGGTCTCCAAGCCTTGTCATAGCAAGCTTTACTATCTCTGAGCCATTCTTTCCTTCTGGCAAATCATGATACAATTGCTCTAGTTCTTCTGGAGTAATGCTATATGTCCAATCTCCCCATTCCCCAAAACCATCTCCTTCACTTGGTGCTGGAACTCCATACTTAATTCGGTAATAGATTTCATTGGCATTGGCCATATCTTTATAAGTAGTTGCCTTTCCCATATTTATTTCAATATTTTTGTAGATTTCTGGGAGATTATCAATTGGTATCGCTACTAGATATGTTTCTTCCACTTCATTTCCCTCTGTATCTATTATGATTTTTGTCCTTTCCTCATAGGTGACAAAGCAGTCAATATATTTATCATAATCTACACCAGATGGTTGGTTCGAGGCGAAATACAGAGAATAAAAAA
>LAHS01000961.1_pt1 | contig 10185 bp, 6 predicted proteins | sample 329651 | NCBI WGS metagenome assembly LAHS01 (sample SAMN03275699, study PRJNA271635) | activated sludge metagenome | isolation source: sample C-1 Sludge from hydrolytic chamber (first chamber) of Anaerobic... | reverse complement strand
GCCCTACGCCGACGTCATCCTGTGGAGCTGGGCGAGCTCCGGCCGCGCGTTCGGTCCCGCGTACGGTCGCATCCTCTCCGGCGAGGTCGAGCCCAGCGGTCTTCTCCCCTGCCAGATGCCCATCAACATGGAGACGGTCGAGGCTCAGGACGAGGACGTCCCGCGCGACCTCGCGTGCTACACCGACTCCGAGGGCAATACCTACGACTTCTGCTTCGGCCTCAACTGGTCCGGCGTCATCGACGACGTCCGCGTCTCCACCTACTCCGCCAAGGCGCTCACCCAGCCTGAGACCGAGGTCACCCCAGGCGACTGGGTCGAGTAGCCGCCCTTAGCCAGCCCCCTTCCCCCTCCTCTTCGGCCCTGCACCGGTAACGGTGCGGGGCCGATTGTCGAGAGACGCTTTGCGCGCGAGGGCTCCAGAGCGACGGCGAGACGGGCGAACGGGCGTCCGTCGCGAGCGCCGTCCAGAGACACTTTCAGCATCTTGCGTGTTTCCTGGAACCTCTTGCGTTCGAAAACGCGCGCTCTTATCGCCAGGCCAGAAGATGCCAGTCAGTAGAGGTCTGCAGGCAGGATGGCCTGCAGACAGGGGGATACAAAGGAGAAGAACATGAACGGAAGCGTTTCTCGCAGGAACTTCCTGCTCGGTTCCGCTGCGACGGCAGGTCTCATGGGCCTCGCCGCCTGCGGGACCAGTACGGGAGCCGGTACCAGCACCAGCAGCCTGCCGTCTGCTGACAAGTACCCGATCGATCCGGACGGTGATGACGTCACGGCCAAGTGGACCTCCGAGGAGACCCGCGACGGCTGGACCAAGGTCACCCAGGATGGCGGCGCCACGCTCGGCGTCATGGATGCCTCGAAGATCATCCAGGTCGACGGCCTTGCCTTCAAGGACATGAACGGCGACGGCAAGCTTGACTTCTACGAGGACTGGCGCCAGCCGGTGGCAGACCGCGCCGCGTCTCTCGCCGCCCTGCTCACCTCCGACGAGGCGCTTCAGCTCATGTGGCACGGCGGAACCTCCGACAACTCAGAGGGCGCGACAGACCCCGACTACGGCCTCGTGACCAAGGGTTCGCGCGCCGGCGTCTCCCGCCTTCAGTCCGACCTCGACTCGTATGCCTCCGACATCTCCTGGATCAACACGGTCCAGCAGATGTGCGAGGAGAGCACCTACGGCATTCCGTATCTCAACTCCACCGACCAGTACCAGCTCTACGACATTCCCGACAACGTGTGCCTCTCCGCGTCCATGGACAAGGACGTCTGGCGCAAGGCCGGTATGTACCTTGGCCGCGCCTGGCGAGCGACTGGCGTTCGATGCCTGCTTGGGCCCCAGGTCGACGTCTACTCCCAGATCATCGGCTGCCGTCTCTCGGGCTCCGTCTGCGAGGATCCCGCAGTCAACCGCGATTTCACCAAGGCATTTGCCGGTGGCCTGCAGTCGACGTGGGGAGACGACGACGCCACCGATGACAAGGGCTGGGGCACCGACTCCGTGGCCGCCATGCTGAAGCACTACGTGGGGGAGGGATGCTCCGAGGGCGGGCGCAACGACCACTCGCAGACGGGTGAGTACAACGTCTTCCCGGGCGACAACTTCGACGCCCATCTCATCCCCTTCCTTGACGGCGGTCTGAACCTCGACTCCACGACGGGCCAGATGGCCGCGGTCATGCCCTGCTACGGCATCGCCTACTCCGAGGACGAGAAGTACGGCGAGAACGTCGGGTCGGGCTACAACAAGCGCAACCTCGGCATCCTTCGCAACGCGGGCTGGGATGGCATGTTCACCACCGACTGGGGCATTCTCACGAGCCAGACCTATGGCGTGGCTGACCTGACCGAGCCCGAGCGCTACCAGAAGATGATCGAGGCGGGCATCGACCAGTACGGCGGCGGATTCGACATGGAGGTCGGCGACGACGCCTACAAGCTCATGCAGAGCGAGCTCGGCGATGACAAGGCGCTCGCGAGGGTTCAGGAGTCCGCACGGCACATCATCGCCGTCATGATGAACGTCTCCCTGTTCGAGCAGCCCTACTCCGACCGATCCTCTGCCAAGGACGTGCTCGAGGACGAGGCTGCCGCGGAGTTCGGACTCGAGGCGTCCGAGAAGTCCACGGTCATGCTCAAGAACTCCGGCAAGGCAATCGCTAAGGGTGGCGTCTCTGGCAAGCCGAAGGCGTACATCGCGCAGAAGCTCGTCACGGGCAGCTTCATGTCGACCGACCCCGCCCACTTCGAGATGGCCATCGATGAGGACGCGGCGAAGGAGCTCTTCACCGTCGTGACCGACACCGTGGGCGAGCCCACCGGCACCTCGACCAACTCGTTTACAGGCGAGACGACTACGGGGGTCTACCAGGCAAGCGACGCCGCCATGCCTTCCGACGAAGACCTTGCCAGCTGCGAGTGGGCAATCGTCCGCATCAAGAACCCGCAGGACGCCAAGGACGGCGTCAACGGTGGCTCTGGATTCGGCGGCGTCGATCTGACGACGGTCGAGTATCTGCCGATCACGCTGCAGTACGAGCCCTATACCGCCACGACTGCTCGCGATCCCTCGATCGCTGGCGAGATCCTCGCGGACGGCACCAAGGAGAACCGATCCTACAAGGGCAAGAGCTCTGCCGCCACGAACCTCTCCGACCTCGAGCTCGTCAAGACCGTGCGGGAGAAGTGCCCCAACGCCAAGGTCGTCGCCATCGTCGAGGCGGGCAGGCCGATGGTGTACTCCGAGCTTGAGCCGTACTGCGACGTCATCCTCATGAGCTTCGCCTTCATGGGCACCCCCTCGTCGAAGGCCTATGCGAACATCATCGGAGGCAAGACCGAGCCCTCCGCCGTGCTTCCGTTCCAGATGCCCATCAACATGGAGACCGTCGAGGCGAGCTACGAGGACGTTCCGCGTGATGTGACGCCCTACACCGACTCCGAGGGCAATACCTACGACTTCTGCTTCGGCCTCAACTGGTCTGGCGTCATCGATGACGACCGCGTCTCCACCTACTCTGCCAAGGCGCTCACGGAGCCCGATACCGAGATCACCCCAGGCGACTGGAAAGAGTAGCCACTACTATCGAGCCCCTTTCCCCCTCCCCTTCGGCCCCGCATCAGCAACGATGCGGGGCCGTATGTCTTTCAGCCTGCCAAAGGTGCCAACGCCCTTTGGCAGCCAAAGGGACACCCTCCGACGGACGTCACAGTAGACGCGGCGATTGTCGTCTTTCGGGCATGTGCCAGTACCGCCGTCTACCGAAACGGATTTTGGACACCTAGGCGAGGTGCTATCAATCCTTCCCACAGACGAAAGGGGGAGGGATGCCAAGGTCACCACGGAGCATCTCAGAGTCAGGATATTATCACGTCGTTATGCGAGGAAACGGCAGGCAGATTCTCTTCGAGAATGATGCGGACAAGGGGGAGTTTGTCGAGGTGCTCGGTCGTGAGACCAAGCTTCACCACATCAAGCTTATCGCATGGTGCCTCATGGATAACCACGTGCATCTGCTGCCGGTTGATCCCGACGGGCTCTTGAGTGATGCCATGTGCAGGATGGAGTCGAGCTACGCTCGGTATTTCAACGAGCGGACGGGACACGTTGGCCATGTGTTCCAGGCCCGCTTCGCAAGCTTCCCCATCGAGGACGAGGAGTACCTGCTCGGAGCGGCGCGATACATCCACAACAACCCGCGTGACCTTGGCTTCTCTGCGGAGGAGTATCCGTGGAGCAGCTACCACGAGTACGTCGGAACGCCGAAGCTGACCGACACGTCCGTGCTTTTGGACCTTCTCGGCGGAAAGGCCGCGTTCTCATGGTTCTGCGAAGACAAGACCTATCCCGAGATGCCCTTCGAGGGACGGCAGAGAGTAACGACCTCCGAAGCTCACGAAATAGCGGTGCGCGTGCTCGGCGGAGTGGATCCTGCCCAGCTCAAGGGCACTCCCGTCGACGTGAGAAACAAGATGCTGCACTCGCTCTGGAGCTGTGGGTTCTCCATCAGGCAGATCGAGCGGCTCACCGGAATCGGCAGATGGACGCTGAGCGCCGTCCTGACGAATACCTGACGCGCCCGTTCGCCGATTGGACGTAGGGTGTCCCTTTGGCTGCCAAAGGGCGTTGGCACCTTTGGCAGGGGCTAGCCCTCCTTGGGGACCGGGATGAGGATGTTGAGGTAGAAGGTCTGATCCTCGGTGCCCATCGTGAGCGACCCGCCGTAGCGCTTGGTGATGAGCTGCATCGACTTCACGCCGTAGCCGTGGTTCTGCTTGTCGGCCTTGGTCGTCACGGGCGCACCGTTCTCAAATCGCACGTCGCCGTTGTAGTAGTTCTCGATGTGGATGGAGACCATGCCGGCGGCCCTCTTCACGAGCAGCGAGATGTTGCGCTCGTCCTCGTCCTCCAGCCCCCGCACGGCCTCGAAGGCGTTGTCGAGCGCGTTCCCGAAGAGGGAATACAGGTCGGTGTCGCTCATGAAGTCGAGTGCCTGCCCGTCCACGATGCAGCCGAGCGTGATGTGCTCGCGCTCGCCGAGCAGGCTCTTCTCGGTGAGGATCGTGTCCAGCGCGTCGTTTCCGGTCCGAACGGTGGAGTCGTAGATGCTCACCTGGTGCGCGATGTCGGCGAGAACGGCCTTGTCGACGACCTGCGCGCCGTTGCTCCCGTCCTCGAGGTGGCGGATCTGGTGGCGGATGTCGTGGCACTTGACGTTGATCGCCTCGATGTTCTCGCGCGAGAGCTCGTATTGGTGCTCGCGGTCGTGGAGCATGCGCTCGGTCGTGGCGGCCTCGAGCAGCAGATGGCGGTTGTAGAGCATCTCGTACTCGAGCGTGAGGGCGTAGAAGCACACGGCGAGCTGGACGATGCGGAAGATGAGCGTGAAGCCCGAGGGCACGCTGTAGGCGCGGACGTACTTGATGGACATGTCGAAGACGATGTTGATGAGCACGACGCCAAAGACCAGCAGAAAGCTCGTCTTGCTCGGGTCGATCTCGAGCGCCCTGTCGCGCCCCCCGCGAATGACCGCGAAGTAGAACACCACGTACGTGATCGCGCAGCACAGCACCATGCGGAAGAACTCGTTCCCAAAGAGCCCGATGTTGAGCCGCCCCATGCGCAAGAGCTGGCCGAGAAGCTCTCCGAGGCCGGCGCCGAGGTTCTCGACGGTGTAGCCGACCACGGCGCAGAAGGCCGCAGCCCAGAGGGTCGATTCGGATACGAAGAGGACCATGCCGAGGAGCAGCGCGACGATGACGGCGAAGTAGAGGGTCATGATCGAGAAGACCTCGAAGGTGCCTCCCTTCACGAGACCCGAGAACGGGTTGGTGAGATAGAAGATGACGAGCGCGATGGAGACGGCCACGCGGACGTGGTAATGGGAGCGCCTGGGGAGGCGTGCCGCGAGCATGAGCGTCGGGATGGAGAAGAGGAAGCCGTTGACCACGTAGTTGAGCATGGGACCGAACTCCATCAGCGGTTTCCCCCGTAGTAGTTCGCGAGCGACTCGAGCGCCGCCTTGCGCTTGGTCCGGCTGATGACGAGCTCGTCTCCGCTGGACATGCGCATGGCCGGACCGTCCACGGTGCGGATGTGGTCGGCGTTGACGAGGCAGCTGTTGGAGATGCGCACAAAGAGGCCGGGGTCGAGCTCCTCCTCGAGCTGGGCGAGGCTGCCGCGCAGCTCGACCGGCTCCTTCTCGTCGGTGAGGTGGTACTCGAGGTTGTGGCCGTGCACCTCGACGTAGATGAGCGTGGAAATGGGGATGATGCGCGCACCGAACTTGGTGGTGATGCAGATGCTCTTGCCCTCGCGACGTCCGAGGATGCGCATGGCGCGGTCGAGGCGCATCGCGAGGTTGTGGTACGAGACGGGCTTGACCACGAAGTCGAGGGCGCCGACCTCGTACCCCTTCACGGCGTACTGGGACAGGTTGGTCACGAAGATGATGAGGGTCTCGTCGTCGTAGGCGCGCAGCAGCTGGGCGGCCTCCATGCCGTCGATGCCCGGGAGGCCGATGTCCATGAAGACGAGGTCGTACTTGACCTTGGACTCCACGAACTCGAATGCCGTCCTGACCCAGGAGATGTCGAAGTCGAGCCCGTGCGCCTTGGCATAGCGATCAAGGTGACCACGAAGCTCCGCGGCCATGTCCGGCTCGTCTTCGATGATGAGAAACCTGTACATGCTCTGCTGCCTCCCCCTCGCCAAGTCGGCAGAATGCGGCCCGTGGTCGCTCCTCCACGGTACCAGTTTTCGAGCCGTACTTGTCAGAGGACGCCGACCCGTTCGGGCGACGCGGCATGTCTCGGCGACAATTCACGTCACGAGTTCGACTGCTTGCGCTCGATCGCTGGACGATTCGGGCGTGTCGGGTAAGGTGGTTCTCGTGAGAATGGCCGCCAACGCGGCCGAATGGGCGGTGGGAACCCATGTCTGCTAAGGAGATCATCATGAACAGGAACATCGTCATGGCCGGCCTGCTCTCGGTCGCGCTCTGCGCGCCTCTCGCGGCCTGCGGCTCGTCGAGCAGCTCGACGGGCACCGGCTCGACCGCCTCGAGCTCCAGCTCGGCGGCGACCACGAGCACGAGCTCGAGCTTCGACGCCAACAAGTTCTACGCCGGCCAGTGGAGGGGCTCGGTCGAGATCACCGGCCAGACCGTCTACGGCACCGCCGGCGGCAACGAGCAGATGCTCGACGTCATCCTCAACGACGACGGCACCTGCGAGGTCAAGCCCCTCGAGGCCCACGCCGACCTGCTCACCGACACCGGCACCTGGGAGGGCACCGAGTCCGACGTGACCCTCACCCTCTCCAAGGGCACGACCATCAAGCTCACGGTCGTCGACCAGGCGACCCTCACCGGCAACGCCGCCGACTTCGGCATCGCCGACTTCGACACCATCAACTTCGACTTCTACGGCTAGGACTTCTCGCCACGAGCGGTGGCGAGAACGGCTGGACGAACCTAACGAAGGGGCTGACTCCCAGGGGGTCGGCCCCTTCGTGCGTCTCGCCGTTGGGCGTTGCCTCGATGTCAGTTATGCCGCTTCGGATACAGGTTAGGTTCCTCCCGCGTACTCCGCGCCCCTGCGTCGGAAGATGCAGACCAGGGATTCAGCGCCATTCGGATTCACGCGCGCGCCTGGCAATCAGCCCCGCCGATCGGGGCAAAGGGGAGCCTGCTCCACAGAGGGCGGGCAGAAGGAGGAAGAGATCATCATGAACAGGAACATCGTCATGGCCGGCCTGCTCTCGGTCGCGCTCTGCGCGCCGCTCGCGGCCTGCGGCTCGTCGAGCAGCTCGACGGGCACCGGCTCGACCGCCTCGAGCTCCAGCTCGGCGGCGACCACGAGCACGAGCTCGAGCTTCGACGCCAACAAGTTCTACGCCGGCCAGTGGAGGGGCTCGGTCGAGATCACCGGCCAGACCGTCTACGGCACCGCCGGCGGCAACGAGCAGATGCTCGACGTCATCCTCAACGACGACGGCACCTGCGAGGTCAAGCCCCTCGAGGCCCACGCCGACCTGCTCACCGACACCGGCACCTGGGAGGGCACCGAGTCCGACGTGACCCTCACCCTCTCCAAGGGCACGACCATCAAGCTCACGGTCGTCGACCAGGCGACCCTCACCGGCAACGCCGCCGACTTCGGCATCGCCGACTTCGACACCATCAACTTCGACTTCTACGGCTAGGCTAGTCCGCTTCCCAGGAGGGGAGCGTATCGGGGGATGGGACGCGGTCGGGAGCCGCGTCCCCAGAAGATGCACGAACGGAAGGGGAACGGAATGAACAACAACGTAACACGCAGGAACTTCCTGCTCGGCTCGGCGACCGTCGCCGGCCTCGCCGGTCTCGCGGGCTGCTCGGCCAGCACGGGCACCTCGTCGAGCTCGAGCTCGGGCTTCAAGGCTCCGGCAGCCGACAAGTACCCGATCGATCCCGACGGCAGCGACGTCAAGGCAAAGTGGACCTCCGAGCAGACCCGCGACGGCTGGTACAAGATCACCCAGGAGGACGGCGCGCCGACCCTCGGCGTCATGGATGACTCCAAGATCATCCAGGTCGACGGCTACGCCTTCAAGGACATGAACGGCAGCGGCAAGCTCGACCTCTACGAGGACTGGCGCCAGTCCATCGACGACCGCTCCGCGAACCTCGCCTCTCAGCTCACCGCCGAGCAGATCTTCCCGCTGACCTTCGCGAACGCGACCACCGGCGGCAGCTCCACCTCCACCGACACCACCGACTACAGCCTCGTCCAGGACGGGTCCCGCGGCGGCGTCTCCCGCCTCATGTCCTCCGACAAGTCCTATGCCACCGACATCGAGTGGATCAACGGCTGCGAGGAGGTCTGCGAGAAGGACACCGACCGCTTCGGCATCCCGTACTTCAACTTCTCCGATCCCTACGTCCTCTTCAACGTGCCCAGCTCCGTCGGCCTCGCCTGCACCTTCGACAAGGACATCTGGCGCAAGGCCGGCATGTGGCAGGCTCGCGCCTGGCGTGCCACGGGCGTCCGCATCGAGCTCGGCCCGCAGATCGACCTCTACTCCGAGACCAAGGGCACGCGCCTCAACGGCTCCTGCGGCGGCGACCCCGCGCTCAACCGCGACTTCATCGCCTCGTTCGGTGCCGGCATGCAGTCCACGTGGGGCGACGACGACGCCACCGACGACCAGGGCTGGGGCGACGAGTCCTGCGCCGTCATGCTGAAGCACTTCGTGGGCGAGGGCTCCAACGAGGGCGGCCGCGACGACCACTCCGACTCCGGCAAGTGGAACGTCTTCCCGGGGAGCAACTTCAACGCGCACCTCATCCCGTTCCTCGACGGCGGCTTCAAGCTCGACTCCAAGACCGAGGCCGCACTTGCCGTTATGCCCTGTTACGGCATCGCGTATGACCCCAACGACCCCGAGGAGCTCGGCGAGACCGTGGGCTCCGCCTACTCCGCGCACAACATGTCCATCCTGCGCAACACCGGCTGGGACGGCTGGATCTGCACCGACTGGATGATCCTCACCGGCATCATGCACGGCTGCAAGGACCTCACCGAGCCCGAGCGCTGGGCAAAGCTCATGAAGAACACCGTCGGCTCCATCGGCGGCGAGTGGAACATCGACGACGCCACGGCTGGCTACAAGCTCCTCGTCGACGACATGGGCGAGGACGACGCGCTCGCACTTCTCCAGGACAACGCCCGCAGGTTCATCAAGACCGAGATGACCGTCGACCTCTTCGAGCAGCCGTACTCCGACCGCACCGTGGCCAAGGAGGTTCTCGAGAGCGAGACCGCCGCGAGCTTCGGCATGGAGGCTGCCGAGAAGTCCATCGTCATGCTCAAGAACGCCGGCAACGTCATCTCCGACAAGGGCGTCAACGGCAAGGTCTACATCCCGAGGAAGTTCTCCTCGACGACCTCCTTCTGGACCGGCACCACGACGGTCTCCGTCGACCAGTGCTTCGGCGCACAGGTCACGGACCTCGGCTTCGACGTCGTCACCGACAACCTCGGCGACCCCACGGGCGCAGCCGACGCAGACGGCAAGGCCCAGTACCAGGAGTCCGACATCCAGGCGCTTGCTGCAGCCGACCTCGCTGACGTCAAGTACGCCGTCGTGAAGATCAACAACCCCAAGGATGCCTACCAGGGCGTCCAGGGTGGCCCGAACTTCATGAGCGTCATCATGCACACCACGCCCGACCCCGGTCCCTATTGGAAGCCCATCTCGCTCCAGTACCGTCCGTACACCGCTGACGGCGCGAACGTGCGCAAGGAGTCCCTCAACCCCAAGGACGAGTACGGCGAGTACGTCAACCGCAGCTACTTCGGCGAGTCGACCTACGCGACCAACGAGTCTGACCTCGACTTCGTCATCGGCGTCAAGGAGAAGCTGCCCGCGGACGCCAAGCTCATCCTCATCATCGACGCTGACCGGCCGATGGTCTTCTCCGAGATCGAGCAGTACGCTGACGTCATCCTCTTTGGCTTCGAGTCCATCGCCGACGAGGCCTTCGCCCACATCATCGCCGGTTCCGCGGAGCCTTACGGCCTGCTCAACCACCAGATGCCTATCAGCATGGAGTCCGTCGAGTCCGACAAGGAGGACGTCCCCCGCGACATGGAGTGCTACGTCGACTCCGAGGGCAACACCTACGACTTCTGCTTCGG
>LAHS01000203.1_pt1 | contig 10232 bp, 8 predicted proteins | sample 329651 | NCBI WGS metagenome assembly LAHS01 (sample SAMN03275699, study PRJNA271635) | activated sludge metagenome | isolation source: sample C-1 Sludge from hydrolytic chamber (first chamber) of Anaerobic... | reverse complement strand
GCAAATTGCTGGCTGTTTTTTGTCTATTTTTAGCTTTAGAAAACGATTTCAATAAAATTGTAAGCGTTCTTATGAGCCCTTTTGTGCTATTATTTTTGCATATTGTGTGAGAAACTAAGTGAAAATAAATATGCTAACTATTAATTATCTGATTAATGATTTGGGGGTTTAATTTTTTCTAGGTAGCTGATTATTTAGGAGAAAAATATTTTAAAAAAGAGATATTTCTGCATTAAATATAGAAAATTGGTTTTAAAAATGAATAATTAGGTATAAGTTTGGACAAACTAAAAAATCTGAATTGTCTTTCTTTTATAAGTTTCTTGACAGTAGCATGACACGTTGTTAATCTTACAATTAATATTCTTTTAACTATAGGAGGAAGTTACGAAAATGTGGGAATCTAAATTTGCCAAAGAAGGTTTAACTTTTGATGATGTATTATTAGTACCAGCTCATTCAGAAGTACTACCGAAAGATGTTGATTTATCAGTTCAACTTACACCAAAGATTAAATTAAATATTCCAATGGTCAGTGCAGGTATGGATACAGTTACAGAATCTAAGATGGCTATTGCTATGGCACGTCAAGGTGGTATCGGTATTATCCATAAAAATATGGGCATAGATGAGCAAGCGGAACAAGTTGAAAAAGTAAAACGTTCTGAAAATGGTGTTATTACAAACCCATTCTTCTTAACTCCGACTCACCAAGTTTTTGATGCTGAACATTTAATGGGTAAATACCGAATTTCAGGTGTACCAATTGTGGATAGTATGGAAAACCAAAAGCTAGTAGGAATTATTACAAATCGTGATTTACGTTTTATTTCTGACTACTCTTTAAAAATTGAAGATGTAATGACAAAAGAAGATTTGATTACGGCTCCTGTTGGAACGACTTTAGAGGATGCGGAAAAGATTCTTCAACAATATAAAATCGAAAAACTTCCTATTGTAGATGAAGAAGGTAAGTTAACTGGTTTAATTACAATTAAGGATATCGAAAAAGTAATTGAGTTCCCGAATGCTGCAAAAGATGTACATGGTCGTTTATTAGTAGGAGCAGCTGTAGGCGTATCTAAAGATACAATGATTCGCATTGAGAAGCTTGTTGAAGCACAGGTTGATATCGTAGTAATCGATACAGCCCACGGTCACTCAGAGGGTGTACTACAAACAATCCGTTCTATCCGTGAAGCTTACCCAGAATTAGAAATTATTGCTGGTAACGTGGCAACTGGAGAGGGAGCACGTGCATTGTTTGAAGCTGGTGCAGATGTAGTGAAGGTTGGTATTGGACCAGGATCAATTTGTACAACTCGAGTTGTTGCAGGTGTAGGTGTACCTCAAATTACTGCCATTTATGATTGTGCTACAGTAGCGCGTGAATTAGGTAAAACAATTATTGCTGATGGTGGTATTAAATACTCTGGAGACATCGTAAAAGCTCTTGCTGCAGGCGGTAATATCGTAATGCTTGGCTCACTTCTTGCAGGTACTTCTGAATCTCCAGGAGATACTGAAATTTTCCAAGGTCGTCGCTTCAAAGTTTACCGTGGTATGGGTTCTATTGGCGCAATGGAAAAAGGTTCAAAAGATCGTTATTTCCAAGAAGATGCAAAAAAATTAGTACCAGAGGGTATTGAAGGTCGACTTCCTTATAAAGGACCTCTAGCAGATACAGTTTATCAATTGATTGGTGGTATTCGAGCAGGTATGGGTTATTGTGGTGCGCCTAACCTTGAATATTTACGTGACAACGCTCAGTTTGTCCGTATGACAGGTGCAGGTCTTCGTGAATCACATCCACATGATGTTCAAATTACAAAAGAATCACCAAACTATTCAATGTAATATATTTCAAGCAACTTTTATGCTCTCGTATCGTCTACAAAGATGATACGAGGGCATTTTTTATGAGATAGATTGCGCACCTACTAGGATATCTATGATAAAATGTCGAGGACAAGATTATTTTTTGGAGGGCAATAAAGGTGAAAAAAACAACGAACACCGTATTACGTTTGCTCCTAATTCCTGTTCTATTATTTAGTATATTTGCAGGTGTTCCTGCAAAAGCAAATGCAGAAACAGATTTAGGGTTAACGGTTGACGCTGCGATTTTAATAGACGCAGATTCAGGGAAAATTTTATATGAACAAAATGCAGATACTTCACTAGGTATCGCTAGTATGACGAAGATGATGACCGAGTACCTACTACTGGACGCAATTGATGCAGGTACGGTGAAATGGGATCAGGAATATCATGTGACGGATTATACGTATCGTATGTCTCAAAACCGTGCATTAAGTAATGTACCGTTACGAAGAGACGGATCATATACAATTCGTGAACTATATGAGGCAATGGCTATCTACTCTGCTAATGCAGCTACAGTGGCAATTGCAGAAACAATTGCTGGTACTGAAACTGAGTTTTTAAAACTAATGAATAAAAAGGCAGAAGAGCTTGGCCTTGAAGGCTATAAGTTTGTAAATGCTTCCGGTCTTAACAATGCTGATTTATTTGGTATGCAGCCAGCAGGTACTGGTCCAGAAGATGAGAATGTAATGCCTGCTAAATCTGTAGCAAAATTAGCCTATCATTTATTAAAAGATCATCCAAAGGTTTTAGAGACATCTAAAATAACAAAAAAGACATTCCGTGAAGGAACAGATGACGCAATTGAAATGTCAAACTGGAACTTTATGTTACCAGGTCTAGTATTCCAGTATGAAGGCGTAGATGGCCTAAAAACAGGTACTACTAACTTTGCAGGACATTGCTTCACTGGTACTGCAGAACGCAATGGGACGCGTCTAATTGCAGTCGTAATGAAAGCTGTCGATGCAAAAGGAGAAGGCTCTTATAAAGCACGTTTTGATGCTACGGCTAAGTTATTTAATTATGGCTTCACGCAATTTACAAAACATGAAATTATTCCAGCAAACTATAAGTTTAAAGACCAAAAGACTGTGAAAGTAACTAAAGGGCAAGAAGACAAAGTAGCTATTGCTGTGAAAGAACCAATTTCATTTATGGTGAAATCTTCTGAAAAGGATTTATACCAACCTAAATTAGTTTTAGATAAAAAAAGCCTTGAAGCTAAAGTTAAGAAAGATACAGTAGTAGGGAAGGTCGTTATAGAGCGCACAGAAGGCAAAGATTACGGCTTTATTGATGGTAAAGAGTTTACATCTGATGTCGTGACAACAGCGTCTGTAGAACGTGCTAGCGGTATTTCTCTATTCTTCCAAGGTATCGGTAACTTCTTCGGAAACTTATGGGGTGGCATTACTGATTTTGTTGGTGGATTATTTTAAAAACTAACTAGTAAGAACACGTTTATGTTTGTAAAAACATAGCGTGTTCTTTTTTCACGTTTTACAGTCAATGTGCATACGCTAATAGGCGAAAGGATGTGGCTAAATGTGTGGAATTACCGGGTGGGCTAGTTTTAAAAGAGATTTACGAACAAGCGAGAGCATTGTGAAGTTAATGGCGCAAACATTAAGTAAACGGGGACCAGATGATGAAAATATTTGGTGTAATGAACATATCGCATTTGGCCACCGACGGTTAGCGGTCATTGACTTAATAGGTGGCAAGCAACCAATGGTAAAAAAACATGATGGCGTAACATATGTCATTACATATAATGGCGAACTGTATAATACCGAAGAATTGCGTAAAGAACTGCAAACAAGAGGGTACGTCTTTACAACCCAGTCAGATACAGAAGTATTGTTAACTGCGTATATTGAGTGGAAAGAACAGTGTGTGAATTATCTAAATGGCATTTTTGCATTTGGTGTGTGGGATGAACAAACGGCATCGCTCTTTCTGTGTCGTGATCGTCTAGGTGTAAAGCCTCTGTATTACACTGAACAACAAGAAGGATTACTATTTGCATCGGAGGTCAAGGCATTATTTGCACATCCAGCAGTCCAACCGTTTGTTAATAGGGAAGGTCTTGCGACAATCATGGCTGTAGGACCATCTAAACCGCCCGGAAAGTCGTTGTTCCATAATATTCATGAACTACGACCAGGATACGCAATGCGGTATTCAAAAGAGGGATTACGTATATGGCAATACTGGCAGCTTCAAAGCAAAAAACATGAAGAATCATTAGAAGAGACGATTGACCATGTACGGTATTTACTAACCGATGCTATTGAGCGTCAACTAGTCTCAGATGTACCAATCTGTACATTCCTTTCTGGAGGGCTTGATTCCAGCATTATTACTGGAATAGCAGCAAACAACTTTCAACAACAAAAGAAAGGTAAACTCCACACGTACTCTATCGACTATGAGGACAATGAACGTTTCTTTAATCCGCATGCTTTTCAAAATTCAACGGATACCTATTGGATACAAAAAATGAAAGACTCGTTTGATACAACACATCATGCGGAGCAAATTAGCCAACAACAGTTAATTGACTTGTTGAAAGAAGCGGTCTTTGTAAGAGATGCACCTGGTATGGCTGATGTTGACTCATCCTTACTATGGTTTTGCCGAGAAATAAAAAGAGATTTTACGGTTGCTTTATCAGGGGAATGTGCCGATGAAATATTCGGTGGTTATCCATGGTTCAAAGAAAGAGCGACTGGTTTCCCTTGGATTCGTTCATTACCCGAAAGAACAGCTATGTTACGCGAGGAATGGCGTACAAAGTTAGCTGTTGAAAATTATGCGCAGCATGTTTATGAACAAACGATTGGTGAAGTACCTTATTTAGAAGGGGAAAGCACAGATGCAGCGCAACATCGTGAAATGTTTTATTTAAACATGGTATGGTTTATGCAGACTTTGCTAGAACGGAAAGACCGCATGAGTATGGGGGCGAGTCTTGAGGTGCGTGTGCCATTCGCAGACCATCGGCTTGTGGAATATGCATGGAATATTCCTTGGGAAATGAAAAATTTAGACGGCATGGAAAAAGGTTTGCTTCGTAAGGCGATGGCGCATTTATTGCCAGAGGAAGTATTATACCGAAAAAAGAATCCTTATCCAAAAACCTATCATCCGGTATATACAGCAGGTGTTCAAAAATGGTTAACAGAAATTATGAGCGATAAACATTCAGTTCTTCATGAATTTTTTGAACGACAAAAACTAGTGGAGTTAATTGACTCTGGAGGAAGTTCATTTAAAGAACCTTGGTATGGACAATTAATGGCAGGGCCACAACTTTTAGCTTATTTGGGACAGATTGATACATGGTTTAAGCATTACAACATTCAACTAAAAGAAAATTAAAAAGCACAACCATCTCGTCACTTGAATCGTGATGAAGATGGTTGTTTTGTTTGTATTGCCCAGCAATTCATTAACTTCTCAATGGATGATTCAATCTTGTGCACAGGAATACCGCCAAAGCCGAGTAAAAATTGAGCTTGTGTGGTCGTATTTTCATCAAGACGATAAGCTGATAATGGATAGATACCGATACCTGCATCATTGGCACTGTGCTGTAATTGTTGCTCGGATAGTTCGTGTTGCACATTGAGCAAGATATGCATGCCAGCCTGCTCCCCAGTGATTTTTATTTGAGTAGAATAATTTTCTAATATCGTCGTGAGCTTCTCATGCTTTTTTCGATATACTTTTCGCATACGATTTAAATGTTTTGAAAAATGTCCGTCTCTCATGAAATTAGCTACAATGTGCTGATCGAACCTTGGTACTGTTGATGAATAATAATTAAAGACATCATTATAAGTAGTAAGTAGCTTAGGTGGTAGTACAAAATAGGCGACTCGCAAGGAAGGCATTAAGGATTTGGTAAAAGTACTCATATAGATAACTTTCTCATTGCGATCTAAAGCTTGTAGCGCGGGAATTGGTTTTCCAGTATAACGAAATTCCGAATCATAATCATCTTCAATGATATATCGTGATGGACTTTGAGCCGCCCAATTTAAAGCTTGTGCGCGCCTTGTGGCAGACAAGACAGCACCAGTAGGGAATTGGTGCGACGGCGTGATATAAACAACATTAGCAGCTGTTTTTTCCAGTTCATGAATAAGGATACCTTCATCATCTACTGCAATTGGACAAACCTGTCGCTTGTGTTGTAAAAACATCCGATGCACGGTCGGATAACCAGGGTTTTCGAGTGCAAAGCAAGTGTCTTCGCTGAAAAGACGCAAAATCATCGGAAGCAGTTGTTCTGTACCTGAACCAATGACAATTTGCTCTGGGCTACAAACAACGCCGCGCGATTGATATAAGTAATTTGCAATCTCCGTACGTAACGCTAATTCTCCTTGTGGTTCCCCTGTCAATAATAATTCTTTGGAGGCATCATCAAAAAGTTCTTTTGCATATTTTCGCCACGTTTGAAATGGGAAGGCATCAATATCTATGGAACCAGGATTAAAATCAATGGCATATGTTTTTTTCCGAGGTTGATCTTTTAGTAGCATAGATGTGTCTTGTTGAATATAAGGTAGTTCATCAATATCCTCTACAAAATAACCGACCCGAGATTTCGATATTATATAACCTTCTGCCAGTAATTGTGCATAGGCAATTTCGATTGTTGTTTGAGAAATATTCAAAAAATCTGCCAATTTTCGCTTCGAAGGTAATTTTTCTCCGACCGTAATTTTCTTTGTAATAATCGCTTCTTTAATACCGCTGTAAAGCTGATCGTATAGCGGTTTTCCACCGTTTTTTTCAAGCTGAAATAAAAGCATATCCATGTTCGATTTCCCACCTGACCTTATAATTATTTTATAAACTGAATATTTTGATATGGTCAATTTCTATTATACTAAATTTCATCACAAAGGTGGAGGTAGAAAAGAATGAAGCAAACAGGAACAGAATTAGTAAAACGTGGGATGGCGGAAATGCAAAAGGGTGGCGTCATTATGGATGTCATTAATGCGGAGCAGGCGAAAATTGCTGAAGCAGCGGGTGCTGTGGCTGTGATGGCATTAGAGCGAGTGCCTTCAGATATACGAAAGGCAGGAGGAGTGGCACGCATGGCAGATCCTCGTATTGTAGAGGAAGTTATGGCGGCTGTCACAATTCCTGTTATGGCGAAAGCACGTATTGGTCATATCGTCGAAGCTCGCGTGTTAGAGGCAATGGGTGTTGATTATATTGATGAGAGTGAAGTGTTAACGCCAGCGGATGAGGAATACCATTTATTGAAGAGTGACTATACAGTGCCATTTGTATGCGGCTGTCGCGATTTAGGTGAAGCGGCTCGTCGTATCGGTGAAGGGGCATCTATGCTACGGACGAAAGGTGAGCCAGGTACAGGGAATATTGTAGAGGCTGTACGCCATATTCGTAAGGTCAATGCCCAAGTACGAAAAGTTGTTGGGATGACTGAAGATGAGTTAATGACTGAGGCAAAATTGCTGGGTGCTCCATTTGAATTATTACGAGAAATTAAAAAACTTGGTCGATTACCGGTTGTAAACTTTGCAGCAGGAGGTGTTGCGACACCAGCAGATGCAGCATTAATGATGGAGTTAGGTGCTGATGGAGTATTTGTTGGCTCTGGTATTTTTAAATCAGAAAATCCTGAGAAATTTGCACGTGCCATTGTGGAAGCAACGACGCATTATAAAGATTATAAATTGATTGCAGAAATTTCAAAAGAGCTAGGTGTGCCGATGAAAGGTATTGATATTGCACAGCTTAGTCAAAGTGAACGTATGCAAGAACGAGGTTGGTAATATGAAGAGAGTGGGTGTTTTAGCATTACAGGGTGCTGTTAGAGAGCATGTACGAATGTTAGAGGCACTTGGTTGTCAAACGGTTTTAGTCAAGCATAAGGAGCATTTAGAAGGGCTTGATGGACTCATATTACCAGGTGGAGAAAGTACAACGATGCGCAAATTACTTGATCGCTATGAACTAATGGGACCTATTCGCTCACTTGCGCAAAAAGGCGTACCAATGTTCGGCACGTGTGCTGGGTTGATATTATTGGCAAAAGAAGTGGTTGACCATGATCCACATTTAGCTGTAATGGATGTTGTCGTTGCTCGGAATTCATATGGACGTCAAGTAGATAGCTTTGAAGTAAATTTAAATATCCAAGCGATTGGCGAAGCAATACCAGCCGTCTTTATACGCGCACCGCATATTGTGTCAGTTGGGGAAGGTGTGGAAGTGCTAGCGGAGCATGACGGAAAAATTGTGCTAGCGCGAGATGGTCATTTACTGGGCTGTTCATTTCATCCTGAATTAACGACAGATTTGCGCATTGTCAAATATTTTGTGACGACTATGGTGTGACTTGCAAAATGTCGTTTCATATAGTACAGTATGGATAAAATTTAAATAATTGAACACGATGATGGGAAGTAGTAGCAAGCACGTTTTTTTTAGAGAGTCAGCGGGTGGTGGAAGCTGATAAAAGCACTTGTGAATCCGTCCTGGAGTTGCGCAGTCGAAGTGAATGAAGTAGGCTGTCGCCGGCTGAAATGCCGTTATGAGATAAGTGGACTAGGCAATCTGTCTGGTCAATTAGGGTGGCAACGCGGGTAGCTCTCGTCCCTTTCATGGGATGAGGGCTTTTTTGTGTTCTATCTTATCTATAAATTCCCATCATTTATGAATCTACTACTGGAGGTATGAAGGATGTTAGATATTAAACGCGTCCGTGATAACTTCGCGGAAATTAAAGAAATGCTATTAACACGCAACGAAGATTTAGGAAACTTAGATGATTTTGAAGCTTTAGATACAAAACGTCGTGAATTAATCGCGAAAGCAGAAGAACTGAAAGCTGAACGAAATAAAGTATCTGAACAAATTTCTGTTATGAAACGTAATAAAGAAAATGCTGATGAAGTCATCGCACGTATGCGTCAAGTTGGCGATGAAATTAAAGAGTTAGATACACAACTCAATGAAGTAGAAGACCGTTTTAAAGATATGATGATGCGTTTACCAAACGTGCCACATGAATCTGTGCCAGTCGGTACTACGGAAGACGACAATGTAGTGGAATATACGTGGGGAGAAGTACCAACTTTTGATTTTGATATTAAAGCACACTGGGATATCGCAACAGATTTACAAATTGTAGATTTTGAACGCGGAGCAAAAGTAGCGGGCAGTCGTTTCTTATTCTATCGTGGTTTAGGTGCTCGTTTAGAACGTGCATTAATGAGCTTTATGATGGATTTACATGCAGAAGAACATGGCTATGAAGAAATGCTACCACCTGTTATCGTAAATCGAGATAGCTTAACGGGTACAGGTCAGCTTCCTAAGTTTGAAGAAGATGTATTTAAACTAGATGATACAGATTACTTTATGATTCCAACAGCAGAAGTACCTGTGACGAATTTCTATCGTGATGAAATTCTACCTATTGAAGTTTTACCACAAGGCTTTGCAGCGTATAGCGCTTGCTTCCGCTCAGAAGCGGGCTCTGCCGGTCGTGATACACGTGGCTTAATTCGTCAGCACCAATTCAATAAAGTAGAATTAGTCCGTTTTGTGAAACCAGAGGAATCTTATGAACAGCTAGAATTATTAACAGGTCATGCTGAAAAAGTATTGCAATTATTAGGCTTACCTTATCGTAAATTAAAAATGTGTACAGCTGATTTAGGCTTCACTGCTGCCAAAAAATATGATTTAGAAGTATGGATTCCAGCGCAAAATATGTACCGTGAAATTTCTTCTTGCTCAAACTTTGAGGATTTCCAAGCGCGTCGTGCCAATATCCGCTTCCGCCGTGAGCCAAATGCTAAACCAGAATACGTCCACACATTAAACGGTTCAGGTCTTGCAATTGGTCGAACAGTGGCCGCCATCCTTGAAAACTATCAGCAAGCTGACGGAAGCGTAGTTATTCCAGAGGTATTAGTTCCTTATATGGGCGGCAAAAAAGTTATTGCACCGAAGTAATTAGTGAAATTCTTCAAACCATCCACACCAAAAAAGAGGTTGGGGCATAACGAAAAAATTTAAGGAACAGTGGAAAGATGTTCATAAATTTTTGCTATATAGAGAACTTAGCTATTCTTGCTTTTGCAACAACTAAAAATTAGAACTGTTCACGAGTTGTCGGTAGCGGAGGTTGTGACTCCTGCGGGAACAGCACACAATGTAAGACGCGGACATTCCACGCCTTAGCGAGGTTGCGACTTACTGTGCTGAGCGGAAAGCATCACCGTTACGGACGACAACGGCATAGCAAAAAAGAGGCTGGGATATAACTAAAAAAATTTAAGGAA
>LAHS01000674.1_pt1 | contig 10240 bp, 15 predicted proteins | sample 329651 | NCBI WGS metagenome assembly LAHS01 (sample SAMN03275699, study PRJNA271635) | activated sludge metagenome | isolation source: sample C-1 Sludge from hydrolytic chamber (first chamber) of Anaerobic... | reverse complement strand
GCGGGAATTCCCGCGGCACTTCTTTTTAAATTTGCTCCGAAATGATACAGTCACGCCTATATACTATTGGTAGCATAATCATTGTAATCTTATGGTTTTTTAGCTGTTTTTATTGTATACTTATTGATAAGAGGTTATATTTTCCATGGAATATAAAAAAGCGCCGGTTTCTGAAGTTGTATGCGGAATTTTTGTTCCGGAATCGGTATTTTCTATTGATGATATTTCACGGTTAAATGTGCTTTTTAAAACAGAGTATCCTCGACCGGAAATTCTCCCTCCGATTTTCCTTGAAATGTACCGTAAGAATCCTGCTGATGGAAAATTTCAGACTATGCATTTGGTTCCGGCAAATTCTACGACTGCATATTTATATCGAAGGTTTTCAAAAGATAATGACTATTTAATCCAGTTTCAGGAGAACTGTTTTTATTTAAACTGGATAAGACAGGATAATCAGAACGTTGGTAACTATCCCGGTTTCGTAAATGTTTATAAAAGGTTTACAAAAGAATTAGAGAAAGCCTGTTCTGTTAAGCCGATAGAAATATCGGACGGTCAAGTTTTTGAACTGAACTATACCGATAGAGTTCCTCTGCATTATGCCGATGGCAGAATTATAAAAATTGAAGATTGCCTGAATATTTCGTTGCCAGCGATACTCGGACAGAATTCTGCAGATAAGATAAATCTCCGTTACACTATAGAAGAAAAAGAACTTAATGGTTCCGGCTTTTTGGAAGTTTCGACTGATTGTGATCAGACTGGAATGGAGCTGTTAGAGTTCCGCTATATTATACGTGGCGAGTTTAGCAGTAAAATGTTTTCTAGCAGAGAACTGTGGTTTTCTAAGGCGCATGATCGGCAGGAAGAAGTATTTGAAACTTCTTTCAAAAATTCCGCCAAGGAGGAATGGAAATGAGTCAGTGTGGATTCGGCTATTATCAGAATATGGCATCATATCCCTTGTTATCAAAATTTTCGCTTCCATTTGACCATCAGATTAACGGCGATTTCATAATTCCTCATACAGATACTTCATTCTGGAATAAGAAGAAAGAGTTTTCAGGGTATCCGACCGGTTTTCCGGTTGATTCTGTAGAAAATCATAAAAGCGGTGCTGTCTGGGTTGTGCAGAATAATAAACCGCCTGTGATAAAAGCAGAAAATGATGAGCTTATAAAAAATCTAAAGCACGATATTATAAGTGAAACAAGACGCTATGCTGACTATCCTGATTTCTGTTCTTTTGCGGAAGATATTTATAATACAGTCGTTCCTTTCTTTGAACGTGATGATCGCATTTCTGATGCTGCAGTACAGCTGACAGGCGATATGTCGATACTTTTTTCTCTTAAAAAGAATGACGATTCTTTTGCTTATTTTGAATCATATTACGGCAAAGATAAAAACAATGATAAGTTACCAGCCGGATTTGTATTTACAGACACAGATATAACCGGAAGAATTCTTTTTTCTATTAAAAATGTTACTGCTGAGAATTCAGAGGATATTATTTCCTTTCTTGAGGAAGCGTTCCAAAAGAGTCTGTCGCCGGTGGTAATGTAGAGAATGGCATCTTATCCTTCAGAAATTATTCCCAAGTCCGGATATAGAATTATTGACTCGGAACAATTGAATAAGATAGAGAATATTTTTCTTGTCAGACGGGCATTGAAAAGTTCTGTAGAGAAGGATAGATTCGGACATATAATGTTGGATTCCTTATTACCTGAAGGTAAGGAAGGTTTCTTTTACGATTTGTCATGGAATTTGCTTGGAGTGTTTAAAAGCAGTTATGTTAAATACAATGTACGCTGTGAAGGCTGGTTCCGGGAAAGCTTCCTCTGGATGTAGCACAAATTGAAAGTCCTGAAAGACTGTCAGTTATAGATAATCCTCCTTTATATTTGAAATTCAATCTTATTCAGAACTTTCCGTTTACCTATAAAAAGCCTGAACAGGATGAACAGCTGACAAAAGTCATTGTTGAGCATAAGCCGACAGTTGCTAATTTCTGGCATTTTCAGTTTGCGGTATATGAAACAGATATTGTTCCTTATGTACCTGTGAAACCGGAACATAAGGGGTGGCGCTACACATCTCTTGGTAATAATAGCAAATTGAAGGTAATGTTGTTAACAAAGACCGGAACAGAGGAACCTGTTGAAGCAGTGTGTTGTCCGGATAAGTTGTACAAAGAAGAAAATATTATTTGATGCAACATGAGGAAATTCAGAGGCTTTTTTTAAACGAAATTGCGAACATCTATGGACACAATCAGCTCAAAGCAAGAATGCACAGTTTTAATATTTAAATATATATGGGAGATACTATATGGCGGAAATGACAGTAGTATTAAATGAAAATCAACAAGTAGAATTGACTAATTTTATTGAAAAAGTTGGCGGGCTTGATAATGCGTCAGGAATATTGGGAATAACTAAAAAAACTCTTATCGAATATACCTCGAATTCTGAAACACATATATCTAAAAAAGTCCTAAATGAAAAAATATTGCCGGTTATTAATGACACAACAGAGCAATTGTACGAATTGCTTATTAAAAGAAATAAAGAAATAGAAAACGAGTATAAGGAATATAGACAGAAATATTTTTCTTGTTTGACCGATACTTCTATAATAAGAGATAAAAATAAATTTTTTGAAATAGCTAATAATCCTGTATTTCTATATATGTCATTACATGATTATGAAAAGACAAAGTTATATGGCCTGACTAACTTGCTTACAGAATTTATTGAAAAGAAGACCTGCGATAAGTATAAGCTTGTTCATGAAATGACAGAGTTCTATTTTATGTATGATTTATTTAAACCTGCAAAAATAACTAAGAATGATTATTATTGGGGAACAGTAAAACTGATTGATAAAATATTTTATAATATCTATGCATCTTTTGATGTTTACCCAGTGACTAGATTCTATAATCCTGATGATTTTATAGATGTACTTTGGCAAAAAGATCGAGGAAGAAAAGTAGAGTGGTCTTTATTATTGGCCGATTTAGAAGTAGTACGAAATGCAATAGAAAATACTATGTATTTTGAAAGTATCAAGTTGCTTTGTTTGACTGATGGGGATCTTACAGGCGATTTGCATGGTATCATTTTTGATTTAATTAAAAAGTACATTCCTGATATTCAATATTCTGATATAGAGATTATAAATGGGCATGGTATTATCATAAAAGACAAAGAAATTCAGTTTAATAATGAGAATGATTTTTTGTATAACTTGAAAGAATATAACTCAACTTTGTCATAAAGGAGTATCCCTCTCTGTCAATATAGATGTCGCCTGTCGTCGCAGGAACTGTTACCCCTTTATCACCTTTTCCTGAATTTGTTCCAATATCTTTTCACGGTACTTGCTGAATTGTCGCCATTCGATGATACCCGCGTGCTGCAATATGCCAAGCGCTATGACTTTTCTTGCATTTTTTCTCTTCCTTTTTCCGATACTCTTACTATATGATTAAAAGTGTGTGCTCAGTCGGCTACAGCGCCGCCCAGCTGTTCACCCGCAGCGCAGTGTTTGCGCTTATTGCGGGCGGCAAGAAAATTGTTCCTTATGAATCTGCCGGCGACGTGCCGCCCGGCATGTATGACATTGCATTCTTTAACGCTCAGGCAAAAATAGCGGAAGCAGGCATTGCTTTTGGCGAGCTGCAGAAAAAGAAGTGCATGCCTGTTGTGTACAGCGATGAAAAGCTGAACCGTCTGCTTTTGCAGATGTTCGCTTCCGACGATCGTTGTTCTATTGTTATGTGCATCGGAAGCCGCGAGGCAGAGGAGTGCAGGGCTTGTCTTGAGCGCTCTCAGGCGTACCGTTCTGTTGCCGCGCAGGATTGTCTTAACAAAACGCTTCCCCGCATTGCAGCGGGCATCGAGTCGTTTACGCGCCAGCAGCTTCTCTCTCTTTTCTGTGTGCTTCAGTGTCTTACCGTAAAGGAAGCGGCTGTTATTCTCGAAACATCAGAAAAGAGCGCGCGCACGCTTATGCAGAAAGTACGCCAGTCGTTTGATTCCGACGGCACAGACATGGGGCTTGTGCAGTCTCTTTCCTGGATATCATAGTACGCTCCGTATCCGCTGCTCGTCACACTTTGTACACGTGCGCGTCAACAATGTACCGTTTTGCTGTGCGGTATCCGCTTATAAGCACGGTGTCCTTTACTTCGGCTGTCTTATAAAGAATGTTCTGCAGCTTCGACGTTACAATTACTGTGTATGTGCGGCAGGGAAGCCAGAACAGTTTTCTGCGCGCATCGCATGCGTGTCGTGGTCTTACTTTAAGGCGGCACGCAATGTCGCGTGTCGTGCTGATATTGGTAAGAAACGGCGCAGGGAGACGGACGAGTGTTCCCGTCATAATTATTTCTTCTTTTTCCATACCTATGTATATGCGCTGATTTTCAACTTTCTACCGTTTCTTAATAAAAAAATAATAAAAAAAAGCAGAAAAAGGCTTGTGCTCCTTTTTCTGCTTTTTTTGTCTTACTTTCGAATATAAAAATACACTGCCGTTCCTATTACTGCTGCTTCCGCAACCGCTGCGCGCCGCCAGAAGCTTCTGCTTTCCTTGAGCTTCATTTCTTCTGCTTTAAATTCAGCCTGCAGCTGACTTTTCTGTATCTGCAGATTCTGCTCAACTGCCTCGTTTACTGTCTCCTCCAGTATCTGCTGTATCGCTGTTTCCGTCTGGCTTTCCGCTGGGAGCGGAGAGAAGCCCGTGTATTCTCTGCATTCCGCGTTCGATTGTGTGCCTGTTTGCTGCGCGCACAGTGTCGTGCATGTCTGTGCGAATATCATTGTTATAGCAAGTACCGTCAGTATTCTGTTCATGTTCTTCCTCCTCTTGTTTATTTTCCTTTCTGCTGTTAAGACTTTCTGCAATATGCTGGCCGCCTGCATTGCAGAGTACGAGCCCCATAACAGAAACGAGCATTGTTCCGCTTATCTTTCCGCTCAAAAAAAGCCCCAGCGCGATGCACAGACAGAATCCTTTGAGTCCTGCGAGTTTTGCTGCGAGCAGAAGCACCCGCTTAAAAAAATAAACAATTACTTTTCCAAAGCTCATTGAATAGACATTGTTACTGTTCATTTCCATGCCTCCGTATTGAGCATGCGCACAACCGGCGTAAGCCAGTAATACATTCTTGCAAGTTCTGCGTATGTGCGCAGCGTGCCGCATTTGTTCTGTTCGTGAGATGACTCGTTCATGTAGTCGCCGTATCCGGCGAATCCGCATACGTGCAGAGCCTTTCCTTCCTTATTAAGAAAAAAGACTGCCTGTATTCCGTCTTCGTTTACCGGTTTTTTTGTAAAGCATGTTCTGTACAGCATGTCTGCCGTTGTGCGTTTATTAATTCCGTACAGCGCGTTCAGACTTGCGCATACCGTGCCGCTGCAGTCGCTCCCTTCAGTTGTGCATCCTCCCCACACATACGGCGTACCGCAGAATTCAATGAGCAGATACTGGAAAATTTCTTTTTCAGTAAGTCCCTGGTGTTCAAGCTGCAATGCGTAGTCACGCAGTTCTTTTTCTGCCTTTTCCATAATCAGCCCCTTGCAAGTCCGCTTGCTTTCAGACAGGCAAGAATTCCGCCTGCTGCCGAAACTATTGCGCTGGCAATAGATATCCTTTTTGCCGGCGCATCCTTCACTTCCTTTTCAAGCGAGTCGAGCCTTCTCAGTGTTTCCCGCTTGAACTCCATCTGTTCTCCGCGCATACCGCACAGATCCGCATACATTTCTGTAAGCAGTGCGTTCTGTTTTTCCATACAGAGCCTCCATGCGCACAAAGATACGGCGGGAACCAGTCCTGCTTGCGGCGGTGTTTTGCCCGAAATTTCGGGCAAAATGTCCGCACCTGTTTGAGGTTCTGCAGACGTATCTTTTGCGTACAGGCTCCGCAAAAACCGCGTTGCGGTCATGGAGCTTGAATGAGTAACAGTGCGGGGCGCTCCGGCGCGCAGAGATGTCTTTCACTGTTAAAAAAGGAAATGCGTATGCTTAAGATTTTTGTCCGCGAGAATTTAGGAAAGCTTGGAGGAAAAAAGTATATTTTCCGTTCAGCGAGTATGGCTCAGTTTACAATTGATGAGCTTGTGCACGAAATGGCTACGTTCAATACAACGATTACAGAGGCGGATACGCTTGCTGTTCTCAATGTAATGAAGCGTCTTGTCGTAAAGTATGTAGAGCAGGGGTACAGCGTGCAGACGCCGCTCGGCCTGTTCTTTGCCTCAGCGTCCGGAAGCACTGACGATATTACGGATTCTTTTACGCCCCTGAGCGAAGAAACAAACCACGATATCCGCATGCTGTTCCGCCCCGACGCAAAAATTGTTGCAGACGTTCTTGCAAATACACCGGTTGAGCGCAGCTCCAACAAGCTCAAAACTACCGTGAACATCGACAAGGTGATGAACGCGTCAGGCAATGAGAATGACCCGGTTAAGCCCGGCGACATGATTATCGTCTACGGCGACTACCTCAAGTTCGACAGCAGCAGTCCCGAACAGGGAATATTTCTTGCGGACGGTTCAAAGTCATACAAGCTTGACTATTACACGCAGAACACTGCCGGAAGAATTCAGGCAAGAATAAGCGCGTCGATTCCTGCCGGCACGTACACGCTGAGCCTGCACAATGTTCCCACCGCATCTGCCGCAGTTACAGACTACAAGGAGCCTGTTGTCATAAGCTGATGAGTTAAATCACAGACACTTTTGCAATCTGTATCCCCGGTTTTCTGCACGGAAGCCGGGGATTTTTTTTGCCTGCGTGTCTTTTATAACAGGAAAAGTTATTTGATAAAAATTTTAAAACTATTGGATAAAAGGGCAAAAGTCATTTGATAAAAGTCTGAAAGTCGTTTGATAAACATATTGAGGTCATTGGATAAATAAGCCGGAGACATGGGAAAAGAAGGTTGCTGTCATCTGAGAAACAGGCCAGGGCCATTGGAGAAAAAGGTCGATGCCGTTGGTACTGGATGCTGACATGCCAATGTCGGTGAATAAAAATTGCTTGCGTAGTATTAGTCAACGAGCATTTCTTTTATAACTCTTTTGACTTCTGTAATCTCTTTCTGCTTAATCGAACCAAGTTTTTTTACTAGTCTCTCCTGATCAACTGTTCTTATCTGGTCCAAAACAATCCATCCTTTTTTCCCTCCGAACTTGATTTCAACTCTTGTCGGATAAGAGTGTGATTTCGTTGTCATAGGAGCAATCATTACTGTAGAAAGGTTGTTGTTCATTTCGGCTGGCGAAACAATCAGACAAGGTCTTGTCTTTTTGATTTCATGCCCGATAGTCGGATCAAGGTTGATTAGGTGAACTTCGTATTGGCTTACCATTCCCATTCAAATGCTCCTGATTCAGGAATTTCTTCAAGAATGTCTTCTTTGTTTGCATGCATTTGAGCGAATGCTTCTGACCAACCTTGGCGTGGATTGTGTACAGGCGAAAGAGTGATTCCTTTATCTGTAACTTCCATATCCATTTTGTCGGTTACTTCGAACTTGTCGAGAATGAGTTTCGGAAATCTGATTCCTCTGGAATTTCCGATAGGAACTACTGAAACTAACATAACAAGCCTCCTGTAATTACTTTGTAATATAATTATATTGTAATAACATAAGAGCGTCAAGTAAAAGGAAGCCTGCGCCTTTGCAATGCCATTTTTTCTTGTGGCACAAAACCGCAGTTATTACTATAATAATCAGATATGTTACCAGTAATTCTTTCCGGCGGCTCGGGCACGCGCCTGTGGCCGCTTTCTACTCCTGATGTTCCAAAGCAGTTTCTGCCGCTTATGGACCCGGAAAAAACACTTATCCAGCAGACGGTGGAACGTCTGAACGGTCTCAGCTTCGTGTCTGACCCGCTCGTTATCTGCAACGAAAAGCATCTGCCCCTTGTGCAGAAGCAGCTTTCTTCCATAAATAAGCTTCACCGTCCGGTAATGCTTGAGCCGATTGGCCGCAACACTGCGCCCGCAATTACTGCTGCAGCTCTCTACTGCAAGCAGAATGAAAAGGACGGCCTTATGTGCGTGCTCGCTTCTGACCACGCGATTGTGAATGTTCCTGCATTCCGGAAAGCGGTGGAGCTTGCGCGCGAGGCGGCTTTGAACAACAAGTACGCGCTGTTCGGCATTGTGCCCGACCGTCCGGAAACAGGATACGGCTACATCGAAACAAAGATGAATGGCAGCGCAAAAAGCTATCCGGTAAAGTCGTTCCGCGAAAAGCCCGACGCTGCAACTGCGGCAAAGTATATAGCGCAGAAAAACTATTTCTGGAACAGCGGCATGTTCGTTATTCCTGCTGACCTTCTTTTACAAGAAATGGCTGAGCGCGACGGCGACATGCTTTCTAAAACGGAAGCTGCCTATAATAACGCGCAGAAAGATGATTCGTGCATCCGTCTCGACAAGACTTCATTTGAGTCCATCAAAGGAAACTCGATTGACTATGTGGTGATGGAGCACACGAAGAATGCCGTTGTTGTTCCGCTCGACGCAGGGTGGAGCGATGTTGGCTCATGGGACATGGTGTGGGCTCTTTCGCAGAAGGATGACGAGCAGAATGTGCTGAACGGCCACACATTCTGCAAGGACGCTTCGGGCAATCTTATCTATACGACAAGACCCGGCCGTCCGGTTGCGCTGCTCGGCATTAAGGACAGCATCGTAATAGAAAGCGAGAGCGGTCTTCTTATTGCCGACCGCCGCTACGTTCAGGATGTTAAGAAAGCCGCGGAAGAGTTTATAAAGAAGTAATCATACCGCTGGCTCCTGATCATTTGCGCACCTTACGCTTTGTCGAGGTAGATATGGTGCGGAAGTCCGCTTACATAGATCGGCGTAAGCTCTGCCTGAATAAGCGGCATTGCGTATTCGATGAACGGCGCGAGCATCTGCGTGTGGTCTTCGCTTACCCATTCGAGCGGCACTTTCTTTTCGAGATTTGCCACTTCGCTTATGGGGTGGAGTTCTGTTGTGCACTGGTACGGCGCGTTGGAGATTCTTTTGAGCGCTACCATTTCGCCGGTGTGTCCTTCGGCGGCAGCTTTTACAGCTGCTCCTCCTACCTGATATGCTTCGGTAATATCAGTGCGGGAGGCGAGGTGGCCTGCGCACCGCTGCAGCGTGGAGAATTCTATGCTGCGTGTCTTTGTCTTAAGTTCTTTTGCTACGGTATTGCACAAAAAACGCGCTGTGCCGGTGAGCGCCTTGTGTCCGAACGCATCTACGGCATGCACGTCGTCTGCAAGCTCGCACACATAGCGGCCGTCCTCTAGTTTAACGCCTTCGCTTACGGCAATAACGACGCTCGGCTTCTGGGCCTGCATGCGCTTTACTTTTTCTACAAATCGGTCAACGTGGAACGGCACTTCGGGCAGGCATATCATGTCGACACCCTCGCAGTCTTCGCTCTTTGCAAGCGCTGCTGCCGCGGTGAGCCATCCTGCGTTGCGTCCCATTATTTCTACAATAGTAACATAGTTTGTTCCGTACACTGTTGCGTCTCTGATTATTTCCTTCATTACGGAACCGATATATTTTGCGGCGCTTCCGTAGCCGGGCGTGTGGTCAGTAACGCACAGGTCGTTGTCGATTGTCTTTGGCACGCCGATAAAGCGGATGTCGCTTCCTGTTTTTTTACCGTAGAGCGCGAGCTTGTTTATGGTGTCCATCGAGTCGTTGCCGCCGATGTAGAAGAATAAGCCTATGTCGAGTCTGTCGAGCAGCTTCATTATTTTTTCGTATGCTTCTTTTCCGCTTTCGTCATTTAGTTCCGGCAGTTTGTAGCGGCAGCTTCCGAGGTAGCTTGAGGGCGTGCGTTTTAGGAGCTCTATGTCGAGCGAGCTTTTAAGATAGTCGCCCAGATCAACGTACTTGTCCTGCAGAAGCCCCTGGACGCCATGGAGCATGCCGTATACGTGGCCAGCACCTCTGTCGCGCGCAGCTTCGAATACTCCTGCGAGACTTGAATTGATTACAGATGTTGGTCCGCCGGACTGTCCTACGATTGCGTTTTTCATATAAAAAATCCCCTTTATGTTTGTGTATCGTTTTTTGCTTATTCCTCAGTGTACCATGAAAACAGTCATAAAGCTAGATTCATCATGCAGACGAAAGCTGTCATTACCAGCTTTTCCTTTTTTCTTGCATAAAGTCCGCGGGTGAGTATAGTTGATTCC
>LAHS01000011.1_pt1 | contig 10250 bp, 8 predicted proteins | sample 329651 | NCBI WGS metagenome assembly LAHS01 (sample SAMN03275699, study PRJNA271635) | activated sludge metagenome | isolation source: sample C-1 Sludge from hydrolytic chamber (first chamber) of Anaerobic... | reverse complement strand
CCAGCCCTCCGTCGACCGGGCCAGGATCATGGACCTGAGGACGCTCCGCTTCCTCGACGAGGCGGAGAACGTGGTCTTCATCGGTTCGTCCGGGGTCGGCAAGACGCACCTGGCCACCGCGATCGGCATCGAGGCCTCCTCGAGCCACGTCGCCACCTACTTCATCACGTTCAGGAGCCTCGTCGAGAGGCTCCGGAAGGCCGCCGCCGAGGGCCGGGAGGAGCAGACGATAAAGAACGTCTGCAAATACGGGCCCCTGATCATCGACGAGATCGGCTACTTCCCGGTCGACAGGACGGTCGCGAACCTCTTCTTCCAGCTCGTCGCGGCCCGCTACGAGAGGCGCTCGATCGTCGTCACGACGAACCAGCCGTTCTCCAAATGGGGCGAGGTCTTCGGGGACCCGGTGATCGCCAACGCCATCATCGACCGCCTCGTGCATCACTCCCAGATCTTCAAGATCACCGGCAGATCCTACCGGATCAAAGGGCTGATCGAAGAAGACGGGCCGGCCGAGCCCCTAGGGGCTAAGGAGGGAACGGAACAGAAAAAGACAACGGAAATGTGACAACCTACATTTTCAATTGTCAGAAACCTACAAATTTATGTTGTCAATTACAAGAAGCCTTTGGCCGAGCGGGACCTTGCACTCTTCGAGATCCTCTTCTCGTGCGGCCTCCGGGTGGGGGAGGCGGTGGCGATCCGGCCCGAGGACATAGGGGAGAACGAGCGCTGCATCGTCGTCCACGGGAAGGGCGGGAAGCAAAGGGTCGTCTTCGTCTCCTGCCCCGAGTCGTGGGACGCGTTCCGGGCGGTCTTCTCCAAGGCGGCCTCCGGGTACGTCTTCCTGACCCGCTATGGGGAACCGATGTCGACCGGGGCCGCGGAGGACCGCTTCGAGAGACTCAAGAGGGAGACGCGCTGCGAGGAGAGGGAGGCGACCCCGCATTGGATCCGCCACACCTTCGCGATCGGCCTTCTGGACAACGGGGCCGACCTCCGGAGCGTCCAGGAGCTCCTGGGCCACGCCCGCATCTCGACCACCGAGATCTACACCCACGTCTCCGAGGCAAGGAAAAAGAAGGTCCTTGGACGGTTCAACATGCGGAATGGGTTTTCCAACGGCTGGGGACGAAAGAGATAGAAGAATTCCCAAAAGCATTTTAAAGCAATTAATGACTGAGTGTGGGACCCGACTTTTTTGACCGTTTTTTGACCGTTTCCAAGAAAGCTTTCTTTTACTTTTTCGATATTTTGAAAGGTTCCTCCAGATTAGCAACGATAATGTCTTCAAGAATTTTTGATGTTGAGCAGTTGAACCATTTTTGCAATATTCTCACGTTTTTGGACACTCTTGGGGTGTTGTGAGAACCGAAACGGGGTAAAGTAATGGCGTCGGAGGAAAAAATGGAAAAGATTTCCGAAGTCATCTACCAGAGAAGGCGGGAGCTGGGGCTCACCCAGCGCGAACTCGCCGAGATGCTCGACGTGAGCGACAAGACCGTCTCGCGTTGGGAGACGGGTTCGACGATGCCGGACTCCGAACAGATCCCACTCATCGCCGCCGCCCTCAAAATCCGGACGGACGACCTCTTCGACGGAGAGGCGGCCCTCAAGGAGATCGGCAAGAAAAAAGAGGAATCGCTAGGCAAAAATTCTTCGCTGTTCAAGGTCCTATCCATCATTTCTTACCTTCTCGTTTTCATCGCTTGTGTCCTCCTTTCCTTTTCCTTTGCATCGGAAAGTGCCCCATTTGGCCCTTTTATGGTCTCTTTCATTGCGGTCGAGGTCGTTTCTTTGGCCGTCTTTGTCACGGGCGACATCCTTTACTGCAACTTCTACCATACCCGATTCGCCCAAGGCGATTTCCGGGAAAGCGATGCCCTGTCTTGCATCGTTTACGTCGGCCTTCTCGTTTTGTCCATTTGCGTGGCCACGGCCGTCTATTATTTCGTCAGGACGCGCGCTTCCGTGGTCTGCTACGTGCTCTCGCTTGCCTATGAGGCCGCGGGGGTCGGCGCTTGGTTCATCCTCAAAAAAGCCAAGCCGTTTCTCTGGCGGAGAACCTGGCTTTCCGTTTCGTTTCTTTCCGGAGCGGTGGCCATGGTCGCCATCTCCTTGTCTCTTGCTTTCTTGTCTCATCCCGTTTTTACGGACATTTCTGTCGCATCGCAGTTAACATCCATTCCGCTTCTCGTAGCGGGGGGCCTATTCGCAACAAAAAAGCCGGACTGACCATTCGATAAACTAAAAGGAAAGGAGGGGTTTGTTTTAAGCATACGAATAATCGGTTTCGGAAAAAGGAATAACAAATGAAAAAAAACAGTCTTGCTAGTTGCAATTATGAGTTCGGTTCTCGCACTCGCCGGAGAGGCGCCGAAAGCTCCAAAGATTCGAAATTCCAACGGTTCCGAAGAATCCCTTGGGGTTTCTCCGACAATCAGACGGGCAGCGGTCGCTTACGATCCTTTCAAAGCCCATTGCCAGGCCTATGGATTCTCCATTCACGACAGCTGGGCACCGGTCTACATGTCCGACTTCAAGGACTATGCTTACACGTACAAAGAAAGAGACGAGGTCAATTACGAGATAGACATTGATCAAGTGTTCCTCAAGAACGTGTATTCGAGTGACACGTACGCGTTTGCCTATCGCGTGGTCATTTCCCCACGACAAGTCCGCCATTATGGATTCTTCGGGATCGATAGCTTTGGCGATAACTGGTACGTTACTGGCCTTAAAACGACGGTCAATCTCCGCCAGCACCATCATCTCACCGACTGGGCGCCGGAAAATAACCCGCAGAAGACCACTGGTTCGATCGGAATTGGGCTGGATTCCACTGGGCCGAGCATCTCGGCCTCGGTGAATTTCGAAGCGAGCGAGTTGACCGTCAAAAGCGAGTCGAGCGTCGCGGCATCGAAGTACTTGACTAGTTACTCGGTGTCCGGGACGGGAGCCTATGCCGCGAATGCAATTAAATTCTACGGATTCTACACGTTTATCGTTGAGCCGGGATACGTCGCTTGGGTCGATGTGACCCATGAATGCGGCCTTTATGGGCGCGAGTGGTATCTCGCGAAAACGGAGACCTACGCCAATACTTACTGATTTTTAAGGCCCGTATGGCGGGGAGGGCATCCGCCCCGCCAAAGCGGGCTTTCTAAGGAGAAAAACATGAGGAAAAAAATTGCCATCGTTTGTGTCGCCGCTGTGGTCGCCTTGTTATCATCCTGCTCTGGGAACGTCAGCGTCGTGGACGACGCGGTGGAGGACATCAATAAGGACTCGGCCTTGCTGTTTTCCTATCAAGAGTCCTATCCGGAATTCGCCAACGTAAAGTCCTATTCAGCCTTCGCGGAGCCCGACGATCTGCCTTCTTTTTCACCCAGCGTCTCCCTCGTCGTGTTCGACTGCTCCTCGTCCCCGGCCATCCCGGCCGCCGTCCTCGACCGGCTCTATGGGTGGCTCCAGACGGCGAGCCAGGTCTGGGTCCTTTTCTGCGACGCCGAGGACCTCTCCTTCTTTTCCGGCACGAAATTCGACAACGAGAAGCACAACTACGACGCCGGGGGATGGTACGTGAACGCCTACTACAACAACGGCGACCCCACCTATCTGAACTCGACCGGCTACACCCTGGCCTCCGAGAAAACGGGCCGGGAAAAGCTGATCGACAACGTCGCGGGGTTCGCCTCGAAGGTCCTCCGCGGGGCGAGGGCGGAGCAATGATCCGCCTCGAGGGCGTCTCGAAGCGCTACTCGCTCCCCGGGGGCGCCTTCTACGCCCTGAGAGACGTCAGCTTCGACCTCCCGGAGGCCGGCCTCGTCTTCATCACGGGGAAATCGGGCAGCGGGAAGAGCACGCTCCTCAGCGTCCTTGGCGGGATCCTCTCGCCGAGCGAGGGCCGCTATCTCTACGGAGGCCGTGACGTGGCGGGCTTCTCAAAGAGGGAGAAAGAGGCCTTCCTCCGCGAGAAAATCAGCTTCGTCTTCCAGGATTTCAACCTCCTCCAGGACTTCTCCGTTCGGGAGAACCTCTCGATCGCCGGCGCGAGGGGCGCGGAGAGCCAGGATATGATCCTCAAGGAGGTCTCGCTTCTCGGAAAGGCCTCGACGGCGGTGGGGGAGCTTTCCGGCGGCGAGAAGCAGCGCCTCGCCATCGCCCGGGCTTTGGCGAAGGGCACGGAGACGCTCCTGCTCGACGAGCCGACCGGGAACCTTGATAAAGCGAACGGGGCCGCGGTGTTCTCCCTTCTCCGCCAGATCGCGGAGAAGCGCCTCGTTGTGGTCGTCAGCCACGACGAGGAGAGTGTGGCGCTGTACGGGGACGTTTTCCTCCGTCTGGCCGACGGGCGCCTCGCCGAGCGGGGAGTCCCGGGCGGGATGGAGCACCGCTTCGGCCCCTCCCTCGACGCCGACCGGGCCTTCCTTGGCCTCCTCTCCGACGTCGAGTCCTCGGACTGCCGGGCGATTTCTTTGAGCGAGGATGGCTCCTCTTCGCGCCTCCCCCTCCCCAAGGCGGGCAGGTCGCTTTTCCTCGCCCAGGAAATCTCTTCCCGCTCGGGCCTGGAGTTCGCCATCCGCGCGGAAAAGAATCCGAAAGAGCCCGAGAAGCGCCCGGCGCTGGCCTTTCTCGCGCCTGGCGTCCCGTCCTTTGGCTTCCGTAAGCGGGCCGCCTACGCCTTTTCGCTCCTTAAGAAACGGGCGGGGCGCGCCTTCGCGACCGTCCTCTCGCTCTCGCTCGGGATCGCCCTCCTTTTCGCCCATTCCTCGCTCCTCTTCTTCTCGGAGGAGAGGGCGCTCTCGTCGGCCTTCCTCTCGGAGGGGCTGACCCTCTCGCCGGCGTTCCGGAATGAGACGAACCCGAACACTGAGGAGAATGCCGATTACGCGACCGGGAAAGGGGTCCGCACGGGCTTGGAGGGCCTCTTTGGCGCGGCCTTCCCGTACCTCACCGCCTCCCTTTCTGGCGCCTCGTCGCCGACTTTGGTCTACGTCGTCGGGATCGACCGGGCGATCGCCTACCGGGGGGTCGAGGTCGCCAAGCCGGGGCTTTGGCATGCCTCCCTCAGTTCCTTTCTCTATGATCTCAATGGAAAGAGCGAGGTCGCGCTCCTCTTCGCCAAGGAATCGTGGCGGGCGGAGGCGTCATTGGGGGCGGAGCGCCTCGATTTCGGCTACGAGGCCCGCGACCTCGCCCGCCATCTCTCCGACCAGTCCTACCAATACGAGAAGCGGGACCTTTTTCAAGCCCGCTACGCCCTCGCCTTCGTCGCGCAAGAGACGCTGGAGGCGATCGTCTCCTCCGCCGTAACCTATTCTCTCCATGGCGGGAACTTCGCCCTCTCGGGGCGGACGACGAAGGCCTATTTCGACGCCATGGCCTCCTACGCCGCCTACGCGGGGGAGCCCCTGAGCGTCGGGTCGGCCCCAGCAGGCTTCAGCGTCGCCGTCAGCGCGGACTTCGCCCTCGCCAACCTCCTCGGGCCGGGCGAATCCCCCTCCAGCCTCGTGGGAAAGGAGTATTCCTACAAGGATTTCGACGCCTCGCCTAACCGGGTGGTCTACCAGGGCTATCCGAACCTCTTCTCGCTCACGCCGAAGATCAGCATCGCGGGCGTCTACCAAGGCACCGGAGCGGAGGTGCTCGTCTCGCCGGGATTCCTCTCGGAGATTCAAGGATCGCTGATGGAATGCCCCGATGGCTTCGAGGCCCACGCCGAGACCCCGGCCGCGCTCGCCCATGGCTTCGCCTCCGGGCCCTTCCGCTCGAGCCTGAAGCTCGCCAGCCCCGTCTACGAGATCGAGTCGGCGGTGAACAGCGTCCTCTTCTACGTCCTTCTGGCGGTCGGACTCGCCCTCTTGACGATCTCCGGCCTCTTCATGGGCCTCAGCTGCCTCGCCAACGTCAAGGAGAAGACCAGGGAGATCGCCGTGCTGCGCTCTTTGGGCATACCCAAAGAGTCCGTCTCGTCGGTTTTCCTGATCGAGAACGCCCTGCTCGCCGCCATTTCTTCTCTCTTCGGGCTCCTTCTCGGGTGGCTGTTCGTCTTCGGGATCAACCAAGCCTTCATGAACGCCGGGGTGTTCGGCATCGCCTACGCGCTCCTCTCCGCCCCGCCCCTCGCTTTTGTTCTCGGGGTCGCCGGATCGCTCCTCATCGCTTTGTCGGCGACGATCGGGCCGATTCGGAAAGCGGGCCGAATTGACATCGCCTCGACCCTGCGGTCCCTTTGACCGGCGTATTCGAGGCGCTGGCCTCCTGCTGAAAAGCTTCTGTTCTTGTCTTTGCATAGCGATGTTAAAATTGGGAAACCAAGGAGATTTTATGGATATCCATTATCGAAACAGCCATCAGGATTTGCTTCGCATTTCGTGGCCAGGAGCGGGAGGGAAGCCGCACGCTGAGGCGATTTTCCCCGACGAGGAAGAAGACGGTGGAGATTTCGGGGAGTGCTCGGGCCCCGAAGACTGCGTTTTCAACGCCACGACGGTCAACGTCTTTTCCCCGGACCGCAAAAGGCATTGCCAATTCGCGATCGGCGATTTCTACCGCAGCGTAGAGTTTTTTGACCCCGATGGGGGAACCCCTTTTTGGGAGGTCAGAGACGTCCAATCCTTCCTTGACGCCATCGATTTCTTCCGCTTCCTCGGGGCGCTCGAGGCCCTGAGGACGCTTTTCAGGCCGGGGCTCGAAGAGCGGCCCGCCTTGGATGGCGTGTGGGCGAAATACGTCGGGGCAAAGGGGCGCCTTCTTCCCTTCCGGGGGAGGGCGGCGTCGTTCAAAAAGGAATCCGCCAGGGATGTGCGATCTTTTTTGGAGGGGATTTAGAAACGGCTTTCCCTCGGAGGCGGCATCTACTCTTCCGCTGATGGGCTTTGCCGGCACTATCTCGACGGCGTCTATCATCCTTTTTACCGCGGGGTGGGGAACTGCGTCTTTCCCGAGCGGTCCAAGGTCTGCCGCGGCTCCGCGCTGTCCAATGAGGAAACGGTTTACCGGGAGCTTCTGCTTTCTCATCCGGAGGCCTTTCATGGAAAGGACATCGTTGAGCGCTTGACGGAGATGCAGCATTACGGCCTTCCGACCAGGCTCTTGGACGTGACCGGGAACCCGCTCGTTGCCCTCTACATGGCCTGCAACAGCCTTTTCACGCCGGACCCCGGCCACAGGAAATGGGGCGAGGTTGTCGTCTATTTCCCGAAGGAGGGGCAGATTTTGGACCCATCTAGCGAGCAGGCCCTTCTCCATTGCGCTCTTCCGCTTCTGAGCGAGAAGGAGAAGCGGGAGCTGGCCCGCGTGCTCTACCCGGATGAAGGCCCAGCCCCCTCTTGCCCCGCTGTCGACGTTCTTTCGAAGGCTTCGGGGGTCGCCCTTCGCTCCGGCTCTTGGGAGTACGCTTCGCAAGTCGCGGGCCTGAGAACGGCGTTTTTCCTCCGGGCAGGCCTCATCAACGAGAGGATGATTGCGCAAAACGGCTCCTTCATCGTGGAAGGCCTTCAGTCGGGATCCATTTCGGGCGACATCCCCTCGACCCGCGCCCCTGGGATGCCTCGCCTCGTGATTCGCGACAAAAAGAAGATCTTGGAGGAACTCGACCTCATCAACATCAACGACTCCACGATGTTCCCCGATCTCGAGAACTCGGCAAGATACCTTTCGAAGAAATACGTCGAAACGGATTGGTAGGCGCCTGCCCCCTTTCGAAAAAAGATTGCTGTGGTTAAACGCCGACATATTATGAACGGTTCTCTTTCCAATGAGGGGGCGTGGAATTCCGAAGGAAAACTCCTTATCTTCTAAGCCAAGGCCTTGAAGCGATGCTGGCGTTCTTTTTTTAGTTTATTTTTTTGGATATCCGAAGTCTTTCTGTCAATTTTAATCTAGTCAGAACGCGTGGTTTACAATGACTGCGCTATTGACTAGCCTAGTATTGTTTCATGAACGAATTCGAACTCAAAAAATTTCTTAATGACATCGTAAGCGAGACCAAAAGCGCGGAAATGAAGGCTTCCCTGAGCTTCTTCGGTGTCTTGGCCAGGCTTTAGGGGTATCTTTCGCCTTTGCGGCCGGCGGTCCTCCAGAACTTTGGGCTTTCGAACGGGAGGGGGAAGGCCACGCGGGCGGGATGGCTATTCGCGGATGGGAGCGACTGCCCGGAATCGAGGATCCGCTGCCTCATGTGGCTCACCATAACTACCGCTTTTCGTCGAAAGAAGGCCCCAATTCGCTCGAGGGATAAGCGAGCGGGTCGTTCGAGCTCAAAGCCCGTCCGCGAGGCTTTAGTCAACTCCCTCACGCACCATGACTACGCGATCGTCGGGCAACCCCGTACCCGTGGAATGAATGTTCCCCGGACAGGAGCGAGGTCACCTCGCCGGGGCTCCCGCTCGGAATGGCCGTTCACATCTTCTTTTCTCTGCTTTCTTTTCTTCAATGGCCAAAAAAAGCAGGCTACTGATTCCGGGATGGTGGGCATTGGGGAGAAACTTTTCTCCCCATTTTCTCCCCAACTGCGGGGAAACTGCGGAAACGGATTGAAACGTCCTGAAACAATAGCCGGTGGGAAACCCACTCCCCGTGGGAAGAAATTCCCTAAAACGCCCTGAAATGAAACAGAACCGAATACCCTCAAAACGCCATCGTAATCAGTAGGTTGGCGGTTCGATTCCGTTAGGCGGCACCAACAAAAAAGAAAGTCCGATCCCTTCGATGGGGTCGGATTTTTTTGTGTTTTGTTTTTCTAGAATTTGTCGATTTTCGAGGCTCTGAAACGTAAAGAAAATGGAGAGATTTCTAGCCAAACTTCTCCAAAGTGCGGGAACCAGCCTGTTTTATAAGTCATATCATCATGAAAATCTGATTTAAGGGGAACCCTTTCCTGTCTTTTTTAGAAAAGGATTCCGTTAACTCCTGTTTAAAGCGAGAAGCCATTCCCTAGGAGAAAATCCCGGACGAGTTGAAGGTGTCTGATTCCGTTTTGGGACAAATCGACTTGATCCATTGAAATCACGTACTTTGGGAAAGCTTCTTTTGCTTCGAGCAAAGGGGAGAATTCACGCTCTTCGGTTTCACGTTCAGGAATCAGATAGGCGACTTGGATATAAGCGACCTTCGATCCTTTGCTCACGACAAAATCGATTTCCGCGTTGGGCAGGACTCCTGCCTGGACGCTGTATCCCCGGGCAAGGAGCTCATTGTAGACGATGGTTTCAACCATCGAGGAATAATCGATTCGGGCTCCGGGCGAGAAGAGGTTCTTTAGCGCAGGGTCCGTGATGTAACTCTTTTCGTAGAACTGGAGCGCTTCCTTCCCCCGGATATCGTAGCGGTGGCAGAGCGACACGATCTTGCCTTCTTGGATCAAGCGAAGATAACGGGCAATCGTGTTCGCCTTGGTTTTGATGTGCTCGGTCTTCAAATATTTGGCGATGGACTTGGACGAGAAGGTGGCGGCGGTGTTGAGACAGACATACTGAACGACTCTTTCGAAGAGGGCTTTGTCGCGGACTTTAGCCCGCTTTTTAAGGTCTTTTTTGACGATTTCGTCAAGGACGGACCGGGTGTAGAGATCGGAATCCTCTTCGCGGGGGTAATCGAATCGCTTCGGGAATCCCCCATAGCGGAAGTAGTCGTCGATGGGCAAAGCGCCGGCTGCGGGATCTTTTTGTTTTTGGTAGGCGACGGCCTCTTGATACGAAAAGGGCATGATGTTGAATTCGACATAGCGCCCGGTGAGTTTGCTCGCCAGTTTGCCACTTAAGAGGTAAGAATTGCTGCCTGTGATGAAAATCGAGCAATTGCCCTCGAGCCGATACGATTCGATGACAGGCTCAAAACCCTTGGCGTTTTGCACCTCATCAACAAACAGATAAACAGGTTGCTCGCCCTTGGGCCACTTCTTGGAAATGACCTTGTCCAATTTGGTCGCGCTTTTGACGCTGCGGTAGGGTCGCTTATCGAGATTGAGGAAGATGATGCGAGATGCGCTGATGCCCTTGGAAATGAGTTCGTCGCGAATTTGCTCAAGGATGACGCTTTTTCCGCAGCGGCGGATTCCTTCGAGAACTTTGATTATCCCAAAATCATCGTAGAATGGGCGAATTTTGGATAAATACTTCTCACGAATTAGCATAGTTCTCCTCCAAAAATAAGTTTAACGGTATCTCTTTTTAAATATTATACAAAAAGGATACCCTTAACTCAATAGTTCGTTCAAATTTTCGTCTAGCAGCACACGAAAGTGT
>LAHS01002543.1_pt1 | contig 10256 bp, 8 predicted proteins | sample 329651 | NCBI WGS metagenome assembly LAHS01 (sample SAMN03275699, study PRJNA271635) | activated sludge metagenome | isolation source: sample C-1 Sludge from hydrolytic chamber (first chamber) of Anaerobic... | reverse complement strand
ATTACCAGTAACCCAAAGAAATTGCAAAGGCAGGTAGGGGAGCTGATAGAAGCAAAAAAGAGGCAGTTAAATATTGATTTAATAAATTATGTTTTAGCTTCTTTCGATGTTGTGCTTCAGAACACTCCAGCGGATACCGGACAGCTTATGAAAAACTGGAAATTTTATGTAACGAGAGGGAGAAACAGTTTTGAACCTCTCCCAGACTATGAGGCCAGACGACACAATCGATATGATTTGTCGGGAAGGCTTGCAATGAAAGACATAGCAGCAAGAGAACAGCTTGCAATGATTGCAGCTGAAATGAAGGCTGCAAATATTGATTTTTTCAAGGAAGGTAGAAGCCGGATAACCGTAGGCATCAGAAACGCAGCTCCATACATGGAAGTTGTTGATGAGGGGTTGTTCACGGCTAAACCCCCTTTGGTTAATGTTACCCCGGGTGGTTACTCTATACAGGCTACACAAGGAATTGTAAATGTCTCATTCAGGGAGATAAAAGGTAACAACCTGTTTAGTCAGTTTGTAGGCGTAAGAGGGGTAGGACAGTATGATTGATAGCCAGACAAAAGCTGAATTTGCCCTTAACACAGAATTACAGACTAAAGTTACTGATATAAATCTGGTATTCCCGAATATGCCGTATACACCGTCTGTGACTGGTGAGTTTATACGGGTGTCGCACGTACCGGGTCAAAAACGGCAAGCCACACTGGGCAGTACTGGCAGAGACCGTATAAGTGGAGTGCTTACTCTCTATGTAAGTTACCCTGTATCCAATGAGAACATTGGGACGTACAAGGTAAATGACACCGCGGGCAGGCTGATTTCTTACTTCAGCAGAGGCACAAAACTAACGTATGATGATGTGGTCGTTACTTGTGAACGAGCACAAAGAACTGGGTCTTTTGGAGATGAGTCTAGGTATACTGCTGTTGTAGAGATACCTTGGTATGCTTATACTGCCAAAGACACTGTGACAGGCTGATGATGTATTGTGGGCAGCTTTATAGCAATCAGCACTTGACGTGTAATTTATTGGAGGTTTGCTAATGGCAACTGCAACTGGTTCTCTTCGTAGAATCGTATATGCTGGGGAAGCTAGTTTCAAGGCAGGTATTGGTGCAACAGGCACCATTCTCCGCAATACTGGAGACTCGCTGAACCTAACAAAAACTTCCTCTCAGTCTGCTGAACTGACTGGAGATAGGACTATTCGCTCTCTCCGTCTTGGTAATGAGGCTGTAGCTGGAGATATTTCGTTTGAGCTTGCATATGGTGATTTTGATGATATGCTTGCTGCCGTAATGTGTAAGACTTGGGACACTAATGTTCTTAAACAGGGTGTGACAGTTCCTACATTCGGTATTGAAAAAGGGTTTACTGACATTGCTCAGTATATCGAATATGTGGGTTGTGCAGTAAACACCCTTGCTATCAGTATCTCTACCGATTCAATCATCACCGGTACTCTTGGCATAATTGGTGCTGGTGTTGCAGGTACCGATGCATATACAGGCACGCCCGCTGTGGCTACTCCTACTGAGCCTGACTACACTGAGCCGTTCGTATCGTTTGATGGTGAAGTGCTTCTTGGTGGAAAGGATGCTTGTGGTTTGATTACCGGTATTGATTTTACCATTGACAACGGTATCACTGCAAACTATACCATCTGTACTCCAGAAGCTGCTTCTCTTACTCCTGACCGCTTTAATGTCACTGGTACATTGACCATGTTGTTTGAGAACGCTGAAGAGCTTAATAAGTTTGTGGGGGAGGAGTCTTCAACCCTGAAGATTACTCTTACTGATGATGCTGGCAATGCTCTTGAGTTCAATTTCCCGAAGATTAAGTACACTGGTGGTGATGTATCGGTGAGTGGTGGTGGTGTTATTCCTATTTCTCTCCCGTTCCAAGCCCTGTATGACACTGCTTCGGCAAGTACTCTTGTTATTACCAGAACACCGGCTACACCGGTTACACCGTAATTTGTAACGTAAGTATGTCTGGCTGACCATAAAATCAGCCAGACTCATATAAGATTTTTTTAAGGAGTATTTAGTATGGATTTAGCTAAACTTGACACTAACATGAAAGCAGATGAAGGCGTTGAAATGCACCTTCTGCACCCCGTCACCAATGAAGATACTGGAGTTGTTCTTGTTCTTCGTGGTTCCTCTTCAAAGCCTGTAAAGGCAGCTCTTGCAAAATTCAGAAAGATTTCTGAAGACGAAAGAAAGTCTGAGGCCGAGAAAGATAAGGCTGCTTCTGAGTTTCTTTCCAAGTGCATCATTGAGATGCGCAATGTAACCTATGGTGGTAAGAAGGTTGAGTCTGACGCAGAGGGAATCAGGTGGTTTGTTGAAAGATTCCAGTGGGCTGCAAATCAGGTGCTTGACTTTGTAAACAATATTGAAAATTTTTTGCCGGAGAGCGACAGCGAATAGTCGAAGCTGTCACCCAAAGAATTGAGCTAGACTACCCTCGCGATGATTTAGGGGGAAAGACGTACCGTGAGCAATATCTTGCTGTACTGAATAACCCTAAAGCCAGCGATAAGATGAAGCAGGAAGTAGGAAGTAAGTTGGAAGAAGCAGACATCCCGGAAGGGCGTGAGTTGCTGTGGGTTGTTTTCTGGGAGTTGTTCACAGGAGAGAGCCTTTCATATACGGAGATACTTTCTTATCTTACCCTGAACAGTATGGAGTTGACTGAATACGAAATTGAGTTGCTTCGTGCAATGGACAGTGCTGGGTGCAGCGCAGTGAATAAGATTCGGTATCCAGACAAAAAGAAATAACCATGAGGTGTAGTTATGGCTGATGATATCAATAGAGATGACGACATTGTAGTCTCAATGGTTTACGACGATACTGGCGAAAAGGCAGCGATAAAAGGTGCTGAAAACGTTGGAAAAGCTATTGAGGAGACCGGTAAAAAGGCAAAGAAGACCGGCACTACTGATTTAAAAACACTTGAGTCAGGACTACTTAAGGTAGGTACTGCTTCTAATAGCGTCGCTAACGGACAAAAGAAAGTTAGTGGCGCTTTGTCATCTACTGTTGCTAAGTTACAGGCACAGAATGCAGCGCTAAGGGAAACAGTAGCACAATTTAGCAAAGTAACTTCCATGAGTGGACATAGAAGCATAAGTGCTAAAATGGCAAGTTCTTCTGGGTTAGGGATAGATGTAGAAAAGTTTGCTGCAGCGCCTGCCGTACAGTCTGGCATGGATTATAGAAAACACCTTAAGAATATCAACAGCGTTACTACACAACTTGAAAAATATACACAAAAGACTATTACTTCTGTTGCAGCTATAGAAAAGAAGACGCAAGCAGAAGTCAAAAATATTGCTAAGATGAAGACAACTGAATCTCAATTAGCAGCTGTTGCCCAGCTTGAGAAAAATCTTAGTTCTACTATACTGGAAACTTCTAACACATTGTCTAATACCTCTGTTGTTACTGCAAATTTTTCTAAGAATCTCGATGGGCTGGTTAAGGTTACTAAAGATGATTCTGATGCTATAAAGAAGCTTAAAAACGATACTGTTGATTCGTACAATGCTTTTGAGGCTTCAAATAGAGTGCTACAAGAACATAGAACTATCCTCACTACACTTAGAGAGAAGACCGCCACGTATAGGAAGGAGTTACAGGAAAAGCAGAAACTTGAGAAAGAAACTGCTGGGCTTACTAACGAGCAACAGAAGATAACATTACTTGACCAGCAGAATCAACGCCTTGCAATAGCTAAGGCTGAGTTTGATGCAATGTCCGCAGCCGCTGAGAAGTATAAGAATACTCTTGAAGCGGCTACACGTGTTGGTGCTAAAGGCTATATTCCAATGGCTACTAATGTGCCGTATACTCCTACAGGAGCCGAGTTGACAAGTAAGTTGACTGATATGGGCGGTAACTATGCTGAGTTAAAGAAAGTGACTGATGCACGTCAGCAGAGTACTGCTGCACTTATCTCAGAGGCTGCTCAGTTTGCGAAGAACGCAAAAGAAGCGGACTCGTATGAGGATAAGCTAAAGTTTACTGAAATGGCTACTGAAAAATTGAAAGAAGCTTCCTTAGCGAATAAGAGTGCCCTGTTTGATATTGGCACTCTTGCTAACCAAACCGGCGCAAATTTAAAAGCATACACAAAATATATTCAAGATAATGACACCGCAACTCTTGCACTTAAGAATGAGGTAGTTGATTTATCCAATCAACTCATAGATTCTAGGGATGGCTTGAGAGCACAGAGCAAAGGCATAATGGAAAACATTACAAGTTTGAACACTGAGAGGAAATCCATTATAGCTAATATAAAAGCACAGAAAGAACTTGAGGAAGCTCGTCTAAGAACACAAGCTTCTCAGAATGCCGTGACTCAATTGCAGGGTATGCCGGAAGGTATTGGTGGGGTAACCTCAAATCTTGTTGCACAACAAGGTGTAAATTCCAGTGCTCTTGCTGATGCACAAGGTTTTATTGCTGCTGCAGATGCTACTAACGTGTATAAAGATAAGTTAAGAAATCTTGATTCTGCATACAATGTGGTTAATAGTGCTATGGAAGATAACAAGCTGGCTATGGCTTCTGCAAAACTGACAATGGAACCACTGCTTGCCGCGTACGCTAAATTCAAGGGCGATTTGGATGAGACTGACCCCAAGGCGAAGGCACTAAAAGATACTATAGAAGCCATGAAGAAAGCGTATGAGGATAATGCGAGGGCCATGCGTGGGCAGGGTATTGAACTTGAGCATATGCAAGGTAGCATAGTAGCCGGAAAGAAGAAGGTTGAAGCAGCTACCAAGGTTATTGAGGATAGCCACAATAAGGTTAGAAGTGGTTTACAGGAAACTGTGAATATTATGCGTACAATAGGCATGAGTCTGACTAGGTACGTGACTGCCCCGCTTATTGCTGCTGGAGTTCAAGCAGTAAAGTTTACTGCACAGATGGAAATGAACATCAAATCGTTGCAAATATTGCTTGGAAACAATGCAAAGGCTGCAGATCAGCTGTATGAGCAGGTTGTCGAATATGCAGCAAAGACTCCCTATGAGATACCAGACTTGACTTCAGCCACTAAGCAGTTATTAGCGTTTGGTTCTGCATCAGGTGATGTAATGAAAGAACTGAGCATGTTGGGTGATTTGGCACAGAATGATTCCGATAAATTGGAATCAATTACCTCTGCTTTTGGTAAAGTGCAAGCGCGTGGTGTTGCCCATATGCGTGAGCTGAATAGGTTTATCATGGCCGGTGTACCTATCATTCAGACTTTAGGGAAAGTCTTGAATAAGGACTCTGAATCCCTATTCAAGGCAATAGAGGCCGGTCAAGTAGGTTTTGATGCAGTTAAGCAGTCTATTCAGTTGCTTACCAGCGAAGGCGAGAGATTTTATAAGATGTCCGAGACATTGTCACAGACAGTAAAGGGACGTTGGTCTACACTTAGTGATGAAGTGAACTTAGCATTTAAATCATTTGTTAATGATTCCATGGACGGTATACTTAAGATAATCAACAAAGTAATAAGTTTGGCTGAGGCAATTCAGGCATTGGCACCGTCGCAAAGAACCGCTATAAAGAACTGGGCTATTATGGCTGCATCGCTTGGACCTGTGTTGTTGGTGCTTTCGAAAATTCTTTCAATCGCAAAGAATCTTGCTGATATGGGGTCTCTTTTTAAACTTACCGGTGCCAAACTTGGTGCTATGGTTGGAGGGTCTATACTGGCTGGTGTATTGGCTATTGTTGGTGTTGTTGGGGGTTTGTATCTAAAGGCAAAAGACATAACAAAAGAATATGAGGAGCAGGCTAAGATAATAGATGACATGATTGTTTCTTTCACTAAACTATCTGCTAATGGCGGAGCGTCAAAAGATGTTGTAGAAGCCTATGCTAGGGATTTGAGGGATACTGTGGCTCCTGATGTAAAAATACCGGTAATCATGGATATTATAATGAATGAGCCAGATAATGCAAAAAAAAAGCTACAGGAATTACAAGGGATATATGATGATTATGCAAAAGCTAACAAGAAACTTGAAGAAGGAAAAGCAAAACTGGCGACATATAATCCGTCTGAGGAAGAGTGGGCAAATCCCGAATTGATGACTAAAAGACTAAACAGAGGAGGAGCTTATCTTGCAATAGCTATACAGCAGGTAATTGAGGCTGAAGCAGAGGTCGAAAGACTAGGTAAGAAGATTAACGATACCACACAAGAATCTTCTACTGCCACTACTGTGATGGGGTGGTTTAAAAAGAAACTTGGTGTAACTGATGCTGCTGTTACTGATGTAAGTAATTTGTTGAATACGTTCAAGTACAATACGGAGGAAGCAATCAACGGTACGCTTGCACAGTTTGAGCGATTTTACAGTATCGTTCCCAATCTTGAAGGTGCAAAATCTGCAATGGCAGAGTTGCGCACTGTTATGTCAGATGCTTTGAAGTCTGAAACAAAGACGTTCAGTGAGGAACAGTTTAGAGATATTCTTAAGAAGTCAGGGATTACCGAAGGTACTGCAGCTTATACCCTTATGAAATTTTTGCTTACCCCCGGTGAACAAGGACTTGCAGCAGCAATGGATATGTTTGATGAAGTATTTGATGAGCTTCCTAAATATACCAAGGAGTCAATAGCCAGTTTAAAGAAAGCTACAGAAGAAACTTTTGAGAAGGAGAATCTTGTTGAGTTCTGGTTCTCAAACAAGGCTTTTACAGATAATCCTGACCTGATTGCAAAAAGAGCAAAAGCGTTGGCTGACATGTACACTAGTATTGTAGAATCTGCTGTTTCAATCATACTTAGAGACAAGCCTGAGTTGTCCTTGCAGGAAGCATTGGAGATGGTGGAGGATAGTAATTCTGACTTGTTTATTAAGTGGGGGGACAGCCTAAATACTGCTTCTGTTGCAGATGCGTACAGTGAACTTGCTGGACTTATTTCATCATATAACAAACAAATAGCAGAAGTAGATGCCAGTGAGGTAGATAAGTTTAATAATAAGGTTGACGCACTGCTTAACGAACTTGTTGACACCACATACTATGATAAGGTGAAGGACAGTATCTCTGGTTTGAAACAGAATTTCGCTACTCTACAGTTTAAAGAAGTTGAGGCAGACTTAATAGCTCAGAAAAATGCACTTTTATTGACTTCTGACGCACTTGATGAGTTGACATACAGGCAGAATCACTTTACTGACGCGCAAATCGAAGGGCTGAGACAATTAAAAGCTTATACTAACACTATTAAAGAGTTACAAGAAATTAGTGGTAGAGGTACAGCGAGTATCACTTTGCTTGATGAGTTATCTAAAGTGTCTGGGGCCATAGACACATACTCCACTTCTTCTTGGGGGAAATCTCTTGACCTAGACACAGACTCGACCGAATATTCTATAGAAACAAAAAAGCAGGAATCTCTTATGTCAGCTTTTAAAGAATCTCAAGGTATGACAAAAGAAGACTATATTGCTTTGGGTAATGAGATACCTAAAACATTTAAGAGTATAGCTAAAGAGATATTTGAGGCAGATGAGGCTACTAAGAGATTAATTTACTCTAGTAAAGAGTATGCTACTTTTATGAGTACACTTGCTAATAATAAAAATCTTTCAGAGTTATTTGATAAAGCATCGGTAGGTGTAACGGTGGACGCTGCCAAATCCCAATTATCATCACTTACTGTAGAAGTAGAGAATTTTGGTAAGAGTACCGAAGAAATAATGGTTGGGTTCTGGGAGAAGATTCTTGGTGATGAGAAAGCATCGAAGTTATTTAGCAAGAGTGACATAGAGATTATTACTGCGCTTGTCAATAAGTATAAAGAGCTGATTGAACTGCAAGGAACTGATGATAGCTGGGGCGGTATAAAAAAAGAAATTGGTAGTGTATCTGATGTGTTTTTTAGAAACCCAAGACAAGAGATGTATGATAAGATACAAAAAGCCGGAGAGGAATCACATATCGAGCAGTCTGAGATAGACGCTAAGAAGGCATTGTATGACAAAACAGAAGATGCAAAAGTACTTAAGGGTGTATTGGATGGTATTGCCAGTACTAGCTTCGATGCATTGATTTCACAGCTTGAGGAAGTTGGGAATGCAATGGCTGAAGGTGCTACTTGGGGAGAGGCTTTTGAGGGCACTATGCAGAATGTAATGGCGGCCATTATGGATGCTCTTCCTCAGCTACTACTAAACGCGGGGCTACAGCTTGTTGGTACCAAGAACTGGGAGTGGGGTTTGGGTCTTATAGCTGCATCCGGTTTAGTTGCACTTGGAAAAGGCTATGCTAATGGTAAGGTTAACGGAAACAAGGACGGCACTACTACACCAAGCAATCTTAACCGGAGTGCAAAGGGAGATTCCTTTGACCGTGGTAGGATTCTTAATGTACCTACTGTATTTAATACTGCAAGTGGGCTTAATATCGGTGGGGAACTTGGGACAGAGGCCATCCTTCCTCTTTCTAGGGATTCTAACGGTAGGCTTGGTGTAAACGTAGCAGGCTCTGGAGGTGGAAACACCATAGCTGTTCCAGTGACGGTGAATATCGTTAATCAGAGTGGTGTAGAGACCGAGGCTGAAGTATCCGAGACCACCAATGCAGACGGTGGAAAGAACATCGAAGTTATCATCAGGCGTATCGTCAACAACGGTATGGCAAACGGTGAGTACGACAGGACACTGAAGTCCAGATATGGCTTGAGCAATAGAGGAGTTTCATAATATGGTGACATGGCCTTTGATATTACCACAGGATGTGGACCAAGACGGATACACGCAGACTATAAAGAATCCTCTGATACGTACAGATATGGAGGCTGGACCCGCAAAGGTCCGGCTTCGCTACACAGCCGTGCCGGAGGAATTCAACATTTCACTGGTTATGACCAAGACACAGTTTGAAGAATTTGTTACGTTTTTTAAACGAGACATCCATTATGGCGCTGATATCTTTATATGGAAACACCCGGTTACACGAGCGGTATCAAATTGCAGGTTCACCAGCATGTACAATGCATCACCATATGGACTTGATTTCAAGGTAACTATCTCTATGGAGATACTGCCTGTATAGGAGGACTGAATGGCTAGAAAAATGAGTACTGCTGCTCTTGCCGCAGTAGGAGCACAACAGACATCAGAAGTATTTTTATTCTTGCTCGACATATCACTTACCATAGACGGTATACCTGAGCATTATTACTTTGTAAACAATACACAGAAAATCATAAGGAATGGCACTACGTATCTCCCTCTGGCATTTCGCATTACTCTTCCTGCAGAGGGGGATGAGATAACAGCAGCTACCATTACCATTGATGCAGTGGATAGACAAATCATCGAGGTAATGCGAAAGGCAGAGGACATTCCAGAAGTGTCATTTTCTCTTATTCTGGCTTCAGCACCGGACTCCGAACCTGAGGCAGGACCTTTTAATTTTCAACTTAAGAAAGTAAGCTATAACAGCATGAGCCTTCAGGCTGAATTGTCAACCGGTAATCATCTGGATGGAGCATTCCCTAGAGTGATTAAAACCCCCTATTACTTCCCGGCATTGTTTTAATATGGACGAGTATATAGGCATTCCGTACAAGCGTAACGGAAGAGATAGAGATGGTCTTGATTGTTATGGTCTTGTCTATCTGGTAGAGAGGGAAGTATTTGGCAACCAGTTACCTATTCTTAACGATATATATTCTGGTGATAATGCTGTATCGTTAATAGAAGAGAAGCAGCCATTGTTGGCAGGTGAGCAAGTACATAATCCAATTGACGGTGATGTTGTGCTGCTATTTCATCAAGGAAAGCCAATACATGTCGGTGTATATTGGCAGCACGGCATATTGCATGCTACAGAGCATCGTGGGGTAATTTACGAGAGATTGAATTCAACATACTTGAAACGGTTTCAAAAGAAGGAGTATTATCGTGTATAAGTTGCACATACAAGAACACCCATTTAAGTCAGACCTGACCATAAAAGACATTGAGTCAGGTGTTTCGTTGCGTGAAGCATATGAGCAAACCTCACCAATACTCCCTATTGAAAATGCACGATTTATAGTTGGCGATACTATTGTAGAAGATTATGATTTTATACCATCAGATGACGATATTGTATGTGTAAAACTTGTTCCAGAGGGCGATGAGAACACATGGAAGATGGTTGGTGGAGTTACACTTATGATTGCCGGATACGCACTTGGTGCGTTAGTTGGTGGGCCAGGTG
>LAHS01001976.1_pt1 | contig 10257 bp, 10 predicted proteins | sample 329651 | NCBI WGS metagenome assembly LAHS01 (sample SAMN03275699, study PRJNA271635) | activated sludge metagenome | isolation source: sample C-1 Sludge from hydrolytic chamber (first chamber) of Anaerobic... | reverse complement strand
ATCACCATGAAAGTGCTGGACAACGACACACTTACAAAGAATCAAAATGTAAGCAAAAGGCCGTTTTTCGTGACACTTTGACTTTTAAAAATGGTCGACCCGGAGGTGTGCTCCAGCTTGTCGGAGGGGCGAAAAACAGGGGTGGGGTTGCGATTAATGCTGATTCGCATTGCGATTAATATTGAATGGCAACGCGATTAATACTTATTCGCATCGCGATTCATGCTTATTCGCAACGCCAATAAGCATGTTTTTGACCCTAAATCATGCCAAAATAGGGGTGTTTTCGGGCATTTTGAAGGGTAAATTGGGCTGAAATCATGGTGTCAACAAGGACGTTTTATCGTAACATTCTGATTATCAGAGAATAGCAAAAACTTCGAAATTTAGGCCGATGAAATGCACGAGGGGAAAAGTTTTTGCAAGGAAGCAATTTCTGAGCGTACACCATTTTGACACTTTGATAGCCTTTTCGGCAAAATGATGTGCAAAGTGTCACATGAGTCCTCGGGTGCTACTGGTGGTAAGCGAACTCTAACGTGGGACATAAACGTATCGCGCGATCTGCCGGATTTGGCCAAAAAAAATCCCAGTATCGACTATTTTGAACGGATAGTCAGTACTGGGATTTATAAATTTTAGGGCATTGACCCTATCAGGATTGCTCCTTACTCCTTGTTGTTACGCTTACGCTCCAGATGATCAAGGATAATCTTACGCATACGCATGCTGTGCGGGGTGACCTCCACATACTCGTCTTCCTTGATATACTCCAGGCATTCCTCAAGGCTCATCACGGTCTTCGGAATTACTCGAGCTTTCTCGTCGGAACCCGATGCACGCACGTTGGTAAGCTGCTTCGACTTGGTAACGTTCACCACGAGGTCGTTGTCGTGAACATGCTCGCCAATGACCTCACCGCCGTAAACCTCTTCGCCCGGATCGATGAAGAACTTGCCACGGTCCTGCAGCTTATCGATAGAGTAGGCAAACGATGTCCCCGACTCGAGAGCAATCATAGAACCGTTGGTACGGCGCACGATCTCGCCCTTGAAAGGCTGATACTCCTTGAAGCGATGAGCCATGATGGCCTCGCCCTGACTGGCTGTCAGCACATTGGTACGCAGTCCGATGATACCCCTCGAAGGAATGTCAAAGGTGATGTTCACGCGGTCACCTTCCGTGTCCATACCGGTCAGCTCACCCTTGCGGCGGGTAACCATGTCGACCATCTTGCTGGAGTAGTCCTGTGGCACGTTGATGTCGAGTTCCTCGACAGGCTCACACTTCACTCCATCGATCTCCTTATAGATTACCTGGGGCTGGCCAACCTGAAGCTCAAAGCCCTCACGGCGCATGGTTTCAACGAGCACGGAAAGGTGAAGCACACCACGACCGCTGACGATCCACTTATCGGTGGCGTCCTCGAAAGGCCGCACACGGAGTGCAAGGTTCTTCTCGAGCTCAGCGTTCAGACGGTCACCGATCTGACGGGAGGTGCAATATTTGCCTTCCTTGCCGAAGAACGGTGAGTCGTTGATGGTGAAGAGCATGCTCATGGTAGGCTCATCGACAGAGATAGGAGGCAATGCTTCCGGGTTCTCAAAGTCGGCTACGGTGTCGCCAATCTCAAAATGTTCGAGGCCAACAATAGCACAGATGTCACCGCTCTCTACCGATTCGGTACGCTTGTGGCCGATTCCCTCGAAGGTATGGAGCTCCTTGATCTTGGTCTTCTCCATCGTTCCGTCGCGGTGACAGATGGTAATGTTCATGCCATCCTTAAGAATGCCACGATGAACACGACCCACTGCGATGCGGCCTGTATAGTTGCTATAGTCCAGAGAGGTAATCAGCAGCTGGGGAGTACCCTCCAGATGTTTAGGCGCCGGAATAACTTCCACGATCTTATCCAGCAGATAATCTATATTGTCGGTCACGTTTCCCGGCTCGTTGCTCATCCAGCCGTTCTTGGCAGAACCGTAAACCACGGGGAAATCGAGCTGGTCTTCCGATGCGTTCAGGTCGCACATCAGGTCGAACACCATCTCATACACGGCTTCAGGGCGACAGTTGGGCTTGTCCACCTTGTTGACCACGACGATGGGTTTCAGACCGATCTGTAGGGCTTTCTGCAGCACGAAGCGCGTCTGTGGCATCGGACCCTCAAAGGCATCTACCAGCAGCAGACAGCCATCGGCCATGTTGAGCACACGCTCCACCTCGCCACCGAAGTCGGAGTGGCCCGGAGTGTCAAGAATATTGATCTTTGTTCCCTTCCAGTTTATAGAAACATTCTTAGAAAGAATGGTGATCCCTCGTTCACGTTCCAAATCATTTGAGTCGAGTACTTCCCCACTGTTGTTCTGGCCGTCACGGAACAGTTTACCAGCGAGCATCATTTTATCGACCAACGTTGTCTTACCATGGTCTACGTGCGCAATTACTGCGATGTTACGAATGTCTTGCATTGATTTTACCTTAAAAAATATGCTAATATACTATTGCAATATGTATGAATGCTATTGATGAGTGCAAAATTACAAAAAAGAACGGAGATAAGTGTGGCATATCGGATCTTTTTCGTAACTTTGCAGCGCATTTTCGGAAAATCCGGCGCATTTGAGGTCGTGGCCCGCAGTGATTAAGGCGTGTGTGCGACTGAAAAATGTGATGATGCAACAATATTAATCAACACAAAAGTCATGTATTTAAACAAAGAGAAGAAAGAGGAAATCTTCGGCCAGTATGGCAAGTCAACCACAGACACAGGTTCTGCAGAGAGCCAGATTGCACTGTTCAGCTATCGCATCGCTCACCTCACGGAGCACATCAAGGCCAACCATAAGGATTTCGTCACCACACGTTCACTGACCAAGCTCGTAGGCAAGCGCCGCGCACTCCTCGACTATCTGAAGAAGCAGGATATCGAACGCTACCGTAACATCATCAAGTCGCTCGGTCTGCGTAAGTAATCGAGAGAGGCTACTGGTAACAGCAACTATATCATGGCATAAGAGCCGTATCCCAACCATTCGGGATACGGCTCTTGTTTTATTGTCATGGTGATTATAGTTCTACTCCCAATGCTTAGCCCTCTCCTTCGCCAAGGCTCGTTCCTGTCTTGAAAACGTTCGTTGGTGATGAAGCTGGAGCTCAAAGACTTTAGGGACAAGTGGGGGGCTCGGTATCAGTATCAGATGATCATAAAATCAGAAAGACCATGCTATTTCTCTATGTCCCACTGCTCCACAGTCTCACGCGTGACGCCTATCTCGGCCAGGGGCACTGTGACAAACTCACGGTCCCACATCCGGGGGTGAGGTAAGGTGAGTTCCGGAGTGTGGATATTCAGGTGGTCAAAGAGAAGCAAGTCGATGTCGATGATACGGTCATGGTACACCCCATCAACCGATTTCTGCGTGCGTCCCATATCCCGCTCGATGGTCTGCGTACGCCGAAGCACCTCCGTTACGTCAAGACGGGTGGAGCAAGCCACACAAACGTTGAGAAACTTATTAGGCGATGAGAAGCCCCAGGGCTCTGTTTCGACCAGCGACGACTGTGCCGTCACCTCTCCCACACGCTCGTCCAGAAGTGTGATGGCCTCGTGCAGCAGTTGCCGCCGATTGCCCAGATTGGAGCCAAGAGACAAATAAACCGTATGAGTCATAACATAAAGATAAAAGAAAACCGTCAGCCTCTTTGGCCGACGGTATGGTTAGAACGATGGCATGAGGGCGGAGACACACAGGCTGGCCATATCCGTCGCCGCCAGAAGGCTCCATGTGGGTCCGCCCATATTACATGAAAATCAATCGACAATGAGCAGGCTGTCGCCAAAACAACCGAACTTATAGCCGTTCTTTACAGCCAGTTCGTAGCACTTCATGACATTATCATAGCCGCCGAAAGCTGCCGTAGCCATGATCATCGTAGATTCAGGGTGATAGAAATTGGCCACCATCGTGTCGGCCAACCCGAAATCGTAGGGAGGGAAGATGAACTTACTGGTCCACCCATCATATTCCTTGAGCATTCCGTCAGTACCCACGGCCGTCTCGGTAGCCTTGATTACGCTGGTGCCCACGGCACACACATGATGCCCGGCCTGTTTGGTCTTGTTCACTAAGTCGCAGGCTTCCTTGGTAATGATCATCTGCTCCGAGTCCGTCTTGTGCTTGGTCAGGTCCTCCACCTCTATCGGCGTGAAGTTTCCCAACCCACAATGCAGGGTGATATAGGCGGCATTGATGCCCTTAATTTCCATGCGTTTCATAAGCTCCCGGCTGAAATGGAGTCCTGTGGCAGGTGCGGTGACGGCACCTTCGTTTTTTGCATAGATACACTGGAAGTCCTCGCTGTCCTCCGGCAGGGCATGAGAACGCACATGCATGCCGTGCATCGAAGGATCCTCCGGGCGCCCGTTCAGGATATAAGCCGGCAGCGGTGCCTCTCCCAAAGCAAAGAGATCCTGCTTGAACTGCTCATGAGAGCAATCGTAGAGGAAGCGCAGAGAGCGGCCCCGGCTTGTGGTATTGTCATACACCTCGGCTACCATGGTACCCACTTCGTCGAAGAAGAGTTTGTTGCCGATACGAATTTTTCGGGCGGGCTCCACCAGCACGTCCCACAGATGAGTCTCTTCGTTCAGCTCACGCAGAATGAACACTTCGATCTTGGCATCGGTCTTCTCCTTCGTTCCATACAGACGCGCCGGGAAAACCTTGGTATCATTCATGATGAAGGTATCGCCCTCATCGAAATAGTCGAGCAAGTTGCGGAAGTCAAGGAAATCGCCTTCTACCGGCTTACCTTTGCTATTCTTCTTGTACATCTCTATCTCGCCGGTGGTACGATGCAGCACCATCAGGCGAGCCTCATCACGACGAGTTACTCGAAATGATTCCTTGGTTCCGTCATCATTTGTAAACTCACGTACGAAACTGTGCGGATAGAGTGCTACCAGCTCTTCGGGCAACTTAAACTTGAATTGTGATAATTTCATATTTTGTTCCTCTAATTTACTAAAGGGTATCCATAATCTGTGTTACACACAACGATGTAACACCATTTTTATTGTATGTTCTAAAGTGTTTTCTTGTCAACTGTCTTTCCAGTTTCCTCAGTTTCATTACGAATCCAGTCGCCGATAGTGTCGAAGTCGATGCAGTTATCCACACTGAACTCACCGACACGGGTACGGCGCAGATCCGTCAGGAAGGCACCACTCCCCAATGCCCTGCCGATGTCTCGCGCAAGAGCACGGATATAAGTGCCCTTGCCGCACACCACATGCAGGGTAGCCTGGTGATTCTGTTCATCATAGTGAGTCAGCTCGATAGCATCAATGCGAATATGCTTCGGCTTCAACTCTACGTCTTCACCATTACGGCGCATTTCGTAAGAACGCTTTCCTCCCACCTTACAGGCACTGTAAGTAGGGGGCGTCTGTTCTATCTCACCCATGAAATCGTGCAGCACCTTCTCCACAGACTCACGTGTGATATGCTTCACCGGGTAAGTATAGTTGACGGTATGCTCACGATCGTAGCTGTCGGTAGTAGCCCCGAGTTGCAGGGTGGCTATATATTCCTTCGTGTGGCTCTGTAGTGCTTCGATCTGCTTGGTACATTTACCTGTGCAGAGTATCAGTACACCTGTGGCGAGAGGGTCAAGCGTTCCGGCATGACCGATCTTCACCTTGCGCTTCAAGATGCGCGAGAGCAGATACCTCACATGGGCCAACGCCCCAAAACTCGACATGCGATAAGGCTTGTCTATCGCAAAAATTTCTCCCTGAATGAAGTCTCTCATGCTTAGTCAACCATTACCAATGAGTGACCAGAAGCCAGCAAGATCAGGATAACAGCACCTACAATGATACGGTACCAGCCAAAAGCCTTAAAGCCATATTTGGTCAGGAAGCTGACAAACCACTTCATGGCGAAGATGGCAACGATGAAAGCCACCAGACTTCCCACGATGAGCAGCATGATGTTATGCGATGTAGCCCATGACGTGCCTTCTTCAAACATGTCCTTCAGATCGAGGATCGTGGCTCCCGCCATAGTCGGTACAGCCAGGAAGAACGAGAACTCGGCCGCATTCTTACGTGTGAGCTTCTGCTGCATACCCCCTACGATAGTTGCCATACTGCGGCTGGTGCCGGGGATAACCGACAGACACTGGAAGCAACCAATGAGGAATGCCCGCCGGGCCGTTACCTGGTGTTCGTCCCTACCCTTATTGAAGAGCTTGTCGCAGAAGAGCATGAACACGCCCCATACCACCAGACTGATCGCCACCACCGTCACAGAGTCGAGCAACCAGTCGAGCAATCCGCTCTTCTTTGCAGCCATACCTATGACCACTGCCGGCAACACACCTATGATCAGAAGGCCATAGAGCTTCATCTTCTCCTCGAACTCCTCACGGTTACGTATCTGGAAGAACCGCTTCCAATAAAGGCAGACCACGGAAAGGATCGCCCCAAACTGAATGATGAAGGTGAAAGCATGTACGAAGGGATCGCCCGGCTGCACGCCCAGAAGATTCTGGGCAATGATCATATGGCCGGTAGAGGATACGGGGAGAAACTCCGTGAGTCCCTCCACGATAGCTATAATAATAGTCTGTATCAGAGTCATCTGCAGGCGATATTAGGTGTTGGGAGTGTCGTTGGTGATTTCTTCCTGACGATCTGCCCCCTGCTTGTCTTCGACATTGTCCTTAGGCTTCCGGACAATGGCATATATCATCGAGATAAAGCCTACGAAACACACCACGGGAGCAACCTTGATACGACGTGCACTGAAAATATCTGCCTGGAAGGTTGCCTCGTCAGAGCCACCGCCGCTCATCAGGATAAAGCCAATGACGACCACTGCAAAGCCCGCAGCCAACAAGATGAAGTTGGTACGATCAAACGCTAAATTTCTTCTATCCATTATTATATTGTTATTTTATTCTTAGATCTTGTAGAGTTCGCCGGCCTTCATTCTCAGGAATCTGTTTACCGAAATGAAAGCACAGATGGCCGTAATGATGATACCAAAGAGCACCACGGCCACACCCGTGATAGTCATCTCGCGCCAGGTAACGATATTCAGTATCTCCGGTTCATAGCGATAGAGCGCATAGATACAACCGGCAAGAAAAGCATTGGCCAGCAGGGCGGCCAGCAGACCGGTCCCGATGGCCCGATTCACGAACGGCCTACGAATGAAGCCCCATGATGCTCCCACGAGCTTCATCGTATGAATGGAGAACCGACGGGCATAGATATCCAGCCGCACGGTATTGTTGATCAGCGAGAAGGATACAAAGGTGAGCAGAATGGCAAGCACCAACATGCCCAAACCTATCTTCGTAAGGTTACGGTTCACCGTGTCGATCAGATCCTTCTGATAGTTGATCTCCGCCACCTTCGGGTATCGTTTCAGTTCCGTCGTGATCCATCTCAGCGAATCGTTATTGGCATAGTTGCCAAGCAGCGTGAGCTCTATGGAAGAACTGAAAGGGTTTACGCCATCGGTAAATTCAGAAGGGTTGATGCCCATCTCCTTGGTTGCTTCGCGCAAGGCATCGTGTTTGCTGATAAAATGTACCTGCTTGATATACGGACGCTGCTCCAATCCCTGGCAGATGGTACGTGCCTCGTTATCGTTCATATCCTGATCGAGCATCATCGATACCACAAGGTTCTCCTTCACATACGACGACAGGTTACGTCCCGTAAGGGTGAAGAATACAACGAGTCCTAACAAAATAAGCACCAAGGCGGTGCTGATACACAGTGTAGCGGCCTGCAGACCAGAACGTCTGCCGGCCGATTTACGTTTCTTTCCCATTTACAATTTGGCTATAGCTATGCAAAATTTGTACAAAAGTAATAAAATAATGGCAGCAAAGCGAACCTTTAACTACCATTAACCAATAATATCATGACATTCTGACATGGATTAAGAGCTTTTTTTGTTAACTTTGTAATAACACAATTATAACCTCCGCCATAGCGCTGAATATATAAGCGGTTTAGCGGCCGTTAAACCAAGAAACAGAACATGAGTACCATAATTTTCCCCAGTCCTATCTACGGCCCCGTACACAGCCGCCGTCTGGGATTAAGTCTCGGCATCAACCTCCTGCCCGGAGACGGCAAGATATGCACCTTCGACTGTCTATACTGCGAAATAGGATTTAATGCCGACGGATTCACACGAAGCAAACACCCCTCGCGTGAGCTCGTTGCCTCCGAACTTGAGAAGCAACTCATCAAGATGCACGATGCCGGCGAGCACCCTGACGTCCTCACTTTTGCCGGTAACGGAGAGCCCACGAGTCACCCTCACTTCGCCGAAATCATCGACGATACGATCCGTCTGCGCGACCGCTGGTGCCCCAACGCCAAGATCAGCGTGCTCAGCAACTCCACGTTTATCGGTCGCCCTGCCATTCGCGAAGCCCTGATGAAGGTGGATCATAACATTCTGAAGCTCGACACCGTGAATGACGACTATATAAGAAAGGTGGACCGTCCCACCCAGCCCTCTTTCAGCGTATCGAGACTCCTGGAGAATCTCAAGCTCTTCAACGGGCATCTCATCGTCCAGACCATGTTTATGAAGGGCGATGGAACCGACAACACGAGCGACAAGTTTGTCACTCCCTGGCTCGAAGCCCTGAAAGACATCGGGCCTCAGAGCGTGATGATCTACACCATCGACCGCGAAACTCCCGACCAGAAACTGCAGAAAGCTACTCACGAGGAGCTCGACCGCATACGTGACAAGGTCGTTGCAGCAGGAATACCCTGCACGGCGTCCTATTAGGAAGCCTGACGTCGGTCACACCCCGATCAGTCATGCTTCACCGATCCTCCCAATCTCTCAATCATCATCTATCCCCGTCCTATGGCTCCCCACAACTTCTGGCAACTCAACAGCACATTCTCTGCCTATCTCAAAGCCGGCAACATCAATGCTGCACGCCGTGCTCTCTATAGCATGACGCAGCTCTACCCTGCCCTCTCCGATAATGACCTCACGGGCAACAAAGCTATCATACACAATGCCCTGGCCCTCGACAAGGTGATGCCCAACTTCAATCTTGCCTACTTCGTGCCTTACGCCGTACGACTTGCGGAAACCGACTGGGAGGGTACGCGGCATGGCGGGCGGGTCATTCCTTCGCTCGGACAACACATCACCAACCGACTGATGACAGGCATAGCCCATCGTAGCGACGAATATATCAAGGGTGTGATGCCCTTCTTTCGCAAGGCCCTGCAGCATAACCCAAGCAACAAGGACAACCTTCGGCATCTGGCCCAGCTCTATACACGCGTCAAGCTGAAGGCACAGGCTATTGCCATCTACCGGCAACTCCTCAAACGCAGCCACGACAGCTATCTCTATGCAGAGCTTGCCGAGCTTATCGATGCCCCCCAGCAGCGGATAGCCCTGCTCTGTCAGGCCATTGCGCACCAGCCGCGCGAGGGTTATAACGCAGGGTATCGGTACCGGCTCGCCGAGCTGCTCCACATCACCCATCCCGCGCGGGCTGCCTATGAGATACGCCGAAGCATCGCGGCCCGCAAACGGCTGAAACACGAAATTCCTGCCGATGTAGATCGTATCAGTCGTATCCTTGCAGAATCAACTCCTGTGACAGAGGCTGACGAACAGGCCTTCTATCTGCGTATGGCACCCATAGCAGAACAAGCCATCGCAGGACAATAAGCAGAAAAGAACTCCTCTATGAAATCGAACATAAAAATTCTACCTGCCACGCCGGATCAAGCGTCCGAGATCGCCACACTCATCATGCTGGCCATGAACCACGACTGCTGTCGCAACTTTGCAGGGCCACACCACACGCTCGACGACTTCCATGCCATGATGACCCATCTGGTGGCGAGAGACGACAGTCAGTACAGCTACCGCAACACGCTCGTAGCCCTGGCTCCCCACAGGCATATCGCCGGTATCTGCGTAGCCTACGACGGCAAAGACCTGCGCCGACTGCGTCAGGTCTTCATCGAAGCCGCACGCGTCCATCTGGGACAAGACTTCAGGGGCATGGCCGACGAGACCAGTGAGGGAGAGTTTTATATCGACTCACTGGCTGTAAAAGAGGAATATCGACGACAGGGTGTGGCGCGAGCCCTGCTGCATGAGGTCATCAGGCAGCAGGCCGCGCACCAACCCGTGGGACTGTTGGTAGATCAGGGCAATCCGCTCGCCGAACGCCTTT
>LAHS01000528.1_pt1 | contig 10280 bp, 11 predicted proteins | sample 329651 | NCBI WGS metagenome assembly LAHS01 (sample SAMN03275699, study PRJNA271635) | activated sludge metagenome | isolation source: sample C-1 Sludge from hydrolytic chamber (first chamber) of Anaerobic... | reverse complement strand
GGGGGCGCAACACGGGGCGCGTGATCTGGAGCGTCCTCCGGAGGTACTCGGTACCGATCACCCCGTCCCGGAGCACCCCGAGGGCATATACCCCCGCCGCTCAGCGGCGGGGGTGCGTGCAACGCGCCCAGTGTGGCGGCGGGTCTCGCGTGCGAAAAACGGCTTTTTTCGGCTTTCTTTCTCAAAAACGCATTTGATAACCAACAACTTACAAACTTTCGTCGGCTTAATGTTTCACGAAAAAGCAAGCGTGAAACTATAAAAATCAGCCATTTTAAGCCACACAAATAGGGGATGAAAAAGCGTTTAGAAATCGCTTTTTCGGCACAAAGACAGCCATTTTAAGCTGAATAACCGGCCAAAACAACGATTTCTTGCCAATTCTTCACTGTTAAGCCACAAGTATATCAATACTCCACAGCAAACTCCCTATCGTGGAACATGAAGTATTCAACTTAAATACTCGGAGTATTCAAGTGCTAAACTCGAAGTATTCAAGTTGAATACTTTTTCTTTTTGCATGAAACATCAAAAGGTGTTCTTTTCTCACGGTTCCCCGATACATTCCACTATCTTTCTGACCTGCACCGAGGTGAAGGAACGGCACTTCGGCGTATAGCCGATGGCGCGGAGCGCGTCGAGGAGTCCGGGATAGCGGTGGATGCTCCGTTTCAGCCGTCGCCATGCCGTTTCGGGTGAAACATGGGGTGAATAAAGCATGGAGAGTTCCATGCGGCCATATCCGTGTATGTGGAAGGCCGTCAGTAGTTTTCCGTTAGTAAACGAAATATCTTTCATAGGCATTTTCTTTTGTTGAAAACGAAAATGTTGGTTTACCGCAAAAATAAGAAGAATTTTTCTAATAGTAGGGAACATCTACTGCCGCTAACTGACGGTAATTGACGATTTGGCCTAAGAATAGGCAGTAAAGGGGGATAACTGATTTTGTGTCTGACGTGGATATTACCTTTGTATCAGAAGTTCAATAGTGGACTTTACAACCATCAAAACTTAAACGTTATGTCTGTATTTTACAAACTTCAAGAGAACAAAATCAAGTCAAGCAAAAGCAAGGGTAAGTGGTTCGCACGTGCCACACCGGTGGGCACCAAGACCATCGAGGACCTGGCCACGATGATGCAGCAGAACTGTACCGTGAAGCGCAGCGACATCATCGCCGTGCTGAGCGAGTTTGCCGAGACCCTCGCCTGGTTCCTGCAAAACGGCTACCGCGTGAAGATTGACAAGCTGGGTGCCTTCAAGGTGGGCTTGTGTTCCAAAGGTGCCATCACCCCGACGGAGTTCAAAGAGAGCGAGAACATCAAAAGCACACACATCAACTTCACACCCGACCGCGACTATGACAGCAAGACCCGCAGCTATACGGCTTCTGCCATGCGTGGCGTGTCGTTTGCCAACATCACAACGATGGGCAGCGACGCGGAGATGACCAAGCGCAAGGAAAGCATGGCTGGTGGCACCACCACACAGCCATAGTCTTGCAAGCACGCGCACGCTATATATAAATAGGTGTGGACTTAATCTTTAGGCGGATAATGGACTAAAAATCCACTATCCGCCTATTATTTTACGATTTTAACAAATTTATTTTGTGAAAATGTACGTTATATCAAATATAGTGTTTACCTTTGCGGATGTAATATTAAAAACACAGGTGACAGAACAGACAGAACATCCGCAAAGCAAGGTAATCCTCGGCGACTGTGTGCAATATATGCACACACTGGCCGACAAGAGCTTTGACCTCGCTATCGTGGATCCGCCCTACGGCAATGCTGCCGGACAATATCGGCGCGGAGAGCGGTTTGGCGGTCGTTTCTGCCGTTACTTCGAGAAGAATGTCAAGGCAGGCATCACCACCGACAATGCCAACCGCAAGGATGCGCCGACGTGGGACATGGCTCCGACAAAAGAGTATTTCGACGAGCTGCGGCGTGTGTCGCGCAATCAGATCATCTGGGGTGCCAACTACTTCGACATGCCGCCCACACGATGCTTCGTGATATGGAACAAAATGCTGCCGGAGCAGTTCTCAATGGCAATGTGCGAGTATGCGTGGACATCGTTTGACCGCTCGGCGAAGCTTTTCTCTATGCAGCCGATGCGCAATGAGCACAGCGGACGCTTCCACCCGACGGAGAAGCCCATCGAGCTCTATGCGTGGCTCATCCGTATGTTTGCCAGCGACGGCGACAGCATCCTTGACACGCACATGGGCTCGCAAAGTTCTCGCATCGCGGCTTATCTCACGGGTCACGACTACACCGGCTGCGAGATAGACCCGTGGTATTTCAAGAAAGGCAATGATCGTTTCGACCGCGAATGCCACGGCATCATCAAGACCAGCGAAGGAACAATCAAACAGGAAAGTATTTTTTAATTTATAAGATTATGACAGAGGAACAGAAGAAATACATTGATGAATGTGCCCAAAAAGCCACGAAGAATGCTGACCAGTCCATTAAGGAACTGATTAGCGAGCTCGGCGACCTTATCGATGAAAACCCCAACGATGAGAAGCTGAACGTTCACGCACAGCTGAGCGTGCTGACCGCCTGCTCTACCATTCTGATGCGTGGGCTCATTGCGGTGGACTTAGAAAAGGACGGGCTGCTGAACCTTGCCGAAAAAACATGGGAGGCGGCACAGGAAATCAAGCAAGAAAATGATGCCAATGCTTGACGGCTCATTCTTTTTCGCGCTAATACTTATCGGGATTGTAGTCTACGCCATCACGGTATGGCTGTTCCCGTTTGACGATGAAAAGTAAACAATTATACTATGCCACGACATATCCACAAGGACTGCCCATTCACCGAGGAAGAGATACTAACCTTTAAGACAATGCTCTATCAGGTGAACACATCACACCACTGCATCAATCCTGCACCTTTCTGTTGGGTTAACGGATATCAGTGGTGGCAAAATAAAAAATATTAACTTCGTTCAGAAGTACTTGGCCGGGTATGCGCTATCTGTTCCCTAATACGGGCTTCTTTTATACCAAACACAACGTCCGCACCATCTATCTTGACGGTGCGGACGTTTTGTTTATACTGTTGTTTACTTAATCGTGATAAAGACATCGCTGCCACGCATGAAAGCCGCGTTGAGCTTTCGCAAGAGGATGTCGAACCAATAGCGCGAGTTGTTTACCCGTCCTTTGGCTGTATTCTCACCCACAAGGATGCAACCGTCGGTATCTTCTGCCGTGTTGCCTGGATGGATGCGCACGCCTGAATAGCCGGGAACATTGTTCAGCAAAGGAAGATTGCGTCCGAAACGCGGCGAATAGGTGATTGTTACCTGATAGCGACCCGTTGGAATGGCCGTCACATGCGGCTGCTTCATAAACATAATCTTATTGAGCGACATCTTCGAGTCAAGGCCTCGGTCAGTGTCCTCTAACGTGCAACAATAGTGCTTGCCGTCGCCGAGCCGCTTGCCGTCGATGCTCAGCGTGCCGATGGTATAGCCATCACGCTTCCATTTTCTTTCGAGTAGTAATTCCATATCTTGTTATTCATTAGCCAATTTCCAACCTTGCTTCACATCATCGACATCAGCCACGACACCATTCTCAACATAGCTCATGGCAGCGACGATGGCGCATATTGAACCTTCCGACCAGTCCAGCTTGCGCCCACGGGCTATGCCGGTGCGTCGACTCACCGTAGCAATATACCGCTCGGTGTTGTTCTCGTTGTTGGGAGCCCAGCGCGAGATGATCTTACCAATGGTGTTGCAGCCGTAATCGTGATAATACTTATAGAGGATTTTGATAGCTGCACGATAGCCATAAGCCATCGACTGAAAAGTTTCAAACGACGGGTCATTGCCTTTCGTTTCGCCCTGCCAGTCATTGCCCTTGCGAATATTCAAAGGATTGTTATTGCGAATGCCACGCGTTTCATTCATGGGTCAGTCCTGTTTAGAATGTTTTGTTGATTGTTGCGGTTCCTGCATATTGGAACAATAATGATTCTTATGCCGTTTCTCCCACCTGCCGCGTTCCCGCTCACGAATGCGCTCCAGTCCCGATTCATCAACAAACATAGATGACTCGGTATTGTCAACATGAAGCAAACGGTTGGTAAAGAGAAGGACAATACCTTTTGGAGAAATATCAATGCCATAAGGTTTAAGGATATTGGAAAGGATGCTGCCACCCTCAAGTGCACAGATGAACAGACAGCCCCACATAGCGATATTATAACTGTGTCCGCTTGCCGCATCGATCATCGCCACCATCAGCACGAAAGCTACATACGTTACCATCTTGCCCATCGTCTCACGGAAGGCCAACGACCACGACACATGAATGTCAAGTTTCAAACTCTTGCGGATGCCCGCTATCAGGTCGCACATCACGACACTCAACATCACCATGATCCACGGTAACATGGTACGGAACGTGTCCTGTAAGAACACTGCCGCCATCGGAACAAACAATCCGCTGGCTGTGTTTGTGGCTGCTTGTGGTATCTTCATCTTTTCTTTTCCTTAAACATTGATACTTTAATTTTTTCTATCTCAAAGATAAGAAAAACCCCGCCGGGCTTAGGGACACCGACGGGGAAAACATCAGAGAAAACAAGTGAATGATTGCGGCTATCCGTTCTCGATAAGTTCCACAATCTGACCATACACACCGGCCACGAACTCGCGGCTGGCAATGCGCTTGACGAGCGCACAGTCCTCGACGGTAAGCTCCACATCGGACGGATGCTCAGAGAGCTGCACAGAGATGCGGTAACAGCGGAGCTTGTCTTCGTCGGACAACTGCTCGCCACCGCGACTGCCCTGCTGTTCAGAACCGGCATAGAACAGGCGTGCGCCAAGCTGCGATGCCACGTTGAGCGGTTTCTCGCTCACGCTGCCGTCGCTGTTCTTTACTTTCTCGGTGATAGGAATGCCACCGAAACCCTTCAGGGGAATGTTGAAATTACGCTTCATAGATATGTATTTTTAATGATTAATCGCCTTATATCCCTTTGGAGGGATGATGTTGTTGTTTATTATATTCATAATATGTTGAAAGTTACCAAGGACGACCATTGCAATACACTACTTGCCAATAAAAGCCATCGTATAAGAAGAACGTCCATTGCCCATTTGCATTAGAATTAACAGAAGTTCTTGCTGTCTCCGCGCCATGTTGGAACCAGTGTCCGTTAGGGTCGGTTATAGTTACTTTATCAGATGAACCTTGTACAACAATTCTTAGATCTCCTTTATTTGGATTTGCGGGTAAAGAAATATTTGTATATGATTTATTAGTAATAATCACATTGGGAGAAAAACTTTCATTTTTTATTGATATGCCACCGGTACCAAAGGTGATTGTAGCGCCTCCTTTATCAAAAGAATCTGTATTACTGTCTGTTTTTAATGCTAAATGGTTGATCAACACAGACTCTGCATTTCGTGAGCATAGGTTAACCCTCCCGTAAGACTCAAGAGCATACCCTTTACTGTTGGCTAATAAACTCAAAGCTGTACCGTTGCTGCCGTAAGTATTAAAAGCGGCAGCACAATCCCAATGCCCTTGCCCTGATTTATCTTTATCCATACGGACAGATAGGAAAGCATCTTCTCCTATATTACCAAACCTTGCAAAATTATAACCATCCTGTTCAATGTTGATTGCAGCACCCTGTCCGTCTGATTTCAAGCTGGTTCCATCTATCTGCCATCCTCCTATCTTACCACTTACGGCATTGATCACTCCGTTGATGGTCGCATTGTTGGCTGTTAGATAGTTGAGTGTCACGTTACCATCTTCATCCACGACGAACTTGCCATTTATCACCGTTTCTCCCTTGAAGATGATTTTGCTTGCACGAATTTCTATGCTGTCCGCCGTATGCTTGATATAGCTCTCAATTGCATTCTGATACGACTTGTAATTAGAAGGCTCTATGTCGGCAATGTCTGTACGAGATGCTTCCTCCAACTGCGGTTCTGTGATATACAGATAAGTCGGCGTAACGGTCTCAACGGTAGTTTCCGTAACGGCAGCATAGTTTGTAGAAGAACCAGTGTAGTAATGTACGTTGCTAACCGTCGTCCGCACAGCCCCGTCTTTCGATACCGTCGTCGAGCTGCTTACAGTGTGCTTATTCGTGTCGCTATACGGCCATGTTCCATTGATAGTTGTACTATCACCTGATGTCGTTGAAGAAGTAACTTCATAATTGTTACCATCAACTTCATTGACGAACGTTACCTGCATATAATCATAGCCGATCTTGGCCTCGAACACAACAAAGTAACGGCCATCGCTGCCTTTTGCAGGTACCAGCACTTCCACTGCCTTGTCGTCATGCGATGCTTTCTTGCTATTCCAATAGTATTTGGCCGACGTATCACTGACCGCATTTGTCGTACCATATTTCAGTTCAACTCTAAAGTCGACTTTATCACCGACATTAGCTTTGAACGACAAAATATACGTCTTTCCAGGCACAACTTGTAGCACAGCTGACTTCAACGTGGAATAAGCCGTTGATGAAGTTGTAATGCCGTCACGGAAAGCAGGAAAATAGTTGATGATAGTAAACTTGCGCAAAGAAGCATCGAAAGAATAGCTGCTCTCTGAGCAAATCTTTTCATGCGTCCACCCCAAGCCCGTTGTCGTACCCATGAGCATGTTCGTCTCCAACCGCTGTACGCGCGTAAAGATTCCATCAACATCTTGTGTGAGCTGCGAAAACTTACTACCTTTGGCAAAGATAGACTTGAAAAGCGTATCAGAATGCTCAAAAGCACTCGGCGCATAGAACTGCACGGGGATAACGCCATCGCGCGTACTGCCACCCATAGAAGAAGGCAGAGCAATGGAATAATAGCAACTCGTGATGCGGTCGATTTTCTCACCGAAATAAGGGTTCTGTAAGGACGTGTTGCTATAACTTATCAGCTTAGTATCACTATTGTACTTTGCCGTTCCCGTTGCTTTTTCTATACCGTTGGCATTACGAAAGCTGAAATTCACCGTTACGCCATCACCCGATACCTCCGTTGCATCAGAACCAATAACATGATATACGCGCAAATCAAAAGCGGCATACAACACGCCATTCAAATGATCGTCATCTACACGAACATCAAAATCCCGATTGACAAAACGGGCCTCGTAGTAAGAGGCTTTCTCGCCGTTCTGGCCATTCCTCACAATAGGAATAATCAGTTTATCAGCGGTAACACCATTAGCCGTACAAAAAACGTAACTATCACCATTCTCAATATCAGCTGCAAGGTCGGTATTGGAAGCCAGTAATGAATAAGGAAAGCTGTCATCATCATCAAGAGCACCTGCACTTTCACTGCTCACATGCGGCCATACCTTAGAATTGGATGCTGTTGTAACCTCCGTGCGCGAGGCTCCCTTGATGTGCCAAAGCCGTATCGTTACATCATTATCCACATTGCCGTCAGCACCCACATGGATAGCCGACGGAATGGCTGTCATCTCATAATACTCCGCATCCGCTCCTTTCCGCGCCCTCTTGACGGTAGTGGAGCCCATTGCTATTAATGTCATACACTTTTACTTGTTATATCTAAAGAACATCCATCCGAACAATCGGACTAAAGAATAATACACATAAGCCATGATGCGCTGAAAGGCATTATGGCTGGCAAAGAGACAAGCACAGAGAAAAAGCAAATCGTAAGTATAGCGATCCTCGCTATTGCCGCGCGTATCGTAGCACTCATCATGCTGTCGTGCCGTCTTGTCAAACGTCTTGCGGCATGGAAGCCAACAGCGCAACCACTGCGGCCCCACGCCTAATCCATTCACGCCCTCATGCCATAATATACCTTTCAGCGTCATGGGCTAATCGTTACTTAGAAGTGGAACTTGCGCTGGCAGAACTTGCACTGTCGTTAGGCATCGCGCCATCGTCCGAGCTCTCATTTGCTGTTTTCCCCTCATCCGTGCTTGCTTTAGTCGTGAACGACGGCTTTTCGGGATAGCCCTGCTTGTAGTCGTAGGCCAGCACGTTCTCAATGCCTGTAAGTGCATCAGACTTGACAGCAGCCTTGTGTGTCTCGGTATTGTCGAAGCACTTGCAAGCATACACCTCTATGGCATTGAGCATCGTCAGTGCGTCGCTGACATCAAGGTTGAACACATAGCTGCCATAGCGGATAGAAGTCTTGTCAATACCGCTTGCCTGTTCAGCCGCGAAACGCTGACGCAATGCCAGCCGCGTGTCTCTGTCGAGCCATACTTCCTTACCGTCAATGGTAAAGGAGTTCACGGCGGCGGATTTGTCGTAGGCGGAAATCTCGCTCAGTACATACTCTTTCAGCCGTGGCATTACATCCTGCTCAGAAAGAACATTCAAGAGCTTCACGCCGTCATAGATGTATTCCGTTACGGTGTCGTTGGTCTGATTACCATCAGCATCAAAGACGGGATGCATCTCTACGGTCTCGTTAATCAGCACGTAGGCCTGTTTATTGCTCAGCGTTACCTGCTTCTGCGGTTCTGAAAATCTGTATTTTTCCATAATTGTTATTGTTTTAATCGTTAATATATCAAGTTCTTAAACTCATCCATCGACGCAAGACTCTGTACGGCATCCTGCTCGCTGACATGATATTCCTCGTAAAATATCTTGTTGTTTTCGGAGCGTTTATGCAAGCGTTGATGCAACTGAGCCTTCCCTTCGTTCACAAGCATATAAAACTCAACTATTTCGAGGCTGCTTTCCGGGGAATGACAAAGTATAGGCTCCTGCTTACCAGGCAGAATAGCGAGATAAAGCAACTTCACATAATATGATTTTGGAACTTGCTTCAATGCTTCATCAACCGAAATATGCTTTTCATCTGCAAGCTTCGCGGCATTCTCCTTCATCCGTAAGTCTGATACAATCAGCTTGTATTCCACCGGAATGACAACCGTTCCATCCGGCAGATCCGCATGTTTCTTTTTGCAGCCTTTCTGAATAGTTGAAGATATTCCTTTTTTATTAGTAAAAATCATACGGTGCTCTATTAGATATTGTAGATGCTTACTATCAGTCTTATCAAGAATACCTTTATAGCCAGCATAGTGCTGTTTGCCTTTACGGAAAGCGCGAATACTTCTGCGTCGTATCTCTGCGCGAGGCTTCACAAAACTGCGGAAGAAATCATATTTACAGAATCGAAAGCCATCATCAACTTTCTTTATCTGATAGTCTTTCTTCACAGTCAATGAATAACGCCCTTCGTAGAACGACATCTGAAACGACATAGCCTCGCGCACAGTCTGCTTGTCATAGCTACCTATCAACCGATTATCACCGAAGCAACAAAGAAAGACGTGATAACGCTGCAAGATGATACTATCACATTCTGCTATCGTTATCATTGCCATCAGTTGCGAGAGACAACCGCCAATCGGTAACTTTACGGTTTTAGAAAAAGCCGTTACAAACAGCCAGCGAAGATAAGGACAAACGATTGTTTGAAACATCACAGAGAATACAACCTGCATGGATGTGTTCTCATAGAAATGTTTAATATCTGTCAATCCTACATATGCTCCTGGATGTGTATCAACCCAGTGGCGTATGATATTTATCATGCAATACTTCGGATTATTGGATAACATCGAGCGTCCTTTGATACCGCTGTACACATTCCTCACGAGCTTATTGCGAAACTTCTGCTCCACGACAATCAGAAGAATATTCTGTACGATGCGGTCAAAAACGTCCGAAATGTCCGCATTTCTGTCCTTGTCACCCTTGCCACGTTTATGAATGACACGACGCTCGTTAGGTAGTGGCTCATAAGTCTGTGTGGCTAACAGATACCAGATATAAGCACATACCTCTGTACGATGTTCCTCGTACCAAGCCTTCACGGGCCTGGAACAATGCGTGCGTTCCATCGTGCGGTCAAATCCTGCAAGGACAATCACTCGCGAAAGAACAAATCTTTGCATGTTTTTCAGTTTTCTTTTCGAGTTGGCTGTCTTGAGTTCTATAAAAATCGGGTCGTCTTGCCGGTAGCCCGTTGCGTTGCTTTCCGCTTTCACCTCGTCGCTACCCCAAAAAGGAAGCTCTGAGCCGTAATCACACCGCCCATACGCACCAGTGGCCGTATGGTCATCCGTTATCTTTAGGCTTGCCGCCTGCGATGCGAGGGGTTCCCTGTTTACGATATTTTCTACCGCTTTGACAGCCGAAGCCCCGACGTAATTGTCATTGCCATTGCCAGCGTGGTTGTTACCATTCAAAGTCCGAACCGACGGA
>LAHS01000024.1_pt1 | contig 10283 bp, 7 predicted proteins | sample 329651 | NCBI WGS metagenome assembly LAHS01 (sample SAMN03275699, study PRJNA271635) | activated sludge metagenome | isolation source: sample C-1 Sludge from hydrolytic chamber (first chamber) of Anaerobic... | reverse complement strand
TTACGAAAGCGGTGTGAGAAGCTGCCGGACGAAGCGTATGCCCCATCGACATAAGAAGCTTGAGGTCTGAGGAAATGCGGTATACGCTGCACCTTCGCTCACCGCTTTCGTAACCAAGCATATTAATCCAAAGGACTGGTTCTTCTTTATCGCCCCAGAACACATCGTAGTCGAGAACAGTTCCGTGCATATCGCGGATCGGACTCGAATACACTGTCTGAACATAAGAAAAGCCATTTTTTGAAATTTTAAAATAGGATACGATGCAGTTTGCCTGCACAAGGAGAATTGCGCTTGAGTCATCATTTACCCAGAAGCGGTCTTTGTGCGCATCAAATGAAACGGGAAGACGTCCGCAGACAGTGCCGGTACCGACAAGAGGCGCATACAGCCCGCGTGTAAAAAGTTCATTTGAATTCATTTTGTAAATAAGGTCATGGTCAACATAGACAAGTGTTTTATCACCGACCCAGTTCACGGAATTGATTGAACCCCAGCCGATTCTGCGGAATTGTTCTGTCATCTGCAGCTGCTGAGACGCAGCCTTCGGATCACAAAAATAGACACTGCCTTCCTTTTCGTACACAACTGCGGAACTGTCGTTTGCCCATTTTGCGCACACGTCGTCGTAGCTGAAGTCTGCGTGCGGATTAAGAATTGTTTCGGTGAGCGTAGAAACATTTTTTAGAATGAGAGGACCTGTTGCGGCGTCAGTCTTACGGACGAAGCATATCCACCGTCCGTCGGGGCTTGCTGCCTGCGGTCCCTGTCGTATAGATTCGCAGGGAATTTGTTTTGTACGGGTAATCCATGCAAGTGTTCCGTCCGCAACAGAATAACGCGCTGTGCCGTAGCGGTTGCGTATCTGAAGAACGCCGCCGCCGGAAAGAAGTTCCATCCGCTCAGGGAAGCATGTAAGAAGCTGCGCATAATCACTTTTTGCCGCATTTGCCATAAAGGCTGTGCGGTACGAAATGCTGCCAGGAATATCATGGGCAACAGTAAAAAGCACATCGTTCTGTGAATTCAAATCAGGATTTTCAAATGAAACAGACGCAAAAACAGGAAAAGCTGTTACGGCACAAACCGCAGCAGCTGTAAAGAATCGTCTCAATCTACGGGTAGAATCTGCCCTCATTTATGCATCTCCGCGCTAAGCGCAAGAACGCTCAGGTCTTTATCAAGTTCATCAAGGCGGCATTCCATGCGATGAAGCCTTTTTTCACGGTCGTCAGCCTGCTGTTCCTCAAGCTGCTTGAACACAGCATCAAGGGCAGCCTTATCGTCATCTTCAAGACGCGACTGGCCGCACCACGGGCAATAAATAAACTCGCTGTCAATCGTCCGTCCGCAGGAAGGGCATACGCAAACTGGTTTCATAGAATGTTCCTCCATATATATGCCCCGCTTCTACTTAATAAGCGTAAGCGGGTCGACAAGCTTTCCATTCTTGTACACAGTAAAGTGAAGATGAGGGCCGGTGGAATATCCCGTCGATCCGACGAGTCCTATTCTCGTTCCCTGGCTCACGTCCTGTCCGACGCGCGCGAGCGTCTTGCTCATGTGGCCGTACAAAGTCTGATAACCGTTGCTGTGGTTAATTATAACATAGTTTCCGAAAACATTAGACCATCCGACGTATGCAATGCGTCCGCTCATTGCTGCCTTAATCGGCGTTCCTGTCGGTACGGCCATGTCGATTCCCGTATGATACGAGCGCACGCCGGTAAACGGATCTGCGCGTGAACCAAAGTGGGAAGTAAGACGCCAGCCTGCAGAAAGAGGGACCATGAAAAGTTCACCCAGTGCTTTTCGGAGTGATGCGCTGTCGAGCTTTACGCCCGGCACGAACAGTTCCTGACCTGCGTGAATATAGCGCGACTGCAGATCGTTTGCGTCGCACAGTTCTTCGATGCTTACGTGATAGCGGGCAGAAATCAGATTGAGTGACTCGCCTGATGACACAGTATGGATGATTCCGTCCTGAGAAGGAACTCGGAGTTTCTGTCCTGCGCGGAGAGAGCGGACATTGTCGATGTCGTTTACTGCGATAAGTGTGGAAATATTTGTAAGACCTGCGCGGCGTGCAATCGAACTGATTGAATCTCCAGCTTTGACTTTCCATGTGGAGAATGTCACTTTCTGTCCAACGCCGACACTTGCGGCAGTAAGAATTTTGCCGTCTGAAGAAAGCACGTTTCCATTTTCATCAACATCGTCGTCATCCTGCGCAAGAGCAAACTGCGACATTGCCTTATCAATAAGCGCGACTTCATCAGGAGGAACAGCCTGCAGCTCGACAGGACCAGTACGCCGCTCAAGCTGTTTCGCAATATGTATTGCAGTTACAGGCACGAGTACACAGGCAAACGCAGCGGAAAAAAGCCATGCGTATGCGGATGTATTTTTTGCAGAAAGAACAAAATCTTCCGCACGATCGAGAATCCCTGTAAATGAAATAGAGTTCCGGCGGGATGAAAATTCTGCGCTGAATCTTTTCGACAGAATTTTTCTGTTCAGAAATGAATGAAGCCCAAAATGAAAATGGCTGCGCCGCCCTGCCGGACTCGCCGCACCGACATAACTGATTATTTCCATATATCAACTATCGACACAAAAACGCTCACAGTTTACAATAGAGATGAGAAAAAATATGGAATCTGAAAAACAACCGGAACAGAACCGCTCACCCGTTTTTATTGTAATCATAGGGCTTATAATCGGCATTCTGCTCAAGCTTTTCGTTATCGATATTCTTCATGTTTCAGGCACGTCGATGGTACCCGCGCTCAAAGACCATTCCATGGTTGTCGTAGATAAACTTGCCTACGGTCTTGTAAAACCGACCGGTGGCCGTCTCTGTGTACAATGGGCGGAGCCAAAAGCGGGCGACATCGTTATCTATCTGTACAACAACAAAATAGTAGTCAAACGATGCGTTGCTGTTCCTTTCACTCCTCTGGAATATTCAACTGATCCGGTATATACTCTCCACGTGGGAGACAAAAACATTACCCTTACAGAAAGCCAGTATCAGCGCATGAAAAACAGCGCTGCAGTTCCGAAAGGGTTCATTCTTGCAATCGGTGACAATTACGACGTCTCTGTTGATTCCCGGACATACGGTTTCGTTTCCGAAAAAAATATTCTGGGGCGTGTCGTATGCAAATGAACGGTTTCTTCAAAAAAAAGCATCTGATAACGCTCCTTGTCCTCATTTCAATTTTTACCCTCTATGTTATTTTTAGATATACACGCCTTGCTTTCAAACAAAATCTGCACATCACGCAGGAAACCACAACAGTTGAGCGCGGCTCGATAGTAGACCGCAACGGAAAGCCGCTCGCAGTCGAAACGAATTTCTACCGCTTCGGAGTTTCACCGGCTGCAATCAAGGACGTACCGTTCTTCGTTCAGACAATTGCTTCTCACATCAATATGAGCGAAGCTGAATTAATGGCACTTATACGCAGCAATGAGAATTCCAAATTCATTACAATCAAAAAGAAAATTGACCAGAACACATATGATGACTTGAACGCAGTCTGCGAAGAAAACCAGTTCACCGCAGCAAGCTTCGACCGCATTCCCGGCCGCGTCTATCCGGAAAACACACTCGCCTCGCAGCTCATCGGTTACATGGGCGATGACGGAATCGGACTTGCCGGTGTTGAATACTCAATGCAGAACACGCTTTCACCGCCGCTCAATCCTTCTAATCCGTCGTCATCGCAGGGAAAAAATGTGTACCTTACGATTGACGCGAACCTGCAGTACAAGCTTGAAAAAATTGCACGCGACGCGCTCAACTCAACACAGGCTGAATGTCTTATGCTCATCGCGGCCGACGCAAAGAACGGCGAAATTCTTTCGTACATAAGTCTTCCGGAAGCAAACCTGAACGACTACGCTCATGCGACTCCTGCCGAAATGATTGACCGGCCGGCAACACAGTCATACGAACCTGGATCAGTATTTAAAATTTTTACCGTTGCGTCTCTCATTGACGCGGGCGTTATAACCCCGAAAGATCTTTTCTACTGCGACGGATTGTACGAAAAAAAATTCCCCGGCGAGCGCATCAAAATTACATGTCTCGATCATCACGGCTGGGTTTCCGCACGCGAAGCGCTCAAGTATTCATGCAACGACGCGCTCGCACAGATGAGCGAGAAAATAGACGCAAACGACTTTCTGGCGCGCATCCGTTCGCTTGGATTCGGAAGCATTACGGGAATAGAGCTTCCGGGAGAAACGAAAGGCTCAGTTAAAGATACAAACGACAAATACTGGTCAGCACGCTCCAAGCCGACAATGGCAATCGGACAGGAAATCGGCGTGAGCGCGCTGCAGATGGTTGAAGCTGCAACGGCAATTACAAACAAAGGTATTCCTGTTCAGCTCACTGTCATTTCGCGCATCACGAATAAAAACGGCACGGAAGAATACGTGCATGAGCCGGTGTACAAAAAAAGAATATTCAAAAAATCAACATCTGATTATTTGTTAAGCTGCATGGAAACTGTTGCTCAGACAGGAACAGGAAGCAAGGCAGCGCTCGGGGATATTTCAATCGGTGTAAAAACAGGCACCGCGCAGATGGCCGACACAAAGAACGGCGGCTACAGCACAACAGATTTCTTGTCAGACTGCATCGCAGTGTTCCCTGTTGAAGATCCTGAGATCATTCTCTACATTGTCATAGAAAAAGCAAAAGGCGAAACGTATGCAGGACGCATCGTTGCGCCGGTGATTGCAAAAACGGCAGATGTCATCATCGACCATCTCGGCATGAGCCGCGGAGGAGCAGCAAGCCTCGCACACTCAGGACGCATTTCGATTGCAGGCAGCCGTCCGATCAAACTCGGCAGCCGTCTTCCTGATTTTACCGGCATGCCTAAACGCCAGCTTATCCCGCTGCTCGACAGAACAGATGTCCATGTAAAAATTAACGGCGACGGATGGGTAAAAAGCCAGACACCTGAGCCGGGAACACCCGTTACGGAGAACATGGAAATTGAACTCAATCTGGAATAACAACATCGCTCAGTTCAGCTCCCGTTTCCCGCAGCTCGCGTCTGCATATAAACTGACGGAGCAAAGCGAAGAATCTTCTCCATGGAAATTAACAGAAGCAAAGAACGGAAGCATTACCGCTGAAGAAAACGGCGTTCTGATTCACTCGCGATACAATCCGGAGCATGAGGCTAGCCAACTCATTGCATCTGCATCAGTTTCTGTTCCCGAAATCGATGCAGGACTCTTTCTCGGCTTTGGACTTGGCTATGGTCCCGTATCATTCGCACAATCACATCCGGAAGACACACTTATTATCGTCGAGCCAGACCCGAGCTATTTTTTTGCGGCGCTCTGCACAATCGACTGGACACCTGTGTTCGCGCAGAAAAAATGCATTATTCTGCTCGAAGCCCGGAGCGAAGACATTGTTCCGCTCGTCGAACAGTCAGGAGGATTTGCACACTGCGCAGTTTTTTCAACACAGCAGCAGACTGCTCACGCGCAAAATTATTTCAATCAAATTAAATTGCTCATACAGCGGAACAAACAAAAAGAAAAGATAAACGCATACACGCTCGAAAAATTTTCATCGCTCTGGCTCCGCAACAGCTGCCGTAATCTTCGTCCGTTCAGCACGCTTGACGGCGTAAAGAAATACGAAAACGCATGCACAGAAAGCCTCCCGGTTCTTATACTCGCAGCCGGTCCCACGCTTTCGGAAACGCTTCCGTACTTGCATGAACTTAAGAAGCGGATGATGCTCATCTGCGTCGACACGTCTCTGCGCGCATGCCTCCGCTGCGGCGTTGAGCCCGATTTTGTTATTATCGTCGATCCGCAGTATTACGCATGGCGGCACATTGCAGATCTTTCATCTCCCTCTTCCGTGCTTATTACCGAATCCGCTGTATATCCGGCAGCATCGCATTTTGTCTGCAAAGAAAAAGTGCTCTGTTCTTCGCTGTTCCCGCTCGGAAAATACTTTGAGTCGAAGCTCGGCTCGCGCGGCGAACTTGGAGCAGGAGGCTCTGTTTCCACAACAGCATGGGACTTTGCCCGGCTCTGCGGCGCAAAGAAGATTTATGTTTCAGGACTCGACCTCGGCTACCCTTCCCGCGAAACACATGCGAGAGGCTCTATATTCGAAGAGTCAGCACACCGCACATCACAGCGCACAAGTACTGCGGAAACAACAGGCGCTTCATCGCTGTTCGGCGCGAACATGACAACAGGCCGCGACTACGCAGGAAATGAAATTCTCACCGACGACCGAATGAAACTGTTCTCGTGGTGGTTTGAAAGCAAGGCAGCTTCGTTCCCGGAAATAAAAACGTATTCTCTTTCGCTCCGCTCGCTTGCAATTCCCGGCTTTGGAACAGCTGACGCCGCATCACTTCTTTCTCTTCCCGAAGCAGAAGCGGAACGGAAACAGTTTTTTGATACGGCGAATGCTCATTCACAAATTCCAGACAAACAGATTTTTGAAAAAACATACACAGAACTTCTTGCCGGCTTTGACGAACTGTATGCCGCCGCCCGCAAAGGAGAATCGACAGCAGAAGAAGGAATAAAAAAAATACATTCAACGCATACAAGCGCGGATATTTCTTCTTACATTCAAATTCTAAATAAAATCGACGCACGCATTCTTACCTCATCACTTAAAGACGCAGCCTCACTCGTGTTCCCTTCAGAAAAAGCACTTGATGCACTTTTTGCCTCATCAACACTCCCTTCAGATAAAACAGAAGCAATGTTTGCGCGCTCACGCATTATTTACCGCGAACTGCAAAAAGCAATTGCTCGTTACCGCATTCAGCTTTCATAATTTTTTTTTAGCACACACTAAAGTTTTTTTCCCCTTTGCCGATATACATAGTATGCACCGATAGAAAAATCAGGACGGTATCGACATCCAGACGCCCTGAACTCCCGCAGTGCGGGACGTCGGCTCTCCATAAATTAAAGCTGAAAAGACGTGTGAGGTCTTTCCGGCTTTTTTTTTGCGTTTTTATTATTCTTTTAAAAAAACTGCTCGTTTTTTTTACACTTTCTGCCGATAGTAAAAGAGAGGACTCTTATGAACTCTTTTCCAGTAGCCGGTTTGCAAGAAAATACTTATTATACTCAGGAACTTGTGATTGATAAATCATTCATTCTGCTGAATCCGTCTTGTCCGGTTACTAACTTACTCAAGAAGCAGCTCGTCGAATGGGATTTTAAAGTTGTTTTTTCGGATGGTACACTCGGTAATGCAGCGACATATGTTCCTGCTGATATTCAGGAAGCTGCAAAATCAGGCAAGCCTAAAATCAATCCTGATGATTTTGAAACAATCAGTCTTGATCAGGTCAATGACAAGAAAGAACCAGCAAGCATCAACACAAATGTAAAAAAAGTTCTCGAAGACGCGCGCAACGACATTACGGGCAACAGCGAGAAATCACGCATGCAGGTCGTGCAGATAGTTTACAACGAATATCTCAACTACATTAATGCAGTCTACACTCACTATGCAACGCACAAGGAATTGAATCTCAAAGAAATTTCTGAGACCGTTCAGGACCTTTGCATTTTTATCAAAGAAAACAGAAGATATGTTCTTCGCATCACGCCGACACTCGAAGCACGAAATAAAAACTTCCTCGTAAGCCACAGTATGCGTTCTACTGTTCTGGCAATTACAATCGGACTCCAGCTCCGTATGCCGCTCACAAAACTTGTCGAGCTTGGCGTTACTTGTGTCCTTCATGAAATCGGGCAGATCAGATTGCCACCGCAGCTTTATATGACAGACAAACCCCTTTCCGCAAGTGAAAAAGCTCAGATTGCAACACACACTGTTCTCGGCTTTAATATTCTCAAGGACAATGATTTCCCGCTTGCAATTCAGCTTGGTGTTCTTGAGCATCACGAGCGCGAAAACGGCACAGGATATCCGCGTCATTTGCAGGGAAGCAAAATTTCGCTCTATGCAAAAATTATTTCTGTTGCCTGTTCGTTTGAAGCAATCACTGCCCCGCGCCATTACAAGGAAGCACGCTCAACATACGAAGGAATGATAGAAATGCTGCGCAATGAATCTCATCAGTATGATGAGACAGTTATCAAGGCACTTCTCTACTGTCTTTCTCTTTTCCCGATCGGCGCATACGTTTATCTTGCAAATGGAAAAATCGCGCAGGTCACCGACGTCAATCCAGGCGATCCGCGCAATCCTGTTGTCCAGATTCTTGGCGAAACAGAAGCAGACGGAAGTCCGAAGACTGTTCAGAGCGACAGCGGCACAATGAAAATTGTCCGTGTTCTTAACAAGCAGGAAGCTGCGGACATTCTTAAAGCGCTGAATCTTAACAAGAAATAGTTCTAGAGATTAATTGAAGAATGCACGAACCTTTTCTGATTCTTCTTTGAATTTATCGTCGATAATCGGCGGATTATTTGTAAAATACAGAATCTGCTGCAATTCTTCCTGTGAACGTGCACCCCAGACAGGCACTACATTTTCAAACTGATTCAGATAGCCGAGCGCAAGCGGAATATTTGTGAGAACGCCTCCACACAACGGCTGCATTGCAATAAAACCTTTTCCAGCCTCATCACATTTCTTTACAAAGCCTTCTGTTTCTTTCTCACAGAGCATATTAAAAGGAAACTGAAGCGTTTCCCACAAGCTTCCTGATGCAAGAACAGCTTCTGCGATTTCCATTTGTTCTGTAGCCACGCCAACGTGTCGTATTTTTCCGCCTGCTTTTAATGCCGCAAGAGCATCGTAGAATCCGTCTTTTCCGCCGGCGACAGGAATCACTGAAGGATTTTCAAGCTGATATAAATCGATGTAATCTGTTTTTAAATTTTCGAGGCTTTCGTCGAGATTCATGCGCAGTTCCTGAACAGAATGCGCAGCAGTTTTTGTTGCGATAATAACATCTGCGCGTGAAACATGAATCGCATCGCCAAGACGTCTTTCACTTTCCGGCGATGTATGGGAAGTGTCAAAAAAATTAACACCGCCCTCGTATGCCTGATGAACGAGATGCGCAGAGCATTCGGCGTCGGTCAAGTCTCCGAGAGACATTGCGCCGAATGCTGTGCGGCTTACGAGTAAATCAGTTTTACCGAGAGCGATGTATTCCATTCAATATTATTATTTCTTTTCCGGCTGCTTGTAGTTTTTAATTTCCTGCTGCAGCCGTGTAATAAGTTCGCTTACCGGAACGCGGACCTGTTCCATTGAATCGCGGAAGCGGATTGTCACTGTGTCGAACTTGTCAGAAGCTTTATCGAGTGTGTCATAGTCGACAGTAACACAGAACGGTGTTCCGATCTCGTCTTCACGGCGGTAGCGTTTGCCAACAGTGCCGCTCTGATCGTAATCAGTAACGAAATCTTCTTTAAGAATGTTCTGGATCTCTTTTGCTTTTTCTGCGAGTCCGTCTTTCTTCATGAGCGGGAGAACTGCAACGGTAATCGGTGCGAGTCTCGGGTCGAGGTGAAGAACTGTGCGGTAGTCTTCCTTGCCGTCTGTTCCAACGTTCTGCTCTTCATAAGCTTCGCAAAGGAACATAAGGAAGTTGCGGTTAAGGCCGGCAGATGTTTCAATGACATACGGAATGTATGATTTATTTCCGTCGTCCTGATCGATGTATGACATATCCTTGCCGCTGAACTTTGTGTGCTGCGTAAGGTCGAAGTCTGTGCGGTTGTGCACGCCTTCGATTTCCTCAAATCCGATCGGATAGTTGTACTGAATGTCGTACGCGTCTTTTGCATAGTGAGCAAGCTTGTCGTGATGTTTCCAATGAAGGTTCTTTTCGGCAATGCCGTACTTCTTGTAGAAATTCCATCTCTGCTGTCTCCAGTATTCGAACGTGTCGACGTCCGTTCCCGGTTTGCAGAAGTATTCCATTTCCATCTGCTCGAATTCGCATGTGCGGAAAATGAAGTTCTTGAAAATGATTTCGTTGCGGAAAGATTTACCGACCTGTGCAACGCCGAACGGAATCTTCATGCGGTTTGACTGAACAATGTTCTTGAAGTCGACGAAAATACCCTGGCATGTTTCCGGGCGGAGGTAGACAATTGATGTGTCGCTTTCAACAGGTCCAAGGTGAGTCTTGAACATGAGGTTGAATTCGCGCACGTCTGTGTACGCAATTTTGCCGCAGTTTGCGCAGGCAATCTTGTTGTCGAGAATGAATTTCTTCATCTCTTCGTGTGTCATTGTGTCGACAGGTTTGTCTGTCTTTACGTTGTGCTTGTTG
>LAHS01003390.1_pt1 | contig 10300 bp, 6 predicted proteins | sample 329651 | NCBI WGS metagenome assembly LAHS01 (sample SAMN03275699, study PRJNA271635) | activated sludge metagenome | isolation source: sample C-1 Sludge from hydrolytic chamber (first chamber) of Anaerobic... | reverse complement strand
AATGCGTATGGACAGGATGAAAGAGAAGATATCGAAACAGAACGTTAACAAATGGGCCAGAGATTTTATGGACGAATGGCACGATGTCATCACGCGCAACAGACTACTGGAAGATAAATTTCTCACAGACTCACGAGCGGGTGAGGTTGCAGCCCTTTACCGGAATGCACAACGAAGGCTTATCGTACTCGACTATGATGGCACACTGATGGGGTTCAGGAACAACCCTATGGACGCAGCACCTACTCCCGAGATCCTGGAGTTGCTGTCCTCGCTGTGTGAAGACAGACGCAACAAGGTGGTAATCAACAGCGGGCGGGGCGCATCTAACCTGGAACAATGGTTCGGACATATCGGCAACCTGTCGCTGGCTGCAGAGCATGGAGCCTGCTACAAGGAGAACGGAGTATGGCATGACACGGCAGAGAGGACGGAGTGGAACAGTCAGATATTGAATGCTATGCAGGCTTTCGTGAGAAAGACGCCGGAGGCCTGGGTCGAAAAGAAAAACACGGCTTTGGCATGGCACTACAGAGATGTGGATACATGGCTCGGAATGCTGAGGGCTAAGCAGCTGATGCAGATACTGTTCCCGATATGCTCCGCGGAAAACATGCAGATACTCAATGGCAACAAGGTGGTAGAGGTGAAGCCCAATGAGTATTCCAAAGGAACCGAGATTCAAAGGCTGCTGGCCCTGGAGCATTATGACTTTATGCTTGCCATGGGAGATGACGCCACGGACGAGAGCATGTTCCGGGCAATGCCTGACCACGGTGTAACGGTCAAGGTAGGACATATCAGCGACGATGCCCGCTATTGCATCAATAGTCAGGATAAAGTTATTCCTTTTCTCAAACGATTGTTAAATTCAAATCACGCATAAAAATATAATGGACAACTTAAATTATGGAATTATAGGAAACGGAAACACGGCCGCGCTGGTTTCGCAGTACGGATCCATCGAATGGCTATGCCTGCCCCACTTCGACTCCCCATCGGTATTTGCTTCGCTGTTAGATAAGGAGAAAGGAGGGCACTTCAGCTTTTGTCCCGTAGGGCAATATGAAGTCAGGCAATCATACGTTGCCCACACCAACATTCTAACCACCGTGTTCACATCAGAAGATGCCGAGTTTATAGTCTATGACTTCATGCCCTGTTACGATTATGACGGCACCACCGAAAATCATCATCCCAGCGACATATACCGCTATATCAGGCACGTCAGGGGTGTACCCCGATTATCCATAGACTATCAACCATCGCCCGACTATGCGAGGGGAGCGTGCAGGCTGGAAATATGTGGTGACCACATCGAGTCCTACTCCACTTCCAACACCAAAGACCGCCAGTTTTTATACTCCTCACTTCCACTGGAGGGAATCCTGGCCCATGAGGTCTTCACGCTCGAAGGTGATGCGTTCTGCCTGCTGTCATCTAATGAGAAGCTGTCAGAAATCACTTTGGAGACGGAGCGGGTGGACTACTGCCGTACACTGGTCTATTGGCTGAACTGGTCGGAGCGTACGAAGAAATTCAAAAATTATAATGATGTGATAGAGCGAAGCATGCTTACCCTTAAACTGCTTTCTCATCACAATGGCGTAATGCTGGCAGCTCTGACCACCAGTCTGCCCGAGGCTATCGGCCAGAGCAGAAACTGGGACTATCGTTTTTGCTGGCTGCGAGATGCCTCTATGTCTATTGAGACACTCGTGAAACTGGGACATGAGAAAGCGGCCAGGCGCTTTATGCAGTTCGTCAGGTCGACGTTCGTGGCCAATCATGATCGCTTCCAGATCATGTATGGCATCAGGGGAGAGAAAACACTCCATGAAGAGGAGCTGCCCCACCTGTCGGGATATGAGAATTCACGCCCAGTGAGGATAGGTAATGCCGCCTATCGCCAAAAGCAGAATGACTCTTATGGCTATCTGATGAATCTCATCTATCAGTATTTCACCCTGCTTCCTGCCCATCTGGAGGATCAGGAGGATGTCTGGGATATGGTGAAAAACATCATGGAGACGGTTCAGGTAGAATGGAAGAAGCCAGATAAGGGCATCTGGGAAATACGGGGGAAGGCCCAACATTTCGTCTCTTCGAAAATCATGTGCTGGGTGGCACTCGACAGAGGAGCGCGGATTGCCAGAATGCTCAACAAATCGGGCCTGGCAGAGACATGGGAAAAGGAGGCCGACAAGGTTCGCAAGGACGTGTTTGCCAAAGGGTGGAAACCCGAATTGCACAGTTTCTCCCAGGCCTACGGGAATCTCAACATGGATTCGTCACTCCTGATCATGGAAGAGTACGGCTTTATTGACGGTCGTGACGAGAAGTTCAGGCAGACGGTCCAAGCAGTAAAAAAAGACCTGTTCCATAATGGGCTGATGTACAGATACCATGCCGCCGACGATTTCGGAATGCCTACATCTGCCTTCACCATCTGCACCTTCTGGCTCATCAGGGCCATGTTTGTGACTGGTGAGAAAGAGGAAGCCCGGCAACTATTCGAGAAGATCCTGACCTATTCCAACCATCTGGGATTGTTCAGCGAAGATCTTGATTTCGAATCCAAACGGCTGCTTGGCAACTTTCCGCAGGCCTATTCCCACCTGGCCCTGATCAACACGGCCCTGTTGTTTCAGGAGGAGTGACATGTTTTATTGAATATCACATTCAGACAGATGATGCGTATGAAACGGAAGGAAATCACATCTCATGATGTAAAGTTCATGTTTGAAACCAAATTACAACCTATTCAGCAGCTGGCTATGCGGAGTCAGAATGCCGAAGATTTCAAGCTGCAGCTACTAAATTATCTGCAATTGAGCGGTTCGCCCCCGTTATCGCCAGCAAAAGAGAATCTGAAGAGGCTCATTCAGCATGACGGAATGACCATCAAGGAGGCATCTACCGGTAAGGATCTGAAGTTGAACACCATCACTGATCTATGGTATTTTCTTACAGATAGAGCCGGCCCCGAATCATTAACCTGCGATTTTCTGATTGATATATACAAACAGTTCGAGATCATCACCGACAATTCCACCTCCTCACCAGATAAGAAGCAATTGCTCAAGTGGATGGGAAGGTGGAAGGTAGGTACCGATGCTGATGTTGCAGCAATCAGAGAGAGCAACAGGCAGCGCATCATTGCCCGACTGATAGAACGCATCGAATCCCACCATTCCGGGAGAAGCCGTTATACCTTTCCGGCAGGTATCGATGACACAGAGAAGCAGACGATGGTTGAGAAGTGGTGGTCTGACTATCGCTTTCACCTGTCTATGGCTGCCCGGAGCTGGAAAGAACTCAATCATTTTATGGGTGACTCTCTTCCCGACAATATGAAGGTCCTCTATCAGGAGGCACATAAGAAAGGGATCCCTGTCTTTGTTACCCCATACTATATTTCCTTAATGGATATATCCGGAAAGGCTTATGATGACTCGGCCTTACGCTCGTATGTATTTTATTCTCAGGATTTAGTTCGGGCTTTCGGTACCATCAAAGCATGGGAGAGAGAAGACCAGGTAGAGGTGGGCAAGCCCAACGCAGCCGGCTGGCTACTACCCGAGGGGCATAACGTCCATCGTCGTTATCCGGACGTGGCAATCCTGATTCCAGATACCATAGGGCGAGCATGTGGCGGACTATGTGCATCGTGCCAGCGTCTCTATGACTTTCAGAGCGGACGCTTCAACTTTGATCTGGAAGCTCTGAAACCCAGAGAGACGTGGGACAGCAAGCTGAAACGCCTGATGGAATATTTCAGAGAAGACAAGCAGCTCCGGGATATACTTATTACAGGCGGTGACGCTCTGATGAGCCAGAACAAGAGCCTGAAAAAGATTTTAGATGCGGTTTACATGATGGCCAGACACAAGCATGAGGATAACACCAAAAGACCTGAAGGCGAAAAATATGCAGAGATACAGCGCGTACGCTTGGGCACCCGACTGCCGGTCTACCTGCCTATGCGAATCGATGATGACCTGGTCACTATTCTTTCGGAGTTTAAGAAGAAAGCCGAAACAATAGGTATTTCCCAGTTTTTCATTCAGACCCATTTCCAGACTCCCCTGGAAATTACACCAGAGGCATGTGACAGTATCCGCAAATTGCATAAAGCGGGGTGGACCGTGACCAATCAGCTGGTCTATAATGTAGCTGCCTCCAGACGCGGTCACACCGCAAGATTAAGACAAGAATTAAACAAAATAGGCATTTTCTGCTATTACACATTCACCGTAAAAGGCTTCGAAGAGAACCATGCCGTATTTACTCCCAACAGCAGATCCCTGCAAGAACAGCAGGAGGAAAAGGTCTTTGGGCAAATCGACAAGGCAAGGGCTGGTATGCTTATGAATTTTCTGCACTGCAATGAGTCTCAAGAACGGAGCATACGAATAGTCAAAAAGAAATTGGGCCTTCCCTTCCTGGCTACCGACCGTAATGTGATGAATCTCCCGGGGATAGGGAAAAGCATGAGCTTTAAACTCGTGGCAATCATGCCAGACGGCTGCAGGGTGCTGGCTTACGAACATGACCACACACGCCGACACAGCCCCGTCATCAAGGAGATGCCTATAATATACATCAAGGAGAACAAGTCGATAGCAGAGTATCTCGAACAGTTGGAAGATATGGGGGAAAAGGTTTCAGACTACTCCTCGATATGGAGGTATCACACAGGCCAGACCGAGCAACGGTTTTGCCTGTATGATTATCCCATTTCCAATGTTGGTTTTACCTCCGAGTATTCTCATTTTAGATATAAGGTACACGCCGATTAAACTCCTTGCATACCACCTACCAGCCATGACCCCCAAACCGTAGCATGCCATAGCCGAGTGATAAATCATCAGGAATGATGGGGGCGAGCAGTATTTATCATACGTTACCCGTCAGTTTCTGGCACGTTGCGGCACACAACATCGTGGTTATTTATTATTAATTAAGGTGAAACTTCTAATTCTTTTTATTAACTTTGCAAAAGAGAAGGAGGGCGACATAACGTAGAGACGGGGCAGCAGCAATAATACTCCAACCGTAACAGGCGGAGGGAACGCTGCGCCGCCCGCATGAACAGAGAACCATACAGATATTCGAATATTAACATTATATGAACATTTTAGAATTGAGTGAGCAGGAGATTGGCCGTCGCCAGAGTCTGCAGGAGCTGCAGGACATGGGTATCAATCCCTATCCTGCAGCCGAGTTCCCCACCAATGCTTTTTCAGCAGATATCATCAGCGAATTCGACGAGAATGCCGCCGAGCCTCGTCAGGTAGTGATTGCCGGGCGTATGATGACCCGCCGTGTGATGGGTAAGGCCAGCTTCGTGGAACTGCAGGACAGCAAAGGCCGTATCCAGGTCTATATCACCCGCGACGACATCTGCACGGGCGAGGACAAAGATCTCTACAACAAGGTTTTCAAGAAGCTGATGGACATCGGCGACTTCATCGGTATCCGCGGTTTCGTGTTCCGTACACAGACCGGAGAGGTGTCGGTTCATGCCCAGGAGCTCACCCTGTTGAGCAAGAGCCTGAAGCCCCTGCCCATCGTGAAATATAAGGATGGCGTGGCTTACGACAAGTTTGACGACCCCGAGCTGCGTGCCCGCCAGCGCTATGTAGATCTCGTGGTGAACGATGGCGTGAAAGATACTTTCCTCAAGCGAGCCACTGTGCTGCGCACCATGCGCCGCTTCTTCGACGAGGCAGGCTATACCGAGGTAGAGACCCCCACGCTGCAGAGCATTGCCGGCGGTGCCTCGGCCCGTCCGTTCATCACCCACTTCAACGCGCTCAACATCGACATGTACATGCGCATTGCCACCGAGCTGTATCTGAAGCGCCTCATCGTGGGTGGCTTCGAGGGCGTGTACGAGATCGGAAAGAACTTCCGCAACGAGGGCATGGACAAGTTCCACAACCCCGAGTTCACCTGTCTGGAGCTGTATGTGCAGTACAAGGATTACAACTGGATGATGAGTTTCACCGAGCGTCTGCTTGAGACCATCTGTGTTGCCGTGAACGGAACAACGGAGGTGCAGAACGGCGACAACGTCATCTCGTTCAAGGCACCGTTCCGCCGTCTGCCCATACTCGATGCCATCAAGGAGAAGACCGGCTTCGACCTGAGCGACAAGACCGAGGAGGAGATCTACAAGATTGCTACCGAGGACCTGAAGATGGAGACTGTAGATGAGACCTTCGGCAAGGGCAAGCTCATCGACGAGATCTTCGGCGAGTTTTGTGAGGGCACCTTCATTCAGCCCACCTTCATCATCGACTATCCCGTGGAGATGTCGCCCCTGACCAAGATGCACCGCTCCAAGCCCGGTCTGACCGAGCGTTTCGAGCTCATGGTCAACGGCAAGGAGCTGGCCAACGCCTACTCCGAGCTCAACGATCCCCTCGATCAGGAGCAGCGTTTCATCGATCAGATGAAGCTGGCCGACAAGGGTGACGACGAGGCTATGATCATAGACCAGGACTTCCTGCGTGCACTGCAGTATGGCATGCCCCCTACCAGCGGTATCGGTATCGGTATCGACCGCCTCGTGATGCTCATGACGGGCAAGCCCAATATTCAGGAAGTGATGCTCTTCCCGCAGCTCAAGCCGGAGAAGAAGATGCCCCAGAGCAGCGTGAAGGAGTGGGCAGCACTCGGCGTTCAGGAGGAATGGGTCTATGTGCTGCGCAAGGCCGGCTTCAACCTTATATCGGATATTGCCAAGGAGAAGGCACAGGGGCTGCAGCAGAAGCTCGGCGAGATCAACAAGAAATACAAGCTGGGCTACGAGAAGCCATCAGCAGACGAGATCCAGAAGTGGATCGATCAGGCTGCTGCCGTATAGTGACCCGTAAGCATAGCGGGTGTGGCCCAGTGGCCGCACCCCATCATTAACCCTAAACGGATATGTTCAACGTAGGTAAGATCGCCATCATCGGTGGAGGCTCATGGGCGACAGCCATAGCCAAGATTGTGGTAAGCCATACCCACCACATAGGATGGTACATGCGCCGCGACGACCGTATTGAGGACTTCAGACGACTGGGGCACAACCCTGCCTACCTCACGTCGGCACACTTCGATGTAGATGAGATCTTCTTCTCGTCAGACATCAACAAGATTACCAAGGCCTACGACACGCTGGTGTTCGTCACGCCGTCGCCCTACCTCAAGAATCATCTCAAGAAGCTCAAGGTCAGGCTCAGCGACAAGTTCATCGTCACCGCCATCAAGGGTATCGTCCCCGACGAGAACCTGGTGTGCTCGGAGTATTTTCATGAGGTTTACGATGTGCCTTACGAGAATCTTGCCTGCATCGGCGGACCCTCTCATGCCGAAGAGGTAGCCCTCGACCGGCTGAGTTACCTCACCGTAGCCTGTAAGGACGTGGACAAAGCCCAGGCCTTTACCACAGTTCTGTCCTCGGATACCATCAAGACCAAGGTGGCGGACGACGTCATCGGCATAGAGTATTCGTCGGTACTGAAGAATGTCTATGCCATTGCCGCGGGTATCTGCAACGGCCTCAAATACGGCGATAACTTTCAGGCCGTGCTCATGAGCAATGCCGTACAGGAGACGCTGCGCTTTCTCAACATGGCCTATCCTGCCGAGCGATACATCGACGACAGTGTATATCTGGGCGACATACTCGTCACCGGCTACTCCAACTTCTCGCGAAACCGAACCTTCGGAACCATGATCGGCAAGGGTTACAGCGTGAAGACGGCACAGATCGAGATGGAGATGGTGGCCGAAGGCTATTACGGCACAAAATGTATGAAGGAGATCAACCGTCACCTTCATGTCAACATGCCTATCCTTGATGCCATGTACAACATCTTGTACGAGGGCATCAATCCCCAGACAGAAATAAAATTATTAACAGATTCATTTAGATAAAAATGAAAAACATTACATTAGACACAACTAAAGCCACACAGTTTCTCGCAGTAGGAGCCGTCGCAGGCTATGAAAACAAAGTGAAGGCTGCCCGCAAGGCCCTTGAGGACGGCACATGTGCTGGCAACGATTTCCTGGGCTGGCTGCATCTTCCCACGGAGACTACCGAGGCTTTCCTCAATGAGGTACAGGCCGTGGCCGACACCCTGCGCGAGAAGTGCGAGGTCGTGGTCGTTGCCGGAATCGGCGGAAGCTACCTGGGTGCCCGTGCCGTGATCGAGGCTCTGGGCAACAGTTTTGCATGGCTCGTGGGCGACAAGAAGAACCCCACCATCCTTTTTGCCGGCAACAACATCGGCGAGGACTATCTGTATGAGCTCACCACCTATCTGAAAGATAAGAAGTTTGGGGTGATCAATATTTCCAAGTCGGGTACGACGACCGAGACGGCGCTTACCTTCCGTCTGCTGAAGAAGCAGTGTGAGGCTCAGCGCGGCAAGTCAGAGGCAAAAGATGTGATCGTGGCCGTGACCGACGCGAAGAAGGGTGCTGCTCGCACCTGTGCCGACAAGGAGGGTTACAAGACCTTCGTCATTCCCGATAACGTGGGCGGCCGCTTCTCTGTTCTGACTCCCGTAGGACTGCTGCCCATCGCCGTGGCAGGCTTTGACATCAAGGCTCTCATCAAGGGTGCACAGGATATGGAGCAGCAGACGGGCGTCAACGTGCCGTTCGAAGAGAACATCGCTGCCCAGTATGCTGCCACCCGGCAGGCCCTCTACACCCAGGCAGGCAAGAAGATCGAGATCGTGGCCAACTTCCAGCCTAAGCTGCACTTCATGGCAGAATGGTGGAAGCAGCTCTACGGCGAGAGTGAGGGCAAGGACAACAAGGGTATCTTCCCCGCTGCCTGTGACTTCACCACCGACCTGCACTCTATGGGACAGTGGATCCAGGACGGCGAACGCTCGATCTTCGAGACCGTGATCTCGGTAGAGACCCCTAACCAAAAGCTCGACTTCCCATCTGACGAGGAGAACCTTGACGGACTGAACTTCCTCGCCGGCAAGCGTGTGGACGAGGTGAACAAGATGGCAGAGCTCGGCACCCGGCTGGCTCACGTAGACGGTGGCGTGCCCAATCTGCTGGTCAACATGCCGCTGCTCAACGAGTATTACCTCGGACAGCTCATCTATTTCTTCGAGGTTGCCTGTGGCATCAGCGGTCTGCTGGAAGAGGTGAACCCCTTCAACCAGCCTGGTGTGGAGGCTTACAAGAAGAACATGTTTGCCCTTCTGAACAAGCCCGGCTATGAGGCTGAGAGCAAAGCCATTCGTGAGCGTCTGGCCAAATAAACGTGGCCGAACATTCTTCATCTATGTATTGTGGCGTGAAGACTGTCAGCAGTGTTTACGACCACTTCGGCATAATCATGAGGGTGGGTACAATCTCGGTTGTATCCACACCTCTTTTTTTATGACTACATCGTTTTTCTCACGAAAGATATGACCCAGATCAGACAAGCCATCGATGCTTATAACCAGCACTTACGGCAGCTAACCCACGGCACAGAGCAGCGATTCGCACCCCGTGCCGTGATGTTCGACATGGACGGTGTGCTCTACAACTCCATGCCCCATCATGCCGTGGCGTGGCAGGAGTCGATGAAACGCTTCGGCATGACGATGACGGCCGAGGACGCCTACGCCACCGAGGGAGCACGAGGCATCGACACCATCAGGCGCTTTGCACGCCAGCAGCTCGGCAAGGAACTCACGCAGGAGGAGGCACAGCGCATCTACGACGTGAAGACAGAGATCTTCCACTGCATGGGCGACGCACCGGTCTTCGAGGGGGTGATCCCCCTCATGCAGCAGATCAAGGCCTCGGGGCTCACCGTCTGCATCGTCACGGGCTCGGGACAGCGTCCGCTCATCGCCCGCCTGCTGCGCGATTTCGGGGAGTTTATCGACAAGGAGCATATTGTAACCGCCTACGATGTGAAGCGTGGCAAGCCCTATCCCGACCCTTACCTCATGGGGCTGGAGAAGTCGGGCAAGCTGCAACCGTGGCAGGGCATCGTAGTGGAGAATGCACCTTTCGGCGTGCAGGCCGGCGTAGCTGCCCACGTCTTCACGGTGGCGGTCAACAGCGGTCCCCTACCCGACCAGGTGCTCCTCGACCATCATCCTGACCTGCTGTATCAACAGATCAGCGAGTTTTGCGACGACTGGCAGCAGCTGATGCAGTTGGTTTAGCCAACCCAGTATATCACATTCATTCCTCGTGCCAGCCTCTTATTGGAGGAACTACGAGAGGTCTCAAGAGCTCGTAAGACTTCTTAACAGAGAATGTCATCTGAACTGTG
>LAHS01005078.1_pt1 | contig 10321 bp, 9 predicted proteins | sample 329651 | NCBI WGS metagenome assembly LAHS01 (sample SAMN03275699, study PRJNA271635) | activated sludge metagenome | isolation source: sample C-1 Sludge from hydrolytic chamber (first chamber) of Anaerobic... | reverse complement strand
GCCATTGGCCCCTTGGTCAAGTGGTTAAGACACCGCCCTTTCACGGCGGTAACACGGGTTCGAATCCCGTAGGGGTCATACTAAAACGCAGTAAATGTGATTTCACATTTACTGCGTTTTTTTTTGCTAGATTAAAAATTTGAGAGAGCATCGTTTCCGACTGTCTATTTATAAATCCAATGATGATTCTCTTTACTAGTATTATTAGGTAATATAGGTATAAGCAATAATAGAGGGGGATCATACGAATGAGCGAAAACTTAAGATGGGTGTATAATCGACAATATCATTTACAAGAGAATTTAGAACAAGGTAAAGATATACTACAAAAATTTACAGTAGAACAGGTTAATTGTGTGGAAAGATTCCATCATACATATGAAAATTTTGAAAAAACACCTATACATGATTTAGATGCTTTAGCACTGCATCTTGGGGTTAGTAAGATTTTTGTTAAAGATGAGTCCTATCGCTTTGGCTTAAATGCGTTTAAGGTGTTAGGCGGTATTTATGCGATTGGCAAATATATTGCGAAATTGCTAGATCAAAATATTGATGAATTGTCTTTTGAACAATTAAAACTACCTGAAGTGAAAGAAAAATTAGGCGACTGTACCTTTATTTCAACGACAGATGGCAATCATGGGCGCGGGGTTGCTTGGGCAGCAAGGGAACTTGGCTGTAAGGCGCGAATTTATATGCCTGCTGGTAGTGCGGAAGAGCGCTTGCAAAATATTAAAAATGAAGGCGCATATGCAGAAATCACTTCAATGAATTATGATGAAACGGTAAGGTATACCTCACAGCTTGCAAAGGATAATGGCTGGATAGTGATACAGGATACAATGTGGGAAGGGTACGAAGAGATTCCATTATGGATTATGCAAGGCTATACAACATTGGCAAAAGAGATTGTTGACCATTTGCAAGAAGCACCGACCCATGTATTTTTACAGGCAGGTGTAGGTTCATTTGCAGGAGCTATAGTCGCTTTTTTACAACAATATTATGGTCAGCAACTAACATTTGTTTTAATTGAACCAGATGCAGCTAATTGCTTTTATGAGAGTTTTAACCGAGGAACAGGACAGTTTGTTACTGTCGGTGGAGAAATGCAAACCATTATGGCTGGCTTAGCATGTGGGGAGCCTAACCCTATCGCTTGGGATATTTTAAAAGCATATACAAAGATAAGTATTAGTTGTAGTGAGAAGGTAGCTGCAACGGGTATGCGCGTCTTGGGAAATCCACTTGGCTCGGATAATCGTATTGTTGCAGGAGAATCAGGAGCAGCGCCATTTGGATGTTTTTATGAATTAATGACAAATGAGGATTACTATGATTTAAAGGTAGCTTTACAGCTCAATCCAAAGTCAAAGATATTGTTTGTTAGTACAGAGGGAGCCACAGACGTAGAAAACTACAGAAATATAGTGTGGCATGGGAAGTATGCTAAATAGGAAAGGTGAGCATCTTGGAATTTTCTGAGATGTTCTTTTTTGTTATGGTTTTGATAATTCAGCGATTATGTATTTTATATTGTTTTAACCCTTGACCTTAACGCTGCGGAAAGGTTTACAGTATAAATATGGAGGTGAAAGCAATGGAGTATACCATTTTACAGCTTGCTAAATTGTCAGGGGTAAGTACGAGAACGTTGCGGTATTATGATGAAATTGATTTACTAAAGCCGGCAAGAACAAATGAAGCAGGGTATCGCTTTTATGGGCAACAAGAAGTCGATATTCTTCAGCAAATTTTGTTTTATAAAGCGTTAGATATGAAGCTTGAAACCATTCACAACATTATTCATGCACCTGAATTTCAACATATAGCAGCATTAAAAACACATCGTGATGCTTTATTACAACGAAAAAAACAGCTAGATCAATTATTAAAAACAGTGGAACAAACCATTCAATCGATTGAGGAGGAACAACCAATGACGAACGAAGAGAAATTTGAAGGCTTTAAAGAAATGCTGATTGAGGAAAATGAAAAACAATACGGTAAAGAAATTCGTGCAAACTATGGCGATGAAAAGGTCGATGCATCGAATGCGAAGTTTAAGAATTTATCAGAGGAACAATATAAGGCAATGCAGCAACTCGAACAGCAACTATTTGAACGATTAAAAGAGGCAATGGCTATAGGCGACGTGAAAAATGATGTCGCCATGGAAGTGGCAGAACTGCATAAGCGTTGGCTGAGCTTTTCGTGGTCGCAATATACAAAGGAAGCACATGCTGGTTTAGCACAAATGTATATAGCAGATGAACGTTTTACTGCATATTACGATCAACATGTGTCAGAAGGTGCTACTCAATTTCTCCATGATGTAATTAGAGAATACACACAAAACTAATGGAATCCTTCTCATACAGATGTTTTAGAAATAGATATTTAGGAAAAAATGAAAGTATGAGGAGGAGATTTTTTTGAATCAACAAATGATCGAAAAGTTTAAAAACCAATTACAGCAGGAATTACAAGAACTAGAGAAGCAGCTAGAAGAATCAGAGCGACCGCAGGCAACAGAGCTCTCAAATTATGATAACCATCCAGCTGATAATGCAAGTGATTTAACAGACCAACTTACAGAGATGGCCATTGATGAACATCGCAGTGACCATGCTGAAGAAATCGAGCATGCGCTGCAAGCAATAGAAGATGGCACATATGGTAAGTGCGCTGTATGTGGCGAAGAAATTCCGTTAGGCCGTTTAGAGGCTATGCCACATGCATTGACATGTGTAGAGCATGCTGAGCAAAGAGACGATTTACTGCGACCAGTAGAAGAAGATGTGTTATCCTCTTTACCAAAATCAGATGATTTCGAAGAGCTTGAGGAATTTGGTTCGTCTGATACACCATCAGATAAAATGTAAAAAATAAGAGCATTTCTTCCCTTAAACAGTATAATAACTGTATGAGGTGATTGACATGGAAATAATTGATTTACATTGTGATGTTTTATTAAAGTTAACGACATTGGAAGAACCAAAATTTGGAAATGATAGCCGATTACATGCTAATAAAGAAAGACTGCAATTAGGGCAAGTAAAAGCACAAGTATTTGCCATTTTTATCGACCCTGAAATACCTCAAAGTATGCAATTTTTAGAGGTTATGCGCCAAATTGAAGCCTTTCATACACAAGTATTACAAACAGAGGACATGGTGCATATTACGGAATGGTCACAACTCGATACGTTAGCACCTCATGAAATTGGTGCTATCTTAAGTTTAGAAGGCTGTAGTGCAATTGGAGAGGATTTGACAAAGCTTTCCGCCATTTTGGATGCAGGTGTTATGTTAGTAGGTCTTACATGGAATGAAGAGAATGCCGTAGCCTATGGTGCTGAGCAAGATGCTAGCCTCGGTTTAAAGCCATTTGGTAAGGAAGTTGTTAATATGCTAAATGAGCGGGATATTATCATTGATGTTGCCCATTTAAATGAGCAAGGATTTTGGGATGTACTGCCGCTAGCAAAGCATATTATTGCTAGCCATAGCAATGCACGTGCCATTTGTGACCACCCGCGTAATTTAACAGATCAACAGGCTAAGGCACTTGTTGAGCATGGGGGGCATATTCATTTAGTCTACTACCCGCATTTTATTGGCGACAATGCAACAATGGATGACTTAATTGAGCATATAAAGCATCTGGCAAGTGTCGTTGGAATAGAGCATCTTGGGGTAGGTTCTGATTTTGACGGAATAGATATGACAATCAAAGGTCTTGCACATGCAGGTGAGGCGCAAAATTTATTAGAGATGTTACATGAGCATTTTTCAGATGAAGAAGTTCGCGGAATTGCGCATAATAATTTCAAACAATATTTAAAAAAAGCAGCAACTAAATAAAGTTGCTGCTTTAGCGTGTCAACAGAGTAAAAATCGCTACGAAGTTATTTCTGCTATAGGCAAACGCACACCGATAGTCGCCATTTTCTAACTTGCCTGTGATGCGCCCACATTTAACGTTTTATGTTGTGCTCGTTGAAGTCGCTGCCTCCGTTGCAATCAACTAACCATATTAATAAAAGAAATAATTTACTAATAAACCAATTGCTAATAGGAAACCGAAGAATGTATTTGTTTGCGCTGTAAATTTCATCGCGGGCATTACTTCTTTGGCTTCTTTTTTATCGCGGAAAATTTGGATTGCTCGGAGTGGCTTCGGTACACTTAGGAAAATGATAAGCGCCCAAAAAGTAATCCCATCAATGGCTACTAATGCGATAACCCAAAGGTACGAAACGATGAAAAAGCCAGATAACACAGAAATAGCACGGTCGCGGCCTACTAAAATGGCCAGTGTTTTACGTCCACCTTCTGTATCGCCAACGATGTCACGAATATTATTAGAAAGCATAATGGCGCCAACTAAAATCATACTCGGAACAGAAAGTAATACCGCATCTAATGTGACAGTAAGTGTTTGAATGTAAAAGGCAATTAAGACAATACCCATCCCCATGACTGCGCCTGAAACAAGCTCTCCAAAAGGTGAATATGCGATAGGGTACGGCCCTCCTGTATATAGAAAACCTATAAGCATACATACTAGTCCAACTGCAGCAAGCCACCAAGAAGTGGAAGCACAAATATAAATGCCAAGTAGCATAGCTAGTGCATAAAAGCTTAAGGCAATCAGCATAATCGTTTTCGGTTGAACACCGTGACGCACAATCGTGCCACCAATGCCGACAGAATGTTCATTATCTAATCCTAACTTGTAATCATAATATTCGTTGAACATATTTGTTGCTGCTTGAATCAGCATACTGGCAATCAGCATTGCAAAAAACAGTCCAAAATGAATGGTTTCTTTTTCAATTGCTAGCGCAATCGCTGTTCCTAAAAATACTGGAACAAATGAAGCGGTTAAAGTATGTGGACGAGTTAAATGCCACCAAACTTTAAAACCCCTATCAGCTTCAATGACTTTGGTCATAAGGTCTTTCTCTCCTTCAACTATTGTAGACTCTTCTTATTTTATACGAAGAAAGAGAAATTGGATAGGTTCACAGCTTATTACATACTGTTATGTTTAAAAAAATGATACAATAGTACATGCATTTGAGAGATGGGAATATAAATTAAGCAGTAGAAAGAACAGAGCCGTCAAACATATAGGACGGCTATTTTAGCGGAACAAGTAATGCTAAAGACGGATGTCACAGATGGATTTGTGTGTGAAATCAAAGCGACAGACGTAGGATGTTATGTACGTGAAGGACAACGCAACACGTACCATAACGCGAAAACATCATTGATATGTACATTGCAATAACGGAGGTAATTTTCATGCAACAGAAGTGGTACCAAGCCACAGAAGTAAAAGTGGACTCTTTGGGCCAAAACCTTCATTTTTATATGGAAACAATCGAAGTAAGTCGCTTATCGGCTCTTGCATTTTTTGCAGCGGGCGAGGAGCGTTATAAAGGTGAACGATTTTATTGGCAAAATAGAGAAAAAACAATGACATTAGTTGGGCTAGGACACGCTCACACAATTCAAAATAACGAAAAAAATAACCGCTTTGATGCTGTAGAAGCAGAGTGGAAGCGCTTAACGAAAAATTGCGTAAATGGTCAAGTTGAACTACAACCAATTTTATTTGGTGGTTTTACATTTGATCCACAAAATAATGTAGATGGGGAGTGGACGGACTTTCCAGAGGCTTATTTTGCCTTAGCAACGTATCAGCTTGTTTTACGTGATGATAAAGCCTATATAAGCATTCACCTTATTGCAAATGCTGCTGAGGCAGATGGACAATTAGAGGCGTTGCGTAAAGAGCGAAATCATTTAATCCATGCTGCTCAAGTAAAAGAAGTGAAAATGTATGCGAAGCCCGAAATCACAAATTATTTCGAGCCTTATAAGGATCCATATTTAGCATCAATTGATCAAGTGACAGCATTAATTAAAGCAAAGAAAGCGGATAAGGTTGTCATTGCACGTTCCCTTGCGCTGCAATTTAAGGAGCAAGTAACTTCACCTCAAGTATTAGCTCAAATAATTCACGAACAGCCTGAAAGCTATTTGTTTGGGTTGGAGTGGCAAGATTTATTATTTTTCGGCGCATCTCCTGAGCGTCTTGTAAAGGTTGAAAATGGTCGTGCCTACTCATCATGTGTTGCAGGATCTATTCAACGAGGAAAAACGGCGGAGGAAGATGAAGCCTATGGACAAAGCTTATTAAATGATCCGAAAAATGGTGGAGAACATCAATATGTAGTCGATATGATTGCGGAAACATTCCGAAAAAACTGCGTTGAAATGAAAATACCTGATGGACCACGCTTACTAAAAATTAGAGACATCCAACATTTATTTACACCTGTTGAAGGTCAGCTAAATAACGAAGCAACCATTTTGCAGTTGACGAAGCATTTGCATCCAACACCTGCTTTGGGCGGTGTGCCAAGAAAAGAGGCAATGACCGCTATACGTAAATACGAGCCAATGAACCGTGGTCTTTACGCTGCACCTATTGGCTGGTTAGATGCGGAGGGTAACGGAGAATTTGCGGTTGCGATTCGTTCAGCAGCTCTACTAAAAGATAAAGCTTATTTATATGCAGGTGGCGGTATTGTAGCTGATTCAGAGCCACAATCTGAATATGAGGAAACATTAGTGAAATTCCGTCCAATGCTTCGAGCGTTAGGAGGACAAGTACATGAGTGAACGGAAAATATTGACTGATTATGTTTATAAAATGGTTGCATCATTAGTACAGGCAGGTGTCCAACATGTTGTTGTAAGCCCAGGGTCACGGTCGACGCCACTAGCTTATGCTTTTGCCTCAACAAAGCAATTGACGATGTACCGTCAAGTAGATGAGCGAGCTGCTGCATTTTTTGCGCTAGGCATTGCTAAGGCGACTACTAAGCCTGTCGTTTTGTTATGTACATCTGGTACTGCGGCGGCAAACTATTATCCTGCGATTGTGGAGGCCAGTTATGCAAGAGTACCACTAATTGTTATAACAGCCGATCGTCCACATGAATTACGTGAAGTAGGAGCACCACAAGCCATTAATCAGACGAATTTATACGGAGCACATGTAAAGTGGAGTGTGGATTTTCCGCTAGCGGATGGTGCTGCACCGACATTGCCATTTATTGAACGTCATATTGCACGTGCAGTAGCTATTGCAACAAGTGCACCATTTGGACCAGTACATCTTAACGTACCGTTCCGTGAACCGTTGCTCATTGATTTTCGAGAGGAGCTTCCAACTGTTACATTTAAGCAAAGCCATATTGGACAGTTAACGCCACCGAAAGATGCACAAGTAGAACTAGCATCTATTTTACGAGACACTAAAAAAGGATTTGTTGTTGTTGGGGAGCTTCCGCTCGGGACAGATTTAACTGTTATGTGGGAGTTTGTGCGCCAATTAAAATGGCCAATCATTGTGGAGAGTCTATCGAATATGCGAACTTCCGTGCCAAAGGATTGTTTGCCATATGTTATGACAACATATGATGCCATTATGAAAAACGATGATTTTAAAGCGCTAGTAGAACCTGAAACAGTTCTGCGCTTAGGGGCACAGCCTGTATCGAAATTTATTATGCAATTTATTACAAAGTCACAGCCTCAAGCTTATATTGTTGTCGATGAAGATCCGATGTTCCGTGATTCAACAGGGGTGTCCACTCATTTTCTGCATGCAAGCATTGGCGAATGGCTCGTACAATTAGACCTTGCTGAAACTGCGCTAGAGGCGGCATATTTAGCGGAATGGCAAGATGCGAATGATATTGCACTTGAGTATATTGAGCATTATACAGAAGGCGCAATTGACGAAGGTGCTATGGTCAGTCGTTTACTTGAAATCATTCCAAATGGCAGTGATATTTTTGTTAGCAGTAGCATGCCGATTCGTGATATCGATACGTTTTTAATGGCAACGTCAAAAGATATTCGAATTTTTGCGAATCGTGGAGCTAATGGCATTGATGGCGTCGTTTCAACGGCAATGGGCGTAAGCCAAGGAAATAACCGTGAAACCTATTTACTTATCGGAGACCTAGCTTTTTTACATGATGTCAACGGCCTAATTGCGTCACGCTATCAAGCATGTAATATGACCATTATTGTCATGAATAATGATGGTGGTGGTATTTTCTCTTATTTACCGCAATCTACGGTAGAGGCTCATTATGAAGATTTATTTGGTACACCGACTGCACTTGCATTCCAAGACATTGCGCATATGTACGATATGGACTACATTTGTGTTGAGGATATTGCACAGTTAGTGCCGAAATTTAACACGCTGAAAAAAAATCCGTTACGATTAATTGAGATTTTTACAAACCGTGAAGAAAATGTCTATGCACACCGCGCGCTTTGGAATCGTATTAATGCAGGGTTAAAAGCATGGCAAAGCTAATGATTCGTGGGCTTGAGACACATGTGGATATATGGAATGAAGAAGCGGGGCAAACACTAGTTGCCCTGCATGGTTTTACAGGTAGTACTGCTACATGGCGAAATGTAGCAAAGGATCTTCCACATGTGCGAGTTGTGGCGATTGATTTAATTGGTCATGGTCAAACAGCTGTACCGGAGCAAGTGAGTCGCTTCACGATGGCTGAACAATTGCGTGATTTAGAGGAAATATTTTGTCAGTTACAATTAGAAACTTTTGCATTGCTCGGTTATTCAATGGGTGGCCGTATTGCACTATCCTATACGATCGCTTATCCTCAACGTGTCAGCAAGTTGCTGTTAGAAAGTGCTTCACCTGGTTTGCGAACTGCAAAAGAGCGTATGGAGCGCTGCGAGCGTGATAAGGCGTTAGCGGAGAAGATAATAACGAATGGTTTACAGTCCTTTGTTAATTCGTGGGAAAATATTGCGCTATTTGAATCGCAGAAGTATTTAGCTAAAAATGTAAAACAAGCAGTTCGAGCAGAACGATTGTCCCAAAGTGAAAAGGGCTTGGCAGGCAGTTTACGAGGAATTGGAACAGGTATGCAACCACCAAACTGGGATGATTTAACTCAATTAGAATTGCCTGTACTATTAATAACGGGTTCATTAGATGTTAAATTTTGTAATATTGCATTGGAAATGAAAGCGTTATTAAAAAATGGAAAGCATATGACAGTAAATGACGCTGGACATGCAATTCATGTGGAAAATCCAGCTGAATTTGCTACAATAGTAAAGGAGTATTTAACGTAATGTTTTTTACGTTAGCGCCTCTTAGTAGTAATGAGGCGAATTTTATAATTAGGAGGTATTTCAATGTCACGTCAATGGACTACATTACATACTTACGAAGATATTAAGTATGAGTTTTATAACGGTATCGCTAAAGTGACGATTAACCGTCCAGAAGTGCGCAATGCATTTCGACCAAAAACAGTCATGGAAATGATTGATGCATTTTCTCGTGCCCGCGATGACAAAAATGTCGGTGTTATTATTTTAACAGGTGAAGGCGAGCATGCTTTCTGTTCAGGTGGGGACCAAAAGGTACGCGGCCACGGTGGCTATGTAGGGGAAGATGAAATCCCACGTCTAAACGTTCTTGATTTACAACGTTTAATCCGTGTAATTCCAAAACCAGTTGTAGCGATGGTTGCTGGTTATGCTATCGGTGGAGGACACGTATTACATGTTGTATGTGACCTTACAATTGCAGCAGACAATGCTCGTTTCGGACAAACTGGTCCTAAAGTTGGTTCATTTGATGCTGGTTATGGTTCAGGCTATCTTGCACGTATTATCGGTCATAAAAAGGCGCGTGAAATTTGGTACCTTTGCCGTCAATACGATGCTCAGCAAGCGCTTGATATGGGCTTAGTCAATACAGTTGTTCCTTATGAACAATTAGAAGACGAAACGGTGCAATGGTGTGAAGAAATGCTACAAATGTCTCCAACAGCTCTACGCTTCTTAAAAGCAGCTATGAATGCTGATACAGACGGCTTAGCTGGTCTTCAACAAATGGCAGGCGATGCTACACTTCTTTACTACACTACTGATGAAGCAAAAGAAGGTCGTGACGCATTTAAAGAAAAACGTCAACCAGACTTTGGTCAATTCCCAAGATTCCCTTGATTCGGAATATTAGAAGGGAGCTGGGACAAAAGTGAAAAGGTGTTAGATTGATGGCAGTCAATCTAACACTTTTTTACTGCGCCATTGTTGTCTGCTTCGACGGTGCTTTCCGCTTTAGCACCGTAAGCCGCAACCTTCGCTACCACGCAGTATGCCCGCGTCTTACGGTGTACGTTTTGAGCAGAAGCCATAACGAAGTTCACCATATAGCAAAAATTTATGA
>LAHS01003774.1_pt1 | contig 10322 bp, 8 predicted proteins | sample 329651 | NCBI WGS metagenome assembly LAHS01 (sample SAMN03275699, study PRJNA271635) | activated sludge metagenome | isolation source: sample C-1 Sludge from hydrolytic chamber (first chamber) of Anaerobic... | reverse complement strand
ACCCGGGCCTTCCGCTTCACATACTGACTCCACGCCCAAGTACGGTCGGCAAAGGTGAGCAAAAGCAACGGAACAAAGAACCATAATACTACCTGCATGACGGTCTTACCTACCGAAGCCTCATTCATCTGCCCTATGGGCAGCTCAGATAAGGGTCCGCGGAGCATATCGCTGTCGGGCAAATGGTTGTGGCTCCACTTGCCGATGATGGTCCCGTTATGGAGCAGCAGCAGTCCGGGATTGCTGCGTACGATAGTCTTCAGCGTGGTTTCGTCTGTCAGGTAGAACGGATATTCAGCCCCGGTAATGTTCTGCCAGTGGGCTATTTCCTTATCCGTAGATGCCGTCAGGCAATAAAAGGGAACTTTTTCCTGTTCAGCGTATTCGTAGATCTGGTCTATTGCACCAAAGTTGGTGTCATCAGCGGTACTCAGATGCGGAGAAATGAGCAGGAAAGTATAGCCCTTCCGCGAAAGGATGGCATCGGTCAGATCATCGCCCTCGGCCGTCTGGATAGAAAAATCGTGTATGGGGGGAACATAGCCGGCCTTAGTCTGCACCGTCTTCGAATCGACAAACTGCCACGTAGAATCAGGATAGTTTTTGAGAGTAAACTCCTGTGTCTTGCCATTCTTACGCATAATGAAGGTCGTCTCAAACTGTGGCTGCTGCGCTCCGGCAGGAATGGCCATGCCCTGCTTGATGTTCTGTCCGATGTGATAAGGGCGGAAATCGAAGATAGGCAGCCGGTACAGACAATAAATGCTGGTGATAACAATAAAAAAAATCGTGAAATTGATAGCGATCCACTGATTGGCCCTGGAGATAAACCGCACCATTCCCTCCGGCCTCCACCATAAGACGACGGCGCAAGCCAGCAACACGACATTCTTGAGCAAAGTCTGTGTGTTGGTCAGGTGAACGGCATCGCCGAAGCACCCGCAGTCACTCACCGGGTTAGCAACGGCAATCCACACCGTGATGAGCGTCATGACGATCATAAACGCCACAGACAACAGGGCGCAGAGATGGCGCCGTATGGCAAAAAAAATAAAAATTCCGAGAGAAAATTCCAGGGCTGCCAGGGCTATAGAACTGCCTAAAGTGACAAGGTCGGGCACATATTCGGCAAGGTTGAGCACCATAAGGTAATCGTGCAGCTTATACTGTGTGCCCAGCGGATCTACAGCCTTTACATATCCGGAGAAGACAAAGGTCAGACCAAGAATCAGCCGACAGACATTGACCAGCACCCGACTGCCGATGCCCACACCGCCCACGCGATGCCTCATTTGCCCCGTTTTTGAAGCAATGGAGTTCATCGGGGTGGCTTCTTGTATATCCCGAGTGTCTGTGCGTGTTTCGCCCATCTCGAATACTTCTTGTTTTATTGTTTGTCTCATTTAGAATCACACTGCGGGCTACTGTCCGTGCAGCTTCCCGCAGCAATCATGCTTTCAGGCGTATGGCTCCGAATACGGCATAATTCATAATATCCATGTAGTTGGAGCCTATTCCCTCTGACACGAGTGCCTCCCCGTTGAGGTCCTCCAGCTCCTTGATGCGCTGCAGCTTGGTCAGGATTATGTCCGTATAGCTGCTTACCCGCATCGAACGCCACGCCTCACCGTAATCGTGATTCTTCCGGAGCATCAGCCCGAAAGCATCCTGAGCATAACGGCTATAAAGTTCCAGAGCCTCATCGGGAGTCATATCCACCTGGTCGGCATAACCTCTTTCGAGCTGGATCAGCCCTACAACGCCGTAGTTGAACAGTGCTATAAACTCCGGGCGGATACCCTCGCCCACCAGCGACTGGCCCGTCACCTCGAGCGAACGGATACGCATGGCCTTGATGAGCAGCTGGTCGGTGAGCGATGACGGCCGAAGCAGGCGCCACGAAGCACCATAGTCATGCAGCTTCTTGGCAAAGAGGTCGCGACATTCCTGCAGCACCTCCTTAAACTGTTGTTCTGTGTTCTGATCTGCCATATCAATTGCAAAGTTAGCTAAAAAGATTGTAAACAGGCTATGGAGATATAAAAAATAACCTCTGCCATAGGTATCATCACCTTATTATATATCTTTATTTTTCCTGTTGCCGATGCTGTATCACACGCACCGTACCGCACAAGGCATCAAAACGGATCTGCAAAGAGTCTCGCCTGACGCGCAGCCGGTTACGCTCGCCCAGGCTTGAGCTGCGGCCGAGTGCCTCCGTCGTGGCCTTCAGGGCAGAGTCGGTCCGCCCGATATCCTCCTGGGTCATGCGCAGCGAGGCCTGCTGCCATATCTTCAGAGCCCGCTGGCGCGACTTCACCGCCTCGGGAAATTTAGCCCGAAGCTCACGTATGGCATTCAGTGCCTGGGCATCCTCGTGATGCTCATACAGGCTGTCTATGCGCTGCATCATCGGTGCAGCCTGCTCGTCGGCAGTGGGTTGGCAAGCCGTCAGACCGAAAACGGCGACCGAAAAGAATAATACTCTGTATATCATACCTGCAAATTTAAGTAATTTATTGGTTTTAAGGGCGTAAGATTTTATGTTTTTGTTTGTACGGAGCCTGTTTTTTATCTTTCAGGAGTAGTATCACGGTCTGCCCCCTCCATTAAGAACAGGAAGCCGCACACGTGGCAAGCGGACAATCCGCCTACACATTTATCACTAAAAACTTGTTAAAGTAGCATCGGTTCCATGATTTTTCTTCTCATTTTTCATTCTATTTCACGATATTTGTAGAGCATAACCCCGGAGAGACGGCAAGGCACAGCCCCTTCTGTCCCTGAAGCTATGCTCACCAGTTCAGACTATCCCATCAATAAAAAACCTCTTTATGAGCTACAAAACCTTATACACCTTACTCTTAGCTGCAGGTCTGGCGGCCTGCGGCACACGTACACCGGCCGACTTCCGGCTGCGTGCAGCAGATCAACCTCTGATGACACCGAGTGTCCAGAAACAGGTAGACAGCCTCTACAACCTGATGACTACGGACGAGCGCATAGCACAGCTGCATGGCATGTTCGTCGCCGACCTGTTTCGTAGTGACGGGCAGCTGGACACCGTCAAGTGTCAGCAGCAGCTTGCCAACGGCATAGGCCACTTCTGTCAGTTTGCCAGTAGCACCACCTTCGATCCCAATACCCAGCGCGACCGCGTAGCCGCGCTGCAGCATTGGATCATGACCCACACCGCGCACCCCATTCCTGCCCTCTTCCACGAGGAGGTCATCACGGGCATGACGACACTCGGTGCCACCGTCTATCCGCAGCAGATCGGCGTGGGCTGCTCGTTCGACACCAAGCTGGCTGAGCAGAAGACCAGCTTCACCGCAGGCAACATGAGGGCCATCGGAGGCCTACTCTCGCTCTCGCCGATGGTCGATGTCATGCGCAATCCCACGTTCAACCGTCTGGAGGAGTCGTATGGCGAAGATGCCTATCTCACCTCTTCGCTCGGCGTGGCCTTTGTCAGGGGACTGCAACGGGGCGACCTACGCAAGGGCGTAGCAGCCTGCAGCAAGCATTTCTTAGGCTACGGCGGCGGTGGCGACAGACCCGAGAAGGAGGTGATGGAGGAGATCCTGATGCCCCACGAGGCCATGATCCGTGTCAGCGGCAGCAAGGTTCTCATGCCTGGCTATCACCTGTTCAGAGGTGAGAAATGTGTCGGCAACAGCGGGCTGATCAACGGTATCCTGCGCGATTACGTGGGATTCGACGGACTGGTGGTGAGCGATTATACCGCCATCAGTCAGATATACGAGGGACAAAAGCAGGATCCCGCGAAGAACGCCGCAACGGCCATCAAGGCTGGAAGCGACGTGGAATTTCCTGAACCCACCAACTTCTCGCACCTCAAGGAGACACTGCAGAAGGGTCTGCTAACCGAGGCGGAGGTAGGCACCGCCGTGAAACGTGTGCTCGCCCTGAAGGCACGGCTCGGCATGCTCGACCCCGATGCCCAGCTATACAGCAAGGGTGACATCAAGTTTGACACCCCGGAAGAACGAGCTTTGGCACGTAAGCTGGCAGAGGAGTCTATCGTACTGCTGAAAAATGACGGCGTGCTGCCCATCAGACCGAATGCACGGATAGCCCTTGTGGGGCCTAATGCCAACAGCTTCTGGGCCATGCTCGGCGACTATACCTTTAAGAGCATGAATCTCTTCTGGCGTAATCAGGGCAGCGAAAACGGCGACCCGCATATCGTGACGCTGCGCGAGGGCATGCAGAAGCTGCTTCCCACAGGTGCGCAGCTGACCTATGAGCGCGGCTGCGACTGGACCGAGAAGACCGAGACACAGGTAGCCTCGGGCGGCGATGCCCGCGCCCGCTATGCGGCGATGATGGCCAGCCGGCGCATCGATGCCGGCGAACCCATCGACCCCGCGAAGGCTCTGGAGAACGCACGGCAGAGCGACATCATCGTAGCAGCTATGGGTGAGAATGCCCTGCTTTGCGGAGAGAACCGTGACCGCGGAGGCATCAGGCTGCCAGGCAGGCAGGAGGACTTCGTGCGGCAGCTGATAGCCACCGGCAAACCCGTGGTACTCGTCATGTTTGGCGGCCGTACACAGGTCATCGGCGACCTGGCCAGCAAGTGTGCCGCCATACTACAGGCATGGTATCCAGGCGAGGAAGGCGGTAACGCCGTGGCCGATATTCTCTACGGCAACATATCGCCAAGTGGCAAGCTCTGCGTGTCTTACCCCAAGGTGGAGACCGACAAACCGCTCTGCTACGACTATTCGCGCAGGCCCGATCCGCGGGTGCAGTGGCCTTTCGGTTATGGTCTGAGCTACACCACCTTCGATTATTCTAATCTTTCAGTCGACAGCAATGTCGCTACCGACGATGCCATGATCCACCTGAGCTTCGACGTGAAGAACACGGGCAGGAAAGCGGCCGACGAGGTGGTACAGGTCTATGTCTCGCCTGCCGACCGTCAGCCTCTGGCTCCCATTCGTCTGCAGGGCTTCGACCGTGTGTCGCTCAAGCCTGGGGAGGTCAGGCACGTGAGCCTGATCATGTCTCCGCAGCAGCTGGGCTACTACCGACAGCGTCAGTGGCACATCGCCCCGGGACGCTATAACATTATGGTCGGGGCCTCGTCGCAGGATATACGTCTGACCAAGACGCTACGCCTCACCGGCAAGGAAACCGTCATGCCGCTGCGCACGGTCTATTTTGCCGAGGCAGCCGAATAAGATGTAGCCATAGCCTCATGCCTTTACATCTCCTCCCCACCCTGCTGCTCTACATCCTTACCGTAGGCTACAGTCCCGGACCTGCTAACATCTTCAGTCTGAGCTGTTCCCTGCGGTACGGCTGGCGACGCTCCATGCAGATGTGGTGGGGGTTGCTTGCCGGCTACAGCATAGCCGTGACGATCGTTGCCATGATATGCTGGTCGGCAGGAACAGCGATGATGCGCTATGTAGATGGCATCAGATACATAGGTGCCGCTTACATCGTCTATCTGGCATGGTGCACTTACCGCAGTGCCGACCATACACAGGAGGCTACACACGACTGCACGTTCGTCAGCGGGGCCGTCGTTCAGCTCACCAATGCCAAGATGATCGTGTTCGACTTCATGGTGCTGGGTATGTTCGTCATGCCCTATTCCACCCGCCTCGTCGATTATCTCGCGGTCGGCGCCTTACTCCTTCTCGCTGGTCCGGGAGCCAATTTCGTATGGATGGTTGCAGGGGTATCACTGCGCCGCCTCTTCACCCGGCACCGGCAACTGGTCAACCTCATTATGGCCATAGCCCTTCTAGGCTGTGCCGTGAACATCATGTTAGCCTCATAAGGCGGACGTTGCACCCCATTAACCGAGACTCTGACTTATGTGTATAGGCGCGAACCTACGGATTATGGTTCCCTGCCTATACGAAAAAAACCACGAGCACCCCGATTTTCCACGAATACTCTGATAACCTCTACAGGTTCATATTCGTGGGAAAATCGGGGTGTTCGTGGTTCTACCTTATGGTTTACCTCTGTCTCCGGGGCAGACCCTTACTCCTTATCGTACTCCAGGTGGAAGTTGATCACCGTCTCAATGCCCTTCTTCCATAGATCGACAGGCATATTCTCGTTAGGAGAGTGAATGGCGTTCGACTCCAGTCCGAAGCCCATCAGCACGCTCTTGGCACCCAGCAGCTTCTCGAACGTAGAAATAATGGGGATACTGCCTCCGATACGGACGGGCAACGGGCGCTTGCCAAATACCTTTTCGAAGCCTCGCTCTGCCGCCTTGTAAGCCGGAAAGTCGATAGGACAAACATAGCCATAGCCGCCATGCAGCAACTTGATATCCACCTTGACCGTCTTCGGAGCCACTTTCCTGAAATAGTCGATGACCATCTGGCCCACCTTCTTGTAATCCTGATGAGGCACCAGGCGCGAAGAGATCTTGGCATAAGCCTTGGACGGAATCACGGTCTTGGCGCCATCGCCCATATATCCGCCCCAGATGCCGCACACATCGAACGACGGACGGTAGCCCGTGCGCTCTATAGTGCTGTACCCTTCCTCGCCGAAGAGCTCGTCAATATCCATCGACTTCTTATACTCTTCAACGTCAAAGGGGATTGACGCCACAAGATCGCGTTCCTCTTTCGATGCCTCTTCCACATCGTCGTAGAATCCCGGGAAGCGAATCTTACCGTCAGGACCGGTGACATCAGCAATCAGTTTGCACAGCACATTGGCCGGATTGGCCACCGCCCCACCGAAAGTGCCCGAGTGAAGATCCTTGTTGGCACCCGTCACCTCAATCTGCCAGTAGGCCAGGCCACGCAGACCGGTGGTGATCGAAGGGGTATCGGGACCGATGATCGTCGTGTCCGACACGAGGATCACATCACACTTCAGCAGCTCCCGGTGCTCCTCGATGAACGGCGTAAGGCTGCCCGATCCGATCTCTTCCTCACCTTCATAGATAAATTTCACGTTATGCTTGAGCAGACCGTTCTTGTTCAGGTACTCAAACGCCTTGGCCTGAATAAACGACTGTCCCTTATCATCGTCAGCACCGCGTGCCCAGATATGACCGTCCTTCACCACCGGCTCAAAAGGATTGGTATTCCAGAGCTCCAAAGGCTCTACGGGCATCACGTCATAGTGACCGTAAACCAGCACCGTCTTAGCCTTAGGATCTACGATCCGCTCAGCATAGACCATGGGGTTGCCCTGCGAAGGCATCACCTCTGCACGGTCAACGCCGGCAGCCAGCAGCAGCTCTTTCCAACGGTTGGCACAGCGTACCATATCTTCTTTATGCTCCGACTGAGCACTCACACTCGGGATACGGATCAGGCTGAACAGCTCTTCGAGCATACGGCCTTCATTCTCATCTACATATTCTTTAATCATAAGCTTTAGATCTAAAGTTGTTTATGCGTTACTATTTCATTCTTTCCTTCCTTCACTTCGCAAAGATAATAGTTTTAAACCTCATGCACAAGCAAAAGATCATGAAAAACACGAAAGAACACTTTTACGCATCTGTAAACCGCTCAACACGGAACGCCTTACCCAGAATTTCCATCTCCTATTAAAAATATTTGCCCCTTTCTGATATATTCTCGATTAATTATCACATATTTGCACCGTAAAGATCCCAATATCATAAACATAAGACCTAAAGATGATGGAATACACCACAGAAGACGGTCGCATCTATGCGAACGATGAAAATGGCAAAGTGATAGCCGAGATAACTTTCCCTGTCCAGGACGGCATAGCAACAATCGACCATACCTATGTCGATGATTCACTGCGTGGCCAGGGCATTGCCGGCCAGCTGATGCAGATGGCCATAGACAAGATCAAGGCCGACGGGCACAAGCTTGCCGCCACCTGTTCCTATGCGACGGTATGGCTGCAGAGACACCCGGAGATACAGGTTGAAAATCGCGATGCACCCATAGCGTGCAAGATAGACGGCAAGCATTAATCTTCCATTCTTTCCTCCCCGTTCAGACTTAGTCGGATCGGGTTATAACCCCAGGTGCGCAGATCAAACCGATTTACGCAGACGACGTGGGCATCTCCGACGCACAGGCTGTGCAGATGCCCGCAGGCTTTGTCGTGTCCTCACCGTTTTTCTACCAATCCATTTCCTGTACTCGCAAAAAACCATAACTACAACCCAAAAGAATGTAATCTTTTTAGTACCTTTGCAGTCAAGTATTTAGAATAGCAAGAATGAGAAACTTAACCGATGCCGAACTGGCACAGCTCCTCGATCAAGATATATTCCATAAAATTTCTGAAGCCGCCGACAGCCTGCAACTGGAATGTTACGTTGTAGGCGGTTACGTGCGTGACCTCTTCCTCGAACGACCCTCCAACGATATCGATGTGGTAGTGGTGGGCAGCGGCATAGAGGTTGCGTCCCGACTGAAACAGCTGCTGGGTCGCGGTGCACACCTCTCTGTCTTCCGCAATTTCGGAACCGCACAGGTGAAATACCGTGGGCAGGAGGTGGAGTTCGTGGGAGCACGCAAGGAGAGCTACAGCCACGACAGCCGTAAGCCGCACGTGGAAGACGGCACGCTGGAGGACGATCAGAACCGGCGCGATTTCACCATCAATGCCATGGCCGTATGCCTCAACCGAGCCCGGTTCGGTCAGCTCATCGACCCTTTCAACGGTATTGCCGACCTCGAAGACGGCATCATTGCCACCCCGCTCGACCCCGACATCACCTTCTCCGATGATCCACTGCGCATGCTGCGCTGTATCCGGTTTGCCACACAGCTCAAATTTTATATCGAAGAAGAGACCTTCGAGGCCCTGGAGCGCAATGCCGAACGCATCAAGATCATCAGCGGGGAACGTATCGAGGAGGAGATGAACAAGATCATGCTGGCCGACCAGCCCAGCCGAGGCTTCGTGGATCTGCAGCGCTGCGGTCTGCTCAAGCTTATTCTGCCCGAGCTCTCTGCCCTCGATATCGTGGAGACGCACAACGGCCGGGCGCATAAGAACAATTTCTATCATACCCTCGAAGTGGTAGACAACCTCTGCCGGGCACAGCGTGAACGCCTCGCCGATCTCGCGCAGAAGCTGAAGGAGAGCGACAAGGACAGCGAGGAGGCCAACGCCGTCCAGACAGAGATAGACACCATCAACGAGCACAAACTGTGGCTCCGCTGGGCTGCACTGCTCCACGACATCGGCAAGACCAAGACCAAGCGCTGGGACAACCAGGCCGGCTGGACCTTCCACAATCATAATTTTGTGGGTGCCAAAATGGTACCCGTCATCTTCAGGCGCATCAAGCTGCCTATGGATATGAAGATGAAATACGTGCAGAAGCTCGTAGATCTGCACATGCGGCCCATCGCCATCGCCGACGAAGAGGTGACCGACAGCGCCGTGCGCAGACTCGTCAGCGAGGCCGATGACGACGTGGACGACCTGATGATGCTCTGCGAGGCCGACATCACCAGCAAGAACCGCGCAAAGAAGGCCCGCTTTCTGGAGAACTTCCGACTCGTGCGCGAGAAGATAACCGACCTGAAGGAGAAGGACTATAAGCGGCTGCTGCAGCCCTGCATCGATGGCAACGAGATTATGGAGATGTTCCATCTGAAGCCTTCACGCGAGGTGGGGACGCTGAAACAGACGCTGAAAGATGCCGTGCTCGACAACAAGGTACCCAACGAGCGTGAGCCCCTGATGCAGCTGCTGATGAAGAAAGCCAGACAGATGGGACTGTGCTGAGCCGTACGCTATGGCTCGGTGGTCACGCTCCGTGGCGACATTGAAAAATGTTGAAGAACCTATATTTATCCCAATATCACTTTGCTTCGAAAATCAGGAATATCGTGACATTCTGAAAACAGATATTCCTCCATAAGTCGCCTCAATTGAAACCAGCTGCCTCTCTGTCCGAGAAACGGCCAAAATCGCCAATGTTAGGCAAGCCACTGATTGGTAACGAATTACACAAAACGCAGGTCACGTTCACCCCTCCGTCGGGAATCAGAAGTGCGGGAAGCAAGGGGGAGGTTGCGTTCACGGTTGATTCATGGTGCGATTAATACTTATCGGCATCGCGATTAATACTTAGTCGCGTTGCGAGTAAGTATTAATCGCAACATCAATAGGTATTAATCGCAATGCCGATCAACGACAAACGTAACCCGTCAAACAATCTTCGGAAACGGTCTCCTGATACACTGCGGAGCAGAATAAACACTTAAAAAATCTGTAATGTTTCATGTGGGTAAGCCTTTGCTTGCTCCTTTAACTCTGTAGTGCCCAAAGGGCACCTCCGAATTCTCCATTTTCAACCTTTA
>LAHS01005158.1_pt1 | contig 10332 bp, 19 predicted proteins | sample 329651 | NCBI WGS metagenome assembly LAHS01 (sample SAMN03275699, study PRJNA271635) | activated sludge metagenome | isolation source: sample C-1 Sludge from hydrolytic chamber (first chamber) of Anaerobic... | reverse complement strand
ATATCCTCACTTGGATGAACATGTGGTGCTGTCTATTGGTCAGCAAGTGATGTGCATTGCCAATAATGTAAGTGAAGGATACCAGAATGGTACACTGGGAGTGGTTGAAGGGATATCATCAGACTCTGTGCAGGTGCTCACGTCGAACAATACTCATGTGGTTGTACAGAAACATACATGGAAGCAGTACAAATTTTTCTACAATGAGACTAGTGGGAAGGTTGACCACATGATAAGTGGTACGTTTACACAGATTGGATGCAAGCCAGCGTATGCTGTAACCTTCCACAAGAGTCAGGGATTGACACTTGACGCACTGTACATTGATTTGAACAGTAATTGGATGCCGGAGTCTGGTTTGTACTTGGCGTTGTCCAGATGCAGGTCCTTGGAAGGCATTGGATTGTCCAGAGCAATACGGGATAAGGACATTATAGTAAATAAGGAAGCATTGGAGTTTATGGAAACCCAAGAATTCGTGAGTGCATAGTATTGACAGGTTCTTGATTTCGTGGTATGGTAAAAATATCGGAGAGATTATCGTAAAAGACGCTGATGTTATAGCGATTTTGTAAAGGAGCAAGAAAATGGAATTTGACAAGAGCAAGATTTTGACGGTGGTGACGGCTGACCAGGCGAAGGTTGGGCAGAAAGGGTGGTTTGGCGATAGTCTGGAAGAGTTGAAGGAACAGGTGAAAGGCAGTTATCCGGACGAGTTGGTTGCCGTGCGGGACGAATCGTGGATGTTCAGATTCAAAGGAAAGAGCAGTAAATCTGCACGGCAGTTGTTTTATCCTGAACCAGAACCCACCTACGCCGAGCGTCAGGCGGAATGGGTGAAGGAGAACAACGTAAAAGTAGGTACGAAAGTCAGATTCACGAAAGGATTCGATGCGAATGAGGACGGGTCATGGAGTTGCGAACACCGGGACGCAATGGGCAAGACAGGGGAAATAATCGCTACTAACTTACCAGGTTCCGTTGAGGTGCTTGTTGACTGGTGTTCATGCCGGTCTTGGTCTGTACCATATACTGCTCTGGAGGTCATCAAGGAGCCAACCTACCGCCCATACAACAACGATGAACTCAACAACCTCGTAGGTGAAGTATTGACACACAAGCGGAGCGGGAGAAGAAAGTTGGTGACAGGCAAGCCGACGGCATCGAAAGGGGTGAACCTTGATGGACGTTACATCAACGCAAAGGATTTGCTTTACAGCTTCTATCGGAATGGAAACGAGCCATGCGGAGTTAAGGAGGAAGCATGACAATTCAAGATGCATCAAAACAGCTCGGCTGTTCTGCCCGACCCGAAAACGCACCCGATAGAAGCGAAAGAGCTGATAGAGAAAATCAAGGAGGAATTGAATGAAAAAGACTGAGTTGATGCAGAGGTATGGAATGAAAGTTAAGGAATACATAAAAAAAGTAGAAGAAGATGATAGTTGTGGAATCCTCTGTCCACCTACTGATGCACAAACTGGATTAAATGTATTAATTAATCACTTTCTTGGTGAGGATTGGTATGTAGTTGATCCGGTGTCTCCAAGACAGGTAAACACAGTAGCAATCTTAGAAATATTATATCGGTACCCAAAACCCAGAATTAGAAAGTGGTTTAAAAAATAGGAGAGGGCATGAAAAATCAGACACTAGAGCAGGTAATGAAAAGACGTACAGGCATAAAGAAGTCTATAACGATGAGTGGGATGTGATATTCTCCGGCTTTGGGCTGGTGCATGAGTATAAGGAGTTGAAGTGATGGAAAAGACTGAGATGATGAAGCGTTATGAAGCGGAGATGGGAGAGTCACTGGAAGAGGCAAGGGAAAGACGGAAAACCTTCGCATTTTATTCAAGATACATTGCATGGCTCGAAGCCCAACTCACATGGCGGCCTGCGAGCGAGTTGCCGGAGAAGGACCAGATTGTAATCGCCACCTACCTGAATAGCAACGGCAAGCGCAGGTGTGTCAGGGCGGTCTATATCAGGCAGTATGAGGAAGAAGCTGGCGAGGATGATGAGCTGTACGTGGACGTGGAATACTGTGAGGAACAGGATGAGTGGTATTTAAAGGAAGGCTGGTACGAGCTGATCGACAATTGGCCGGATTATTCATCAGTCGCAATCGTTGAGGGAGTTGTCGACTGGTGGATGCCGATGCCACCCGCACCCGATTGAAGCAAAAGAGCTGATAGAGAAAATCAAGGAGGCATTGAATGGAAAAGACTGAGCATGTAGAAAATTGTGGACAAGTATGTGGAGATGGAAGATTTGAACTTATCGATAAAATCAAGGAAGATATCATAAGGACAACAAATATCACAAAAGATGAAGAGAAAGTTTTGAGCAATATATTATTCAGACTTTGGCAGAGAGACTGGTTAAGAAACTCAAACGATATTGATGATATGGAAGCCAAGGTCACCGCTTATGACAGGTTAATGAGTGGTGGGTTAACCATGAAGGAGCTTGCAAATACTCTTGGTAAGCCTGTCGCAATCGATGCAAAAAACAGATTGTGGTGGTTCCCAAAGAAGCCGGAAATTGGAATGGTTACATGGATTTGGTACGACAATCAGTTCGGGTGTTTTGGAGAAGAGCTGCCAAGAAACATCATTACCTTCACCGGCGACTGGAAGGACTCACTAACCCTGCCCGATGGATGGGAGGAAGCCAACGGGAATCCGTCCCGAAGCGGGAGTTCTCGCTGAAGGAGATTAAGGACATTGAGCGATTCTATCGGATGACAACCGATTATGTCACGTTGGAGGAGTTGGCTGAGGAGTTGGGTAAGTCTTATGGGCAGGTGTATTACGCATTCGCTACACACCCTGTGGCAGTCTGCCCGCTGTTTAATCCGATACGTATGCCGAAAGAATCGGCAGAAGAACTGAAAAAAGTGTTGACGAAGCAATCATAGTGTGGTAGTATTTTCAAGGAGAAAGAATGAAAAGAGAACAAGTGGTGAAGTGGCTGGAGAGCAAGGGTGAGGTAAAGGAGATATGCGGAGACGAGGGGAAGTGGTACACCTTGACATTCAAGGCCATGATGAGAATGAAGGGTATGTTCGTGGACTTCGTGGGAGAGGCAGTGGTACGGACTTCGGTATTCCCCGGAATGGTTCTCATGACCGTAGGCCCACGCCGTGGGGAAGATGTGCAACTGGCCTTCTACTTCGATGGTTGCCACGAGGATAGGTTTGAGAACGAGACAGTGACCTTGGAGCTCCTATGAGCAAGCATGACAATTCAAGAAGCATCAAGATATCTCGGCTGTTCAACGACCACGGTCTACAAGTATGTCAAGTAGATAATAGTATCTCCTTCCCCTATAAGGAATTAGTAGACACTTCAACGAAACTGCCTTGAGGTTTATAAGCTAATCTTCTCGGTCTTACAACTTCTCCATGTCTGTTATCGACATACTCTGCCGATTTTAAAAATTCATTCTTTATGTTAATTGCAGCATTCAAATCTCTATCGATTTCAAAGCCACAATCACATTTATACACCCTATCAGAAAGTTTCAAGTCTTTCTTAATCTTACCACACCTTGAGCAAGTTTTGGAACTAGGAAAGAATCTATCAACTTTGTACACTGTCATATCATACTGTTTGGATTTTTGTTCCAATTTAACAACAAATGAACTCCAATTGACATTTTGAATACTATGGCTTAACTTTCTGTTTTTCTTCATGCCAATAACATTTAAATCTTCAAGTGCTATAGCTTGGTTTTCACTACAGAGCTTGTTAGCCAAATGCCATTGAAAATGATTAAGATAGTTTTGCCTATACTCATATAATATATTCAATCGTCGTTTACAAGCATACCATCTATTTGAACCTTGCACTTTTCTTGATAGATGTTTTTGCTGTTTTCTAATCTTGATGTCTATCTCAAATATTTTATCTTTTATACCATAAATAAAATCTCCATTTGAACAAACTGCAAATTCTTTTAAACCTAAATCAATACCAATAATATCATTGGAGACTCTTTTACGTTTTTCTATCTGTTCCTTTTCTACCAGTATAGAAGCGTAATACTTTCCTGATTTAGACCTAGAGACCGTCACGTTCTTTATAGCACCGGAGAAGTCTTTCGATAACCCTCTTATTTTTACTTTCCCAAGTTTTGGAAGAGTTAACTTAGTATTATTGTCTTCTAAGCGTATGGTATTTGTAATTTGACACTCCCTATAGGAGTTGTTACATTTCCCTTTCTTCTTAAACCTAGGAAAACCCGGTTTCTGCCCTTGCTTTACTCTTCTAAAAAAGTTACTGTATGCTTTGTCCAAATCAATTTGACTTTGCCTTAAGGCATTTGAAGAAACTTCCTTCAACCAAGAAGACTCTTCCCTAAGATTTTTAATAGTAGGGTACTTATAAATACCAAGCATTGATTTGTCATCTTTGAATTTCTCATAAAAAGAAACCCTATTGGCTAAAGAATAATTGTACACGTACCTGCAGCAGCCTATTGTTTTGTCAATAAGTTCTGCTTGTTGTTTTGTAGGATATAGTCTTACTTTGTATGCTTTGTACATCTAATTATCCCTTGCTAAAACTGCACAGCAGCCGCTATGAAGTCCGTTTTTATATTTGGCCACAGTATAGGTCGCCAAGTGTGGAAGTACTGCTTTATTTTTGTTTACTTACTCTATCGTGAGATTGACGCTTATTCTACAGTTATCGAGAAAGTGATTGTTGCTGAATAGGTCCCTAAAGGGGCAGATGCTGACACCGGAATTTCATAGGTAAAAGCTTTTGCGTCTCTAAGGATGCCATCAACAGCAGGACCAGTAGTATACTTCCCAGAAGATGTTGTGGAGCCATCAATATAATCAACATAAACTGCGCCACCGGCATCTGAAATTTTATAAGGAACCGTAGGTACTGTTCCTGTACCACCTGTAAGTGCCATAGGTGTTCCACTAATAGAAACTGTAGCTGTAGTGTTCACTGGCCGTCTTACCATTACTACAAATCCACCAGAAGCGTCTGTTGTTGAAGTGTCTACCCCAGTAGCTAGTGGGAGAACACTACCAGCAGAGAAGAATTTAGTATCAAAAGCTGTCGCTGTAGTTCCTTCATAAGACTCCACCACCCTAATACCACTATTTGCAGTAGTCTCACCTACTGATGTAGTAATAATCACTTGTGCTGTTTCTGTTGTTGCACCAAACACCATGCTGCCAACAAGCAGCAGACCTAAAACCAATTTCAATATTTTCCTCATTTCCCTATCCTTTTATTTCTTTAATCGGATGACCTCAAAGGTCTTACCGTTTTCATCCATCAGATACCCAACGCTTGCTGTCTGCACAATGTCAATGATATTTCTATCAGCATCCTCAAAATATACGAGATTGAATATCTTGTCATCCAATCGTCCACTACCATACAATACTACATCCGGTTCGTCAGCTATATCTTCAGGTGTCAGGTTCCTGTATACGGTGTACCTTCTGAAGATATCAACACCATACTCAAACTGATGCCCATCCTTATCATATCCCTCAAACTTCGCTATCATTATCGGCCTCCTCCTGTACTTCCGTGAAATCGGCGGCCTGTGCAAACAATTCCTTTGCAGTAGCCATGCCAGGTATATCAGAGGTTCCGATGTTTACAACGAACTGGCTCTTTCCAGCATCCTCATTCTTGGCATCCAGCTGTGCAATGACCTTCATCATGTCAATAAGCTGACTTCTGGCCTTGGTCTTCGACACCAACTTGACTTCCCTTGTACGGATGTCACAGTTCTTTCCCCAGTACTTTACGCTTATACCCTCAATCAAATCCTGTCTCAGTTTTGTAGGTACTGCCTTCAATGAACCATAAAGCAAGTCACCATCATCATCGATGATTTCTGCAGGGTCAAAATTTGAAGCGGTTATAAGACTTCCTACGAGCACAGGAAGTATCTCAGACTTCTTTCGCTCTACTTCCTTTGACATCAGACGTTGGATTGCAAGCTGTACATTTTCCTTGTTAACCATACTCCGTGCTCTTGCGTAGAATGTGGGTTTTGTGATGCTGTTGAATTCCTCATCGGTCATGATGCTCCTCAAAGCCTTCCGATGGTCAAAATTACATTGAGGGGACAGATAGGCCATGACAAACCGAAGTTCTGGTCCGGTAAGTTCTATGTCTTTCAGCTCCTCAACGTCTGTGGGTATGATATCATTTACTGCCATAGTACATCCTCCTAGTGTTTTATGTACTATAGCATGAAAGATACGCCTTTGTCAAGTCCGGAGATTACCCTATGAAAGTACCGCCAGAGGACACCCCGGTATCTCCACAGGTAATGGTGTACGGGCCCCAGTCTATGGGCTTTGGCTAATCGCTGGAAGGTTTCCAATAGCTATCCTTATCAAAGTAGTACCGACAGTCAACCATTTCTTCCTTGTCCTTGGTGAGAAAGTCATCAATATACTTCTGTGCAGCTTCCAACGAGGAGAACTCCTCTTGTCCTATATGTCCGTTCTTTTTGATTACATATGCTTCTCTTGCATGACCATCACAATAGCCGAACGTATCCCCTGTAACCCAGATTCTCTTTTTTATAATTTCATACGTATCAAATGGGTTCATATTATCATCCTCGAATTCTAGGTCCAACAAAAGCTGCCCATCTGAATCATTACTGTCATTTTTTGACAGTTTCTCTTCATCACTCATCTTTCACCTTCCTTTTCCTCTTTCTAGGCTCACTGTTGTCCGTATAAATCACCTCACCTTTGGTGTGGTTGAATTCAAACTTCTTGGCCTTGCAATTAGGGCAAACCCAGATATGCCCCTCGTATGCAGACCAGCCTTTAGCCACCATTTCTGTTTTGCACCATTTGCAAATTATAGTACCTTTATACGATTTTGGTCTAGCCATCAATATCTCCATACTGCTTATTAAGGAATTTATTAATCTTGCTTCTCATATCAGACAGTTCCTTCGGATACTTATTATTGCGTTTCAACAGTTTTTTTAGGATATTATGCATTCCAACAATAATGTGTTTATTTTCAAGATATCTTCCAATCAGTGAATTCCAAGCATCCAATACCTTTGGGTACGGACCACTCACCATAAAATCACAACAGCTGTATGTCCTTATGGTTTTGCTGTCCATGTCTGCTGACCGATACTTCTTTGTGTAAACTACCTCTGTGTCAATCTTAGGTAGTTTGCCACATGTAGGACAATGGTACACAATCAAGTCATCTATAACAGTAACCGATACCTCTTGCCACATATCAATACTTTCAGTCCAATCCCACAAACCCTCCGGATGATTGACATTAGGGGGGAAATCCTTAAACAGACACCAATCTCCTGTCTCGTCCACCGCAATACAAAGTCTTGGCTTCATGTCGCCGACACGTTTCCTTACGTTTGTGGCATTTGGTGTACTACTCCAAGACCTGGGCGGTGTTCCAATATATCTATACCACTTCCCAACTTCAAAGGTATTCATCTGGTATGTACTCCTTGTGAAAATACTGCTTGCCGCGAATCTGACCAAACTCATTCTTTAAATTGATTGTCCTGACATCTCCACGAGCATTAAGCTCAGGCATCATGGTTTCCAATTTCTTCTCTGCGCTGTTTGGAAAATTAAATCTCTTAACCCAGTTGTCGTAGTTAGCCATGGTAGCATCATACGCCAGCTTGTACTCTTCCTCAATGCGGAGTCTCTTCAGTTTGTCTTCTTCAGTGTCAAAATATAAGGCAATTTCATGTTTGCTTGTGCCTCTGTTCGGGTATTTCTCGTTCAATTCCTTAACTACTGCTATTACATTTTCATACGTTAGTTCCACGTTCCCTCCTACTCTCCGTATGTTACCACGCGTATGATTCTACCATCAGCGTCATGCACCATTACGCGAATAAACTTTCTACAATAAGCAACCTCTAGGGCCTTGCATACAGCATCGTCAAAGTCTACGTATACTGCACTACATCTCTTTGCACCGCTTCTTTTAATCGCCCAACCACCAGTAGGGGTAGGAATCACATGTAATGTCACATCTTCCATATAGTCTCCTCACACTGGGGTTTAGGTGTAATGTTCATCATATATATTCCCCACTATCTTGAAAATACCGTCAAGTGTGCTGTCTGCCACTATCGTATTGCTGCCGGACTGTACAATATCATTCTCATACACCCACTTACCAGTGGTGTCTTCCATGTACAGACATTTATCGGTTCCAAGATACTGGTACCCCGGGTCACTTCCCGGACCAATGTCAGAGTATGTGTACCACATGATAATCGCTTTGGTGATGTAGGAACGGTATACGTGTCGTACCTTACCCCCCTCACTCACTTCGGGCAGAGCGTATCCCTTCCAATAGAGGATACCTCTATAATCCTCCGCCAATTCCTCAAACTCAGTCGTCATGGCAGTTATCAGTGTCTGCAGGCTGCTCTTCTTTATCTTCAGTTTCCTGGCCAAGTCATATACCGTCATCGGTGTCCGCTGGAGAGTATCAATGATGATTGCCACCGTCTCGTTTGTCAGGAGCTTCTCTTTGCTCTTATCCGCAAACATCTGCACCATCAATTGATACTCTTCTTCCGAGAAGAGCAATCGTCTCCCCTCAGCCACCTCACCAATCTTTCCCATGTTGTGCTCAACATGGAGTCTGTACAGTGTTCTTGGCTTCTTGTTCAGTAATTTACTCAGTTGCTCAATCGTATATTGCATAGGACCCCTTATATAAAACTAGCAAGAATACCACTAGGTCTTCAGCCTAGTGGATGAATTGCGTTATACCACTAAGCTATCCACTATCCATGTTTTTCTTGCTGATATTCGTTTGCAGTTACTTAATTTTGGTGTTTTCCATCCTTCAGACATACTTGAGAAGTCTACCTTATTTCCTTCTATATCCATAAGTATTGCATATCCAGAACTCATTCTGCCTTTGATAAAATACTCTTTCCCCAAATATCTCACCTTATCAAATTTCCTAAACCCTTGTATTTTACCTGTCGGTATTGCTTGTTGACTTCTAATACCTTTTGTCTGTTGAAAATCGCCATCTGATACACACTTCTTTCTATAAAGTATATTTTGTCTAATAATAAACTTATTTCCACCACTAGCAATAACACAGGCGTCTAGGTGATGGCTTTTGTCTATTTCTAGTAACAATCTATTAGCTTTTGTTATATACCCAAATGTTTCTATCACATCTGAATATAGCTTTAACAGCTGGATTCTTATACTATTCATCTGTGTTGCATGTTTTAATTGTCCTTTTCTCTTACCAGTCAGTTTTAATTTTATACTTTTACTATGAACACCTTTGTGACAAGTGTGACAAAGCGTTATAAGATTATCTTCTTCGTCAGAACCACCATTACTACGATAAATAATATGATGGACTTCTAATTTAGAATCCTTCCTTCTGCCTTTACAGTGTTGGCAAGTATAATTGTCACGATTTAATACCTTTGCTTTAGTATTTTCAAATCCATAATTACCACCTTGTTGATAGCCCCATTTTTTATATACAGGATTGTGTAGACTTGGATTTTTAAGCAAATGTGGGTCAAACGTTGCTGTTTCCATAACTAATCTGCTTATTGGTAAAATACTCTTAATAAACTCTATTTCTTTCATATGGGAGTCTAGCTTACTTCTCATAGTAGGCGAAAATCTGTCTTTTTTAATGGAGTCTTTACGGTTCAACCATCTAGCTTTTCTGTATCTTGTTTTCCTATTACGTCTGTTTCTACGATATTTTGCACGTTGTGACATTTTATCAGCAATATCATTTCTTATTTCTATATCTGACATATATAAAACTTCATTTTTAGAATTAATAACAGATGTTCCTACATGAGTACTTCCAGTATCTACACCTAATGTACAATCTTGAACATACTCTGTTGTGTCATACAATAATTTAATAGTAAACGGTGTTTTTCTTTTTACTTTTGCTTTCTTTTGTTTTAATAATAATCTTGCTACCACATTTTCACATGGCATAAGTGGTTTATTATCTTTAGAAATTACATAAACCATAATCAGCTCCTCCTAATAAATACTCTGCTAAAAGCAGGTAGTGTGTACTCTGTCTTACTATTGCCATAAGATTTTTCCATCTTCAACTCGACAATGATAATATAGTTTACATGTATATATCACAGGGCTTTTCTTATTCCGACCCAACTTAAATATATACGATAGAGCAGTGGTCTGTTGCGTCAACCAAAGGTATCATAACTATACTATCGTAGCTATTATTTCTAATAGTTTAGTCTGGTGAACTATTTAATGGAAGCCACGAAGTCTTTAGCTTCGTGGTAGTT
>LAHS01001799.1_pt1 | contig 10391 bp, 11 predicted proteins | sample 329651 | NCBI WGS metagenome assembly LAHS01 (sample SAMN03275699, study PRJNA271635) | activated sludge metagenome | isolation source: sample C-1 Sludge from hydrolytic chamber (first chamber) of Anaerobic... | reverse complement strand
GCGGTTGTTCCAATCATCAAGGAAAGAACGCATCTTCCGATTGTCATTGATCCATCGCACAGTACCGGTGACTGGAAATATGTTGAAGCTGAATCTCTGGCAGCGATTGCGGCTGGATGCGACGGTCTGATCATTGAAGTCCATGATCATCCAGATCAGGCATGGTCTGACGGCGCCCAGTCACTGAAGCCGGAAAGATTTGCTGAGCTCATCAAAAAGGCAAGGAAAGTTGCACAGGCAGTCGGCAGAGATATCTAATGAAAAAGATCATCGTTCCCGGAAAAATCATGCCGGCACAGATCTCAATTCCTTCTTCAAAGTCACTTTCCCACCGCGCATTGATCACAGCTGCTCTGGCCGACGGCGTCTCCGTCATTCATTCATTGGCTGAAAACAATGATACCAGGGCAACATTGTCAATCATGGAAAAGGCAGGTGCTTCCTTTACTAAGGAAGGAAATGATCTGATTGTCCATGGCATGCACCAGATGTCCTATGACGGTTCTATATTGGACTGCGGGGAATCAGGCAGTACGCTGCGTTTTCTGATTCCGCTGTTTTCATTGTCTGCTGAAGAAGCTGTTTTTACTGGACATGGCAAACTGATGGAACGTCCGCAGAATGTGTATGAAGAAATCTATGCCAAACAGGGACTGTTATTTCAGAAGATCAATGAAGAGCTCCATGTAAAGGGACCGCTGCAGAGCGGCACCTATGCACTGCAGGGCAATGTATCGTCACAGTTCATCAGCGGCTTCATGTTTGCGCTGCCGCTGTTGGCAGGGGACAGTGTGATTGAAGTGAAGCCTCCGTATGAATCTGCTTCCTATGTCGGCTTGACGATGGATGCCTTGAAGCGTTCGGAAATCCAGGTCGAACAGGAAGGACTGTCCTATCGGATCAAAGGACAGCAGGTCTATCAGCCGATTGACTGTACAGTGGAAGGTGATGATTCTCAGATGGCCTTCTTTGCAATGGAGGCATTGATCCATCATGTTCCATTGGATGTCCTGAATATCAGACATGACTCCAGACAGGGGGATCATGTGATTGTTGATCTTGTGAAGAGAATGGGCGGACAGGCAGAAGAGATTGAAAATGGATACCGCTTTGACGGCGCCATCCTGCATGCCTGTGTCATTGACCTGGCAGACTGTCCAGACCTGGGACCTGCTTTATTTGCTTTGGCATCTCAATGTGAGGGTGAGACCACCTTCATCAACGCCGGCCGTCTGCGCGTCAAGGAAAGCGACCGCATTGCATGCATGGAAGAGGAAATGAGAAAGCTTGGCTGTGTGATTTCTTCAAAGGACAGTACGGTTACGGTGCAGGGAAAGACAGCCGTGCATGGCGGTGCTGTATTGAATGGACACAATGACCACCGCATTGTCATGGCTTTGTCAGTCTTGGCATCCATTGCGGATCAGCCGGTCACCATCGAGGGCAGTGAAGCAGTCAATAAGAGCTATCCAGATTTTTTCATGGATCTGCAGAAGACAGGAGTGAACGTACATGATTGATCAGAAGACAAAATTTGCGGTCATCGGCTTAGGTGTCCTTGGCGGCAGCTATATTCAGGCATTGTCAAAAAAGGGATATGCATGCATCGGCATCGATATTGATGAAGATGCAGTGCAGTGTGCCTTGGACAATCACTGGATTGTTTCTGGAGGAAGTGATGCATCTGCTGTCAAAGATGCAGATATCATCATTTCTGCACTGTATCCGCATGTCTTTGTCCAATGGGTCAAAGACAATCAGCAGTACTTCAAGTCCGGCGCGCTGTTGAGCGATGTGACTGGGGTCAAGCGGGAAGTGCTCCGTGATATCAATGCGGAATTACGCAGTGATGTTGAATTCATTGCCTGTCATCCAATGGCAGGCAAGGAGTTCAAGGGAATCAAATATGCAGATGCCGGGCGCTTTGCCAATGCCAACTTTATCATCGTACCGACGGAGAAGAATACAAAGGATGCAGTGCAGACAGCTCATCAGCTGGCAGAAATCCTCGGCTTTACCAAGATCTCAGAACTGACTGCTGAAGAGCACGACCGCATGATCGGCTTCCTGTCGCAGCTTACCCATGTCATTGCGGCGTCGCTGATGAATGTCAGTGACAATACACACCTGGTCGATTATACCGGTGACAGTTTCCGTGACCTGACCAGAATTGCCAAGATCAATGAAGATATGTGGCCGGAGCTGTTCATCCTGAATAAGGACAACCTCATCCGAGAGATCAATGAGTTCAGCGATGAGCTACTGCGCTTCCGCGATCTGCTGGAAGCAGAAGATGTGCAGGGCATGAAGGACAAGATGATCCAGTCAACCGAAAGAAGAAAGAAGTTTGATAAATCATGACAAAGATAATGATCATTAACGGACCGAACCTGAATATGGTCGGCATCCGGGAACCAGGCATCTACGGCACCATGAACTTCAAAGATATGATTGCCATGATTGAGAGGGAAGCTGCTGCACGGAATGTGGAAACAGACTGCCGGCAGTCCAATCATGAGGGAGACCTTGTGGACTGGATCCAGGAGGCGTACTTCCAGAAGTATGACGGAATCGTCATCAACCCAGGTGCTTATACGCATACCAGTATTGCCTTGGCAGATGCGGTGAAAGCGATTGCCCCGCTGCCGGTCATTGAAGTGCATATCAGTGATATCAACAGCCGTGAGGAATTCCGGCACATTTCCTATGAAGCACCTTACTGCCTGATGCAGATCAAGGGAGAAGGCGTGCAGGGATATGTCCACGCAGTGGATGAGATCCTTGCCCATCTGAAGAATCGGTGATGAAACACTGAAGCTTGGGTGCCGGGGGATGAAATCAGTATCTTATGTGTTATAATCTAGGACATGAAAAAGAAAGAAATCTGGATTACAGCGATTATCGCTGTCATAGCTGTCGCCGCAATTTTGATCGTCAACCTGGTCAGGGCGCAGAATAAATCGAATGTAGATGCACAGGCATCGGCAGGAACTGCAACAGGAATTCCGACGGAACAGGCAGTTGGTCAATGGGTCGCCGTGATCCATGGGAATGCGGCTGATCTGTGGTTTGACTCCGGCGTTGACAATACATATACCGTTACCGGTGACTATGGCACCATGACGATCACGGTGAAGGACAACAAGTGGTGTGTTTCTTCCGTGGAATGCCCGAACCACAACTGTGAACAGATGGGATGGGATGACGGCACCAAGATGGTCCCAATCACCTGCATTCCGAACAACATTATTATCTGCACCTATGATGTTGCCTTGAATTACCTGGAGACAAATTCATGAGAATCGACAAGACAAGACATTTTACATATTTAGCTCTTTTAAGTGCGATGGCCATCACTCTGAATCTTTTGGAGACAGCCATGATCCCGCCTTTATTTGGTGTCTTCCGGATTGGTCTCGCCAATATCATTGCCTTAGTCACCTTGAAGATCCTGGGTGTCAAGGATATGATCATTGTCAATATCATGCGTGTCATGATCGGCAATCTGCTGTCAGGGCGCATCTTCGGCTCGACTTTCTGGATCAGCTTCGGCGGCGTGCTGCTGTCTACCTTGATCCTGGTCATCATGGATAAGTTCAAGTCATCGCTGATGTTCACTTCCATCATGAGCTCCATCGGCCACAGCACAGGGCAGGTGTTCGTTGTCATGCTGTTCTATATGCAGCCATTGATTGCAGCAATTCTTCCTTACTTCCTGGCATTGTCAATTCCTACCGGTCTTGCAACGGGATTCATTGCCAAGATTGCGGTGGAACGCGTTAAACCATTAAGAAAAGCAGACAGTGATGTTCACTGAATGCTTCATGATCAAGCGATAAAGTCTGATGATCTCTCATCAGATTTTTTTATTGTTTTCCTTTCTCCTGAAAGTGGTCGTCCATGAGCAGAGCTGCCTTGAACTTGATGGCATCTTCGAACTTCCTAAGATCTAATCCAGTTTCTTCCTGGATCCGGCTGAGCCGGTAGTTGAGCGTATTGCGGTTGATGTACAGTGCTCTGCTGGTCTCGGCAATGTTGAGGTTATGATCTAGAAATGTTTTCACGGTCAGAGTGACTTCTTCATCAAGGATCTCGCGGACATGAGGAGTCAGGATACGTTCCATGTAAGCGCGGCTTACTTCTTCCGGCAGATGGCTGACCAGACTGTTCAGATTGGTGCGGTCATAAAGGATCACAGAATGCATGCATTCTCTGTCACACGCATTCAATGCATCTTTTGCCTGCAGAAAGGATTCGCGCAGATCCTTCATATCATTGAAAACTTCACTGATGCCGGCACAGATGTCATACTGATATTCTTTTTGAATGGACTCAATCTTGACGCTGATCTCCTGAGCTGCCTGCGCCAGTGTCCTGCCATCCCGCAGCTGCTGCACAAGGATGACATTTTGATATGGTGAGACTAATAGGAAATCCTGATTCTGGTCGGCAAAATTTGCCTTGATCAGATTGCAGAATTCGGTCCCCTTGATCTGTCGGCAGTGAAAGAGACAGGTATACCGGTCCAGTGGATTTTTGATCTTCAGTTTCTCTAAGGCTGTGTAAAGGGTACTGAGGTCTGCTTTCTGCTGGATGATCTGCAGAAGGTAGTCTGTCTGTTCATCTTTTGTGATCAATAGATTTTCCAATGCCTCCAAGGAGGCACAGATCAAGGATGCTTCTGCTTCTGCAGTCTCGCCCTGGCTGTCGACAAAGACCAGACGGTTCATGTTCTCTGTCCGGCGGAGCTGGCGGAAGGTCATGTTCTGATGATGCCCGGTCGGACATACCGGCTTGATGGTGCCGATCAGCGATGGGTCTGTGCATGCAATGATCTCACCATTGGACTTCATCACGCCAAAATGATGCTGGACTGTACCAGCCAGCTGTGCAATCAGTTTTTGATAATAGTAGTCCTGCATGGAGCACATCACCTTCTTTTATCCGTGTCAGTCATTCTTTGTTCGGCGGTAATCTGGATCAACATCAAATAATACTTCTATTGTAAGCCTGGAGCGTTTCCGCAGCGGAAGTTTTCCTTTGCATCGGCACCATTCAAAGACAAGATTGTTCAATGATGAGGATACCATTGGCAGCAGATCTTCTGCTTTGGCAGTGTTGCGGATGATGCCCTGCTTCTGACAGTTCTCACAGAGGGGAATCGACCATTTGCGGACTTTCATCATGTTGTCGTAGATGCCGGCATTGCGGTTGAGCTCAATGATCATCAGAGAAGAGGAGACAACTGGTCCTACTGAAATTGCCAGTGATAAAAAATAGTCGTAGAGGAGCCAGATCCGCTCCAAATCATTTTCTGCTGAAACGAACTGATCCATCAGCTGCTCTGACTTGGTGAACTCGTCGGAATATAGATGAAGGATGATGTCATCCTTGCTGGAGTAGACCGCATAGAAGGAGGATCTGCCGATCTTTGCGGCTTTGCAGATCTGATTGACAGAGACGTTGCTGTAGCCGTCCTGCTTGAATAATTCGATAGCAGCGGCTGCGATTTTGTCCTTGTTTTTGGTCGTTTTCTGGTCCATTTCCGCTCACCTCACTTTTGGACAATCTGTCCATTAATCTTGGACATTATAGTTTCATTATGATTAAATGTCAACAAATTCACAAAGTTATGGATTCAATTCGCCGGTCTGTTTTTCGTCATTATGGAGAATCACTTTGCAGACGATTGAAGCGAAAATCTAGGGTGATATTATCAGAACCAGTAAAGCGTTAAAGAGTACTTTACATCATGGAGGATAATATGGATAAGAAAACGAGAATTTGCATCATCGGCGGCGGACCTGCAGGATTGAGTGCAGGTATGTATCTTGAGAAGAAGGGATACGAGAATTATACAATTTTAGAAAAATCGAACCGTGTCGGCGGCAAGTGCTGGTCCCCAGTCTATAAGGGAAGACACTATGAGATGGGAGCTATCATGGGTGTTCCGTCTTATTATGCAGTGCACGATGCTGAAGAGTTCGGCGGTGTTACACATGACGGACCAAAGCTGATCAACCATTTCAAGAATGCCAAGGGAGAAGACTTCAACCCAATGGATCCAAAGGTCAATCCATACATCGGTCAGATGCAGGAACAGCTGAGAAAGTTCGGTGAACTGCTGGAGACAAAGTATAAGGGATATGATGTCAATGGACACAGAGGTGTTGCAGAAGGCAAGTATGACGGCTTTGCCGTGACACCAGAGCGTGAAGCAGTATCCGGCGTCAATGAGAATCTGAAGGATCTGGCTCTGCCGTTCAAGGAGTTCTGCAAGAAGAATGGTGTTGAGATGGTCCAGAATCTCTGGATCGGCCCATTCACTTCCTTTGGCTACGGATATTTTGATGAGATCCCGGCAGCGTATGTCCTGAAGTATCTGGATTTCCAGACATGCACGAACTTCCTGAAGTTCAACTTGTGGACATGGAAGGACGGCACGCAGTCTGTCTGGAAGGCAGTCAACGATAAGCTGAAGCATCCAGCACATCTGAATTCAGATGTGACTAAGGTCGAAAGAAAAGACGGCAAGGTCTATGTTACAAACAATGGTCTTGTTGAAGAGTTTGATAAGCTGATCATCACTGCACCTCTGCAGTATATGAATCAGTACTGCGATATCCGTGAAGATGAAAAGAATCACTTTGCGAAGATCGACTATGAGCGCTATGACGTCATGGGCATTGAGACAAATGCAGAAGATCAGCCGGAGTGCTCCTACTACATGTGGGACAACTTTACACCTGACCGCTATGGTCATCTGATGATCTACTACCGCCGTTGGAACGATACGCTAGATCAGGTCTTAACAACATATGCACTGCGCAATCATAAGGGTGATGCAGAACTTCCATATGTCAATGTCAAGAAGAATGTCCTGGATGATCTGAAGATCTGCAAGACACCTGCTTCTGCCATTGTCAATGAATGGTCCACATATTACTTCCCGCACATCTTCTCTGAAGACTATGCGGCAGGCTGGTATGACCAGGTTGAAGCAATGCAGGATAAGTATGATACATTCTATGCTGGTGAGATCATGTCATTTGGTGACATGGATGAAACAGCAGAGTATTCTCGTGAATTAGTAGAACGTTTCTTCTAAGCAGACGATCATAAAAGCATAGCGGTCCATCCGTTATGCTTTTCAGAAAGGAAAGAAAGTATGTCTAAGTTTTATAAAGATCATTATGATGTTGTCATTATCGGCGGCGGCTTAGCAGGAATGTCAGCAGCACTGGAGCTGCAGGCAAAAGGAGTCAAAGATATCCTGATCCTTGAGAAGCATAATATGCCGGGAGGACTGGCAACGGACTTTGTCAGAGACGGTTTTGAAATGGAAGCTACGCTGCATGAGATGATGTCCATCGGATCGAAGGAACATCGTTTAAGTGTGGGTGAGTTCTTTGATGAAATGGGAGTTGATATTGACTGGCTGCCAGTACCGGAGTGCTATCGGATTGCCATTCCAAATGACAATATCGATGTCACGCTGCATGACGGCTATGAGCGTATGGCAAAGGAAGTAGATGCCGCTGTACCGGGAACATATGACAAGGTATTGGAACTGATGCAGCTGTGCCGCCGTGTCTATGACAGTATGCTGTATCTAGGCACGCATCAGATGAGCAAGATGAAGATGCTGAAAGAGCATCCCGATTTTGTAAAGACATTGGGATACACAGCCACCGAAGTCATTGATACATTCCATCTGCCGAAAAAGGCAGTTGAGATCCTGAGTGCCTACTGGATCTATGTCGGCAGTCCGATGGATGTTCTGCCGTTTACGATTTATGCATTCCTGATGGCAGACTACTTCACAGGCAGCTATGTCTGCCGCGGCTTTTCACATGAGATGAGCCTGAAGATGCAGACAAAGGTGGAAGAGAATGGTGCCCAGTATGAGTTCAAGCAGGAAGTTGTAAAGATCCTGGTCAAGGGCGGCAGAGTCTACGGTGTCAAGACAAAGCGCGGAGATGAGATCCACTGCGACCATGTCATCTGCGGTGCATATCCAAACCGCGTTTATACACAGATGATCGAACCGCCGACTGAAGTTCCAACAAGAGCCATCAAAATGATCAACGGCAGAAAACTTTCTGTATGTCCTGTCTCCGTCATGATGATGCTGGAAGGGACCCCGGAGGAGAATGGCATCAAGAATTATTCCACCTTCTCTGGAGAAACGATGGACACCAACAAGATCTGGACGAACTATTCCAACTTGAGTGAACCATACAACTTCATTACATCCATCTGCCTCAACTATGCCAACCCGAAGGCTGTTCCTGAGGGATATACACAGTTCTCTATTACGGCACTCGTTCCAGTGACACCGTTTGAAGGCCTGCAGGAGAATGAATACTATGATCTTAAGAGACGTCTGGCAGATGAGATGATGCAGGAATACATCAAGATCGGCGGCGTTGACTTCCGCAGAAATATTACGGAAATCGAAATTTCCACACCGATGACAATTTCTCATTATGTCGGTGCATGGAAAGGTAGCATCTATGGATATACCCATTCTCTGGATGATCATGCGATTGCACGCATGCAGCTGAGCAAAGAAGAACATTACATTGATGGTCTTGAATTTGCCGGCGCACACTGCATCAATGGTGACGGCATGGGACCGCAGATCACAAATGGAAGATTAGCTGCAAAGGCTGTTTATGACAGCATCCATGGAGAGGAGTCAAAATGAGCAAGAGTATAAAAGTAAAAGGATTCTTTAAAGATATCAACGGGGCCAGCACGATCATCAAGCTGCGCCGTGAAGATACGGACAATGGTTCTCCCATTGCAGATCCAAAGGACTTTGTCAGAGAGCTGGCAGATCAGCTCCATCCGGATGCAATGAAGGTGAGAGTCGTATCCATCAAGGATGCTTCTCCGACTTCCAAGACATTCCGGTTTGAATCAGTCAATCATCATATTCCTGTCTTCCAGAGCGGACAGTATGTCAACTTCCGTCTTCATATTGGCAACAGTGTCCTGACCCGTCCATATTCTCTGGCTTCGGCACCATATGAAGCTCGTGGGGAGAATTCCTTCTTTGAAATCACCATCCGCAGAAATCGTTCCTATCTTGTTCCAGACTACTTCTTCAATGAGGTCAAGGTCGGTGATGTCTTAGATGCAGATCTGCCGTTTGGCAGCTTCTATTGGGAGCCATTGAGAGATTCAAAGAACATTCTGGCGCTTGCCGGAGGCAGCGGCATCACCCCGTTTGTCAGTATGGCGAGAGAGATTGCCAATGGCAAAATGAAGGGCTGCAAGCTCACAATTTTGTTCGGTTCTGTCAAAGAAAATGATATTGTATGTAAAGAAGCATTAGATGAAGCAGAAAGATCATGTCCGGATATCAAGGTTGTTCATGTCTTGTCCGATGAGCCGGACTGGCCAGGAGAAAAGGGATTCATCTCAAAAGAGATCATCGCAAAGTATTCTCAGCCTGATACAACATATATGTTCTGCGGACCTCTTCCGATGTACAACTTTGTCAAGAAGGCACTGCAGGAATTGAATGTAGATTCAAAGCGTTTCCGTCATGATGTCATCTCCAATCCGGCAGATGTGACACAGCTTCCTGGATATCCGAAGGGAACAGAGGATCAGACGTTCCATATTACTGTTGTCAGAGGGATTCAGCAGGATGTCATTGAAGCGAAAGCATCCGAGTCTGTTGCGGTTGCCTTGGAAAGAGCTGCCATCGGCATTGATACGCACTGCCGAGCAGGAGAATGCGGTTTCTGCCGCAGCCAGCTGCTGCATGGAAATATCTTCGTCTCACCGAACAGTGACGGCAGAAGAGAAATGGATAAGGAAATGAACTGGTTCCATCCATGTGCATCCTGGCCGCTGTCTGATCTGACCATCAAGATAGCGATCATGTGATGCGTATGACAAAAGAAGAAATCTATACATCGGTGCTGAAGACCGTGCATGAATCGATGCCGGATATTGATACAGGCACGATCCATGAAGATACAGTCTTTACCGATACGGGCATTGATTCCATGGGATTTATGCTGATCATCTGCAGACTGGAGTCGCAGTATGACATCAAGATCCCGGATGAGAGATGGCAGCAGTTATTGACAGTCAATGATCTGATTGAAGAGATCAAGATCAGAATGGATGAAAAATGATCCTGAACGATCATAGAGGGGGAGAGTTATGCCAAAAGATGTAAGTCCGGATATCTTTACCAATGAAAGAGATTTTCCGCTGGAAGACTATCACTGCGATGATCCGGAAAAAGCAAAGCTGATGAAGAAGCTTGGCGCAATGATCACTGATGTCATTCCGCGCAGACTGCCGGGAGGAATGAAGGAGAACAATGTCGACTTCTGGATCCTGGACAGACTGCTGACCAAGGATGA
>LAHS01000976.1_pt1 | contig 10395 bp, 5 predicted proteins | sample 329651 | NCBI WGS metagenome assembly LAHS01 (sample SAMN03275699, study PRJNA271635) | activated sludge metagenome | isolation source: sample C-1 Sludge from hydrolytic chamber (first chamber) of Anaerobic... | reverse complement strand
TCTTCTGTCATTGAATTAGTGTACAAAAAAATAAAATATGTCATTCTAAAAAAATGATATGTCATTATGTTCTAGTACATTATCTTCTGAGGTGGCATCAAACCTGTTCCCTATGTGGATATGTCTAAAACACTCCAGCACCTTCATAGTGACAGGACGCAGTCGGGACTGTAGGGTCAGAGTCTGCCCGCCCTGTCCTTTCATGAGCAGATATATGCCCGGGGAGGACTGGCTTTGTTTTGAGGAGGTAAGCGCTGTCATTTTTGAACGCGGTCAGCCCTCCCCTACAGTCTCGCCCCATGCCCTGCAGCAAGACGAAGGACCCTTGACTCCGTAAACCTCACCCTGCTTCCATTTTCCAAATCGCGCCCCGGTGCTTATAAAATCCCTACCCGATGTTTCTCAATCATTGTCGATGTATCTCCTTTTTGATACACCCTCCTGGCATTTCTTATCCCCAAACCCTATGATGTTTCATAACCCTGTTGCTATGTCGCGTCGCTCACCATTAAAAAATATCAGTGCTACCGCACCACACAGAATGGGTTAGAGGGACCGAATATATACATGTCCACTTGTGACATTCGCGGCTAAAGATCACCCACTCTGGCCTGTTCGATAATCAATCACGTGCGCCAACCAATAAAAACCCTATTTTATGAGGATTGCAGGGTATATTAAAAATTCATAACTTTGTCGCCGAAAAAAGTTATGAACAGAATCATTACCTGCAAAAAGACGTGATATCATTTTACCGGCAAAACGGGAAGATCATAAATAACTAATAATTATAACCACAACAACAAAGAAATGAAGAAATTGTTTTTATTCATGCTGATGGCTCTGCCATTGATGTTTACCGCATGCTCATCAGACGATGACGAAGAAGTAAAGCCCAACGAAGCTCAGCTGATCGAGGGTACCTATAAGGGAGATGACCTGTTCAGCACGATGGGAGCAGATATGCAGGTAAAAGATGCCGTCTATACCATCAAGGCCATCACCGACAGCACCATCACCGTGACCACCTCTAAGGAAGATGCCGACGCTACTCAGGGCATCGGTATTATCATCACCATAGCTCCTTACACCGTGGAGACTCTGAAGTATGATGCCGCAGAGAAGGCTTTCGTGTGCGACTATGCTGAGCACAACACCACCATCAACATCAAGATGGGTCCTGCTCCTGCCAGAGATTTCGCTGTGAAGAAGGGCACCATCAAGGTTTACCGAAGCGATGACGGCAAGCTCCATGTAGAAAACACCTACCAGCTCGGTACCATGCCCATGCCGCTCGTTTCGAAATTCGTCGGCACGAAGCAGTAAATACGGACAGGACCGACCGGCTGACAGCCGCAAAGGGGACGGAATGGCAAAGGCCGATTCCGTCCCCTTCGCCATTAAGGGAGACAGGAAACGTCAAAAAATCCTATGAAATGACGATTGCGGCGGTACCTTATTTTCTGTAACTTTGCACACATAATACGATTAAATCAGAATGAAAACAATATCTAAGATACTCCCAGTCCTCGTGGCCGTGCTCCTCAGTTTCGGCTTCACCGCATGCAGCAGCGACGATACGCTGGAGAAGGAACCCGTCGAGGACAGCTACATCGCCAAGGCGAAGACACTGCTCAATGGCGAAATCGTGATCAGTACCAGCAGCAAGCTGAACGACGTGGATAAGACCCTGCTGCCCGGCGGCTGTCCGGCCAAGTACAGGTTCGACTGGAACGGCGATAACACCATGACTCTGCACCTACTCGGTTTTCAGGTAGGCAAAATGCTCTTCCCCATCTTTTTCTCCTGCGACTGCAGCTTTACCAAGCTCAGCAGCTTTGAGGAGAAAGAATATCGGGGCGACGGCTGGATCAAGTTTACCGGCGGACCCGGAATGCTCCGCACCAGCGAGATAGGCAAGGCATCTGTTCAGGAGGGCTCCAGCGTGACCGGCTACCTGAACGTGAACACCCAGGAGATAGAGTTTGACGTGAACTATAACATGATGAACGTGCACACCAACTGTCCCCAGCAGAAGATAGACAAGAGTCGTCTCGCCAGATACGAAGAGGAGCTGGCTCAGTACGAGAAAGATCTGAAGGCCTATAAGGTAGCTCACGGATTAGAGTAGAACTATTGGAGAATATGATTAAATAAGGATGAGGGAAGGCTACAGTCTGCCTCATCAGGAGCTAACTTTCGAGTTAACCCTAAGCCCTACCGACCACTCGTCGGCGGGCTTTACCATGGAGACGGGGCATGCCCCGTCTCTTCGTCGTAAGAATCATCAATGAAGCAACGCATATTCTTATTGCTTTTCTCCCTGCTGACAGGCATCACCATGCTTGCCCAGCACACGGTGCGCTTCGTCATAACGGAGAAGGACACGCGCCAGCCCATCGTCGGTGCCGCGCTAACCTGTGCCGGCAACAGCGAGCTCTCGCAGCCCAGCCACGCCGTGACCGACGTGAACGGAGTGGCAACGGTAGAGACAAGAGACGGCCGGAAGACCTACTACAGGGTCTATGCCACCGGCTATGTGCCCGCAAGCGGCAGCGTCGGAGCCAGCCAGCGCGAGATAAGCGTGGTGATGAGCGAGGACGTGATGCACCTCAACGGTGTGGTGGTAACGGGCTCACGCACCGAGAGGCCCATCAAGCTCTCGCCCATCACCACGCAGGTGCTGGGCGGAAAAGAGATGGTCGACGCCGGCTATAGCGACCTGCAGCACGCCCTGCAGCAGGAAACGCCGGGACTGAACATACAGAAGGTGGGCTTCGGCAATGACATCTCGATGCAGGGACTCGATGCCCGCCACGTGCTCTTCCTGCAGGACGGCGAGCGCATGACGGGCGACATGGCGGGCAACCTCGACTACGAGCGGTTCAACCTGCACGCCATCGACCGCGTGGAGATCGTGAAGGGGGCCAGCTCTACGCTCTACGGCAGCAGGGCGTCGGGCGCGGTAATCAACCTCATATCGAAGAAGACCACCAAGCCGCTCGACATTCAGGCGGGCATGAGGTGGGGGCAGCGCAATGAGCGCAACTACAAGAACCCGAAGCCGTCCGACTTTCTCTACATGTTCGAGAAAAACTCAGACCGTCCCAACCTGCAGGCATGGGTGTCGGCAGGAGCCAAATATAAGGCCATCGCCTCACAGACCGACGTGTGGTACAGCGAGTCAGACGGTTTCTATCTGTATCAGGCCGACCACGACACCAAGACCTACCTCAAGGAAGCCAACCCTTTCCTTCCCCACGACATCACGCTCACCAGCATCGAAAACCGGACGCCTATGGGCATAGAGGGAACGGAGCACATCTCCGCGGCACAGAAGTTCTATTATGATCCCAACGAGAACCTGTCGATCCAGCTCTACGGCTCGGCCTTCTTCATGAACTCGTACGACCTCATACAGGACATGACCTTCTCGCAGAGTCGCGACTTCATGGCAGGACTGAAGGCCAGCTACGATGTCAAAAACTGGTTCACCCTGCACCTCAGCCTACATGGCGACTTCTACGACCGCTTCAAGCGTCACGAGCGGTTGGACGAGCGCAAGAAGGTGTATAGCAGCACCATCTACGAGCCACGCTTCTCCATCACGTCCGACTATTTCAGGGGGCACAGCCTCATTCTCGGCGTGGAGCACACCTCCGACGAGCTTACCAGCGACCGATTCGTCAATCAGAAGATGACCACCCGCGCCCTCCACGAGACCGAATACTTCGCGCAGGACGAGTGGACCATTGATCACCGGTGGACGCTCTCGATGGGCGTGCGCACCAATTTCTCCAAGGCTTTCGGTTTCATGTGGATGCCTAAGGTGGCCGCCAAATATTCGCCCGACCAGCATTGGGCCTTCCGTGCCAACTACTCCATGGGCTACCGCGCACCGAGTATCAAGGAGCTCTTCTTCAACTGGGACCATCTGGGCATGTTCCAGATCAAGGGAAGCGAAGACCTGAAGCCCGAGAAAAACAACTACTTCTCGCTGGGAACGGAGTACAGCAGCGACCGATTCTTCATCAACGTCAACGCCTACGGCAACTTCTTCCGCAAGAAGATCGAGGGCGTGTGGCGCATCTACGACCTGCAATACAACTTCGAATACACCAACCTCGACCGTCAGCGTATGCTCGGTCTGGAGGCCATCATGAAGTGGCACCTCATGGATTGCCTCACGCTCAACGGCACCTACAGCTACGTCAACGTGAGCAAGCTCAACGGCATACAGCTCAACACCACCTCGCCCCATGCTGCAACGGGCAGCGTGGAATATACCTACAACCGCCCCAACTACCGACTGAAAACGCTGCTCAGCGCCTCGATGATGGGCCGCAAGACCTTCGACGTGCAGGATCGCGTCTATGTAGATGAGCTGCATGAGAGCCGCGACGCCTATTTCCGCTGCACCCTGCCCACCTATGTGCTCTGCAACATCGCCGTGGTACAGACCTTCTATAATAAGGTGAAGATGACCGTGGGCATCGACAACATCTTCAACTACAAGCCCCACACACTCGGCTCGGGCGTAACCATGTTTAACGTGCCCGCCACATGCGGTGCCCGTGGCTACGTGCAGCTGGAGTTTCTCGTCGATGACATCGTAAAATCACTGAGACATAAGAAATGAAAAAGCATATCCTACTCACCCTTCTTGCCCTCCTCGCCCTGACATCGTGCACACGCTACGATGCCGACGAGTTTACGGGCTATACCCTGCCCCGCGCCTCGGGCTACAACACCGGCGTGACCAACGACTGGATCTACTTCAACCTGCGCACCGGAGAGATATGGAACAAAGACCAGGTGAACGGCGACATACGCGAGGGCGAGCAGCACGACCGCACCGACTGGGACCTCGCCTTCTGCGGGTGCAAGGTGCGTACCAACAGCGGCACGTCGGGCATAGGTCAGGGCGGTGCCGCCGATCTTGGTGCAGGCCATTACGAAGAATGGACCTCCCTCGCGCAGCTGCCCTCCGACCTGAAGTGGGTGACCGACGATTCTACCGTGACCATCACCATGTCGCGTGACGAATGGAACAAATACCTCATCAGGAATAACCTCGACTTCGACCAGAATCCCTGGTTTGAGCCCAACACAGGACCCGCCACCACCACCACCAATGCCAATCCGCTGCTCGACAACGCCATGAAATACAGCGGCCCCCCACCCACCTATACGCCCAGCTTCCATACCTACGTCGTCCGCACGGCCGATGGCAAGCGCTACTTCAAGCTCCAGCTCATCTCCTGGTATCAGGCCGATGTGGAGATCGGAGATACCGGCGGCCAGATGAGCTACTACTGCGAGGAGCTGAAATAGCTCTGGGTCGAGCTGAAACAGCCGCCGTGAGGAGACGGCACAGCCACTGCAGCCAGCTACCCTCGCACACAGCTACCGCCAGCTAAAACAGGAACAGGATGGCACCATAAGAAAGAAGCTACCTCACTCCACGAGATCAGAATATAGGAAGGCTCGGTGATATTCCGACGGCCGGAGACCATCAACCCGGAAAGACTTTACCAAACAGCGAAAAAGGCAAAAAACGGTGAACCTGCATCTATATGTTATTGCCTTTGCGATTAATATCTATTGGCATCGCGATTAAATATGAATCGCGCTGCGATTAATATCTATTGGCATTACGATTAAATATGAATCGCAACAGCAATAATACATAAACGCAAAAACACTACGTCAAAGGAGGAACTGTACAAGTCAAACACGATACCATAAAGCCTTTGTAGCCCTTTTGGCTGAAAAGAGATATGACAAAAACCACATCACCCCCTTGCAGCCCCTTGTTTATATTTTCTCGGAGTAACTCCCTTGATGCTCTTGAAAGCCTCGATAAAGCTCGAAGGGCTATTGAAACCTACGCTGTGAGCCACAGCCTCAATAGTGTACTTAGCATACTCACCATCTATATCGTTCAGACGGCGGGCCGCCTCGCTGATGCGGAACTGATTCAGCAGTTGCTTGAAACTCATGCCGAACTTCTCATTGATAACCCATGAAACGTATTTCGTGTTCGACTTTACCTTCTCAGCGAGTATCTTCAACGAGAAATCGGGGGAAGTGATAAGATCCGTCTGTCTCATCGCCTCTTCAATACGGTCGCAGAGCAGATCGACCTGGCTCGAAGACAGGCCTATCGGCGTGCGCTCGCTGTTGCCCTGCCGTGCCGCCTGTCCGGCCATCAGTTCCCTCTGATGCTCGGCCTCGAGCGTAGCTATCTCGCGCTGGTGTGCCTCCCGTTGCTGCCGCATCTTCCTGAGGCTGGCGATACGCACGATGGCAAATGTCAGCAGAGCGACAAACAGTACGGCGACGGCGGCCATAAACGAGTTGCGGCGGTTACGACGATCGTTCTCCTGCTGCTCATACTTCATAAGAACCTCCTTGGCTTTGCTGAACTCTTTCATGTCGAGCACGGAGTCAGTGCTCTGCACGCGCAGGGCGTTGTAGTAGTTGGCACTGTCGGGCACCTTCATGGAAGTATAGATATCGGCCATCTGCTTATAAGCCAATATACGCGTATTGTTGTCCTCTGGCACGAAGCGCGATGCCTTCAGTGTGCGCCTCGTGTAGTCGAGAGCCCGGCCGTAGTCGTGCAGGTTCAGGTGGCACTTGCCCATCTCCAGATACTGCCCCATGGCAAAGCGCGGCCCCATCTTGTGATTTACGGCAAACTTGAGGGCTGTCTCGTGCTGTCGCAGGGCAAACGTGAAGTCGCCCTTCAGCTGCGCAATCATACCTTTATTATATAGAAGGTAATAATTGGCCACCGTCTGGCTCTTGTCCTGCGGAGCGAGCTTCTCCTCCAGTGCATAATAGTGTTGTGCCTTTTTCAGATCCTTGAGTTCACAGCACATACCCACCATGTTGATGGCCGAGCGGCTCTGCAGGGTGTAGTCGTTCGTCTTCACGGCATAGTCGAAGGCCTTCTCAATGTAGTGCAGGCTTCGTTCCACATCATCGTAAAGCGAATAGATGATGGAAATGTTGCCTACCGACCTGATGTAGGTGGTGTCGTCGCCTTCGTCCTGGGCTTTTTCCATAGCGTAGGAAAACTTCTTCAGAGCTTCGGTGAAGAGCCCACGGCTGAACGCCGCATCCCCCTGGGCCTTGAGTTCTGCTGCTGTTGGCTCGCCACCTGCCCGTGCGGGTAATGTTAAGAGCTGTATCGCTAAAAGGAGTAAAATGTATATTGGCTTCATGATGATCAGCTTAACAATGGAAGAACTATCCCTACATGTTACTTGCAAAGTTACACATTTCCTGCCTTATTGTCATTATTTTGTAAGATTGTTCTTCTCTTTATGTCGTTTTTTTTTGTTTTTAAGGAAAAGAACGTTCGTGCCCATTTTGTATCGTAACGTCTGTTAAACTATTGTTTTATAGCTTGTTTGGCATTTTTTCGGAAACGAGGAAAGTCATTCAGAATTATGTTTTCATGAATCCGAAAGGTTTATGCACAGTTTTAGTTGCAATCATTAACATCTCTTTATAATTTTGCTCTTAACTGTAAGGAAGCTCATTTATTTCTATCATACAAATAATCGCAATATGAACAAAGACGTAACAAATTTCAGCCGCTGCCGCCATATCCTACGGATAGGCAGCATGTCACTGGTCAAGGTTACGGCCCTGCTCTGCCTGTTCATCACGGCTCCGTGGTCTTATGCCATAGCTCAGGACGACAACAGCAGTAAGCAGGATCAGCCGGAAAAAAAGAAGACACGCACAATCAACGTCAAAGGGCGCGTCACCGATGATGAGGGAAACGCCCTTCCCGGTGTGAGCGTGGTCATCAATGGAACCACCCGCGGTGTAGTGACCGACCAAAACGGGCGCTATGAGATTCTCGTACGTTCCGACGGAGTGCTCAATTTCACCTATATCGGTTTCGACGATCGTACGGTTTCCATAGAGAATAAGGAGACTATCAATATCCGCATGCACGAGAACGCCAAGCGGGTAGATGAAGTGACCGTTGTTGCCTTTGGCAAACAGAAGCGCGAGAGCGTGGTGGGATCGATTACTACCGTAAATCCCGGTGAACTGAAGACGTCGAATTCCGACCTCACCGCCTCCTTCGTGGGCCGTATTCCCGGTATGATCGGCTACTTGAAGGGTGGCATGCCTGCCGCCCTGACAGAAGGGGAGATGAATACCGTATTCAATATTCGTGGTGTAACCTCCTTCGGTACCAACTCCAACACAGCTCCGCTTATCCTCATGGACAACGTGGAGGTATCGGTGCTTGAACTCTCGCGTATCGATCCCGAGGACATCGAGACATTCTCCGTGCTGAAGGATGCTTCGGCCACGGCTATGTACGGCGCCCGCGGTGCCAACGGTGTGATTCTCGTGACGACAAAGAAAGGGCAGGAAGGCTCAGCCTATACCACAGGCCGCTACGAGGTGGTGGTCTCGCAGCCTACGCAGAAGATAGACGTGGTGGACCCCACGACCTACATGAGGGCATACAATGAGGCTCTCCTCGGCCGCGGGCTGAGCAACGTTCCGGCCTACAGTGCCGAACGTATAGCCAACACCGGCACCGGCAAGTATCCCAACTGGGTGTATCCTGCCAACGACTGGTATAAGCAGCTCTTCAAAAGCCAGACCGTCAATCACCGTGCAGGCGTGAACGTGCGCGGCGGTACCAATGTGATGCAATACTACGCCTCGCTATCGTATGACTATAATGAGGGTATGCTGAAGACCGACAACCTGAACCAGTTTGACGTCAATATTCGCAACAACACCTACGCCCTGCGCCTCAATCTGAACGTGAACCTCACCCCGACGTCACGCCTGAACTTCTCGAGCAACTCCTCGCTCGACGACTACCACGGCCCGCTGGTGAGCGTGCAGCAGGCCTATCAGATGGCCTTCAACGCCAGTCCTGTGGACTATGCCCCCGTTTATCCGGCAGATGCCAACTACGCCTGGCCTCACATTCATTTCGGTGTGAAGAATCGCAACTCCATCAACCCCTATGCACAGATCCAGCAGGGGTACAACGAAACCACGCGCTTTGCCACGAGCAACGTGCTGGAGTTTCAGCAGAACTTCGGTCAGTGGATCAAAGGCCTGACAGCATACGCACAGCTGTCTTATTACAAGCAGTCGTATGAGTCTCTGCCTTACACCGTCGTGCCGTTCCTTTACAGCCTGACCGACTATAATGCACAGACAGGAGAGCACACCCTCGACCTCATTCAGGAGGGCCGCACTGACCTACGCCTGGATACGAATGCCAAAACGGTTTACGGCTCTACACAGCTGGCTGGCCAGCTCCGTGTGGAATACAACGGGGTATGGGGCGACCACAACATCACCTACACGGGCGTGGGCAGCTTCCAGCAGGATGCCTCATCACAGGGCGGCAACCTCTGGTCGACCATCAAGCATCGCAACCTGAGCCTCTCCTCGCGCCTAAGCTACGGCTACAAGGAGCGCTACTACATAGAGTACAGCTTCGGCTACAACGGTTCCGAACGCTTTGCCAAAGACAACCGTTTCGGCTATTTTCCTGCTTATGGTTTGGCCTGGAACATTCATAAGGAGCCGTGGTTCAAGAAGGCTCTGCCCTACGTTTCGTACCTGAAGTTCCGCGCCAGCTACGGCAAGGTGGGTAACGACGGCATCGGCCAGACATCGGGCTACGGCAGCACAGGCCGCTACCTCTATCTGCCCAACATCGGACAGAACTCCCAAAACCAGTATGTCACCTATTCGTATGCCAACCCCTACATACAGTGGGAGGTGGCCGAGCAGGCCAACCTCGGTCTCGACTTCACGCTCTTCGGGGGGCTGATCGACGTCACCGCCGAGGCCTTCCAGGAGATCCGCCATAACATTCTCTCGCAGCGCATGGTGGTGCCAGCCTCTATGGGATTGGGACTTTATCCCTATGCCAACATCGGTAAGGGCCGCTCACGTGGCTTCGATATCCGCGTAAAAATCCAGAAGCAGTTCAATAAAGATTTCTATTTTCTCCTTAACGGAACGTTCTCCTATGCCAAGAGCATATACCTCGAGCTGGAGGAGGGTGCCAACAAGCCCGCATGGCAGAGCCGCATTGGTCACGACATCTCGCAGCAGATAGGCTACATTGCCGAAGGCCTCTTTCAGAGCCAGGAGGAGATAGACCGCTCGCCCGTCCAGCAGGGTGGTGCCAACGTGATGCCAGGCGACATCAAATACCGCGACATCAACAATGACGGCAAGATCGACAACCTCGATGCCGTGTACATCGGCTACCCCACCACCCCACGCTTCGTCTACGGCTTCCAGCCATTCGTGCACTACAAGGGGTGGGAAATCAGTGCCTCCTTCCAGGGTTCCGGCGACCGATCGTTATTCATGAAC
>LAHS01000790.1_pt1 | contig 10414 bp, 10 predicted proteins | sample 329651 | NCBI WGS metagenome assembly LAHS01 (sample SAMN03275699, study PRJNA271635) | activated sludge metagenome | isolation source: sample C-1 Sludge from hydrolytic chamber (first chamber) of Anaerobic... | reverse complement strand
TGTTAGATGAAGCTAGATGGGGCTTAAATTGGCTATTAAGAACAAGATTTGGTGATGGCTATAGAGCACTTGCTATTCATTATGCTGTATGGACTGACAATGTAACAAACCCTAATAATTTTAATCCTGAAAATCCAAAGTATAAAAACAATATGGCAGAAAACGGACCATTTGAAAACTTTCTAGCTGCAAGTGCTCTGGCTATGGGACACTTATTATTTAATGAAATAGATCCAACCTTTGCTGATTGGTGTATGAGAGCTAGTTTAGATGACTTTAAGTTTGGAAAAGTTGGATACGAAAATGGTATTTATACAAAAAGATGGGGACCAAGTGCTGATAGTCAAGTTAGTGGTGCTGGTGCAACAGCTGCTTCACTTCTTTATGAAATTACTAAAGATGAAGCGTATTTAAATATAGCAATAAAGTATGCTGATGTTATTTTAGCTTGTCAACAATCAACATATCCTTTATGGGAAAAACCCATTCGTGGCTTTTTCTATGAAGATATCGATCATAAACATTTATTAACTTATGAGCATAGGGGACATGAACAATCTCCAATTCAAGGCCTTTGCAATTTATATCAAGTTGCTCCAAATCATCCAGACAGTTGTAAATGGTTAAATGGAATTAACTTATATAAAGAATTTGTCTTAAAAACTGTATGCTATACCTATCCTTATAATTTCTTACCAGGTCATATTTATGAATATGATAAATTAAATTTAACTAGGTTTACAATTCCGGCAAGTGTTTTAAAGGAAGACGCCTTAACTAGTTTTAAAGATCAAATTGAATCTGGAATTAAACTTGATAAAGATGTTTATTTAAGAAGATTTCCAATAGCTATTCAAAGACGTGGATTCCATGCTACATTATTAAGTAAAACTAAAGCAATTAGTTTAATTAGTAAAGTATTAAAAGATGATGAGTTAAAGCAATTAGCAATTGACCAATTAGAATGGATACTTGGTAAAAATCCATTTGCATCAAGTACAATGTATGGTGAAGGTCATAACTATCATCCTTTATATGTTGCTTTTTCTCGCCAAATGATTGGAAGCTTACCTGTAGGATTTAAAACTCATAAAAATCTAGATTTACCTTACTGGCCAACTAGTAATAATGCGGTGTATAAAGAAATATGGGGACATACAACCGGCAAGTATCTATGGGTATTAGCTGATATACTTTAAAAAATAAATCACCATTTTTGGTGATTTTTTTAGTAAAATGGTTATCTTTTAATAATATAAATAATGAAAGGAGATAATCAAAATGAAAAAGAAAATATTAATTGGTATATCAATTGTAGTTTTAATTGTTGTTGGATTATTTTTAAATAAAGATGAAAAGATTAATGTGGTAAATAGTAAGGATAATGAATCAAAAGAGATTATAGAAAGAATAATAGTTCAAATAAATGGTGAAGTGGCAAAACCAGGGGTTTATGAAATGGATATAGATGATAGAGTAAATGATTTGGTTTTGATAGCAGGAGGATTTACAAGTAAAGCAAATACAAACTTAAACCTAGTTCAAAAACTTAGTGATGGTATGGTTATAAATGTATTAAAAATAAGTAATGAAGAAACCCAAAATGACTTAATTTCTTTAAATAAAGCAACTATCTCAGAACTAATGAAGTTAAAAGGAGTAGGAGAGTCAAAAGCACAAAGTATTATTGAATATAGAGAAAAGCATGGTCCATTTACTTCAATCAATGATTTATTAAAAATAAGTGGGATTACTCAAAACTTAATTAATGGTTTTTTAGATAGTATTACTTTATAATATGGCTTCTTATTTAAAGTATGTTTTTTTAAGAGTTAAAATAAGTATTATTTATCAAGAATTGCGAAATAATTACTTCCTAATTGTTTTAGGAATAACAATTCTTTTACTTTCTTTAAGTAGTTTGGTGTATCTAGCAGTAGCACTAATTTATTTTATTTTTATATTTAAAAGGTCCAAAATAATAGGAATTTGTTTACTGATATTATTTATATTTATAATAAGTCATTACTATTTACTAGAAAACAAAAAAGTAAATGTAACTAATAACTTTACTGGTGAAATTAATAATGTTGTAATAAGTGAAGATTCAACAAAACTATATGTTAAAAGTAATAATTACACTATTCTAATATATGATAATACACATATAAGTTACTCTCCTGGAATGAAAGTTGAAGTTGAAGGACAAATACTTGAAATAGATCCAAATAGGATTGAAAATGGATTTAATTACAAAGAATATTTAAAACACAATAAAGTAGATTGGGTTATGAATAATTGTAAGATTAATATTATATCTACGAGGTTTCACTTAAATAATATACCCCTAACAGTTCATAGCTTTTTTAATAAAAACTTTGATAATAATTCAAGAATATTTCTTAAAGCTCTTATTTTAGGCGATGATTCTGGTTTTACTGACGAATTTAATGAGAGTTTAAGAATAAATGGGACAATTCATTTATTTGCTATTTCTGGTTCACATATTACTTTATTTGTTCTTATTCTTGGTTATTTATTTAAAAAACTTAAACTAAATGAGAAACAAAGTAATATTATAATATTTTTGTTCTTATTTCTATATCTTCTAATTACAGCATTTAGCCCATCAATTTTTAGAGCAGCATTAATGTATTTTGCATCTCTTGTTAATAAAAAGTTTAAATTGGGATTAAGTAGTCTAGATAATGCTAGTATTGTTTTTTTATTCTTACTAATAATAAACCCATACTATATTTATAATTTAGGGTTTTCTTTGAGTTTTATAGTAAGTTTTTCAATAATATTAGGAACCGACTATTTAAATAATTTATCATTTCTAAAACAAAGTTTTTTTATCTCATTTTTAGCTTTAATAGTAAGTTTTCCTTTAATTATAAACTTAAATTACGAAATTAATTTACTTTCGATAATAACAAATATAGTATATGTTTTTTTGGTTGAAGCTGTAATTCTTCCAATATCAATTATTATAGTGATATTACCTTTTTTAGAAAAACTATATGAATTAATAATATCAACCTTTCTTGAATCAAGTTATTTATTTTCTAAGTTTTTTGTAATTAATATAAGGTTTAAAAAGTTAATTCCATTAGAAATTGTTACTTATTACTTTATATGGCTTTTAATAATATCTTTTTTCTATAATAAAACATATAAAAAGATACTAATATCCCTTCTTACTTTATTTCTATTAGTAATAAGTTTATTTAGTAGTTTTTCATTTAGTGGTGAAATAAATTTCTTAGATTTATATAATGGAGAATCAATTATCATTACTGATAAATGTAATTCTTGTACTGCAGTAATTGATACTGGAGATGGTAGGAATAATGAGGTTACTAATTATTTAAAAAGTAGAGGAATTAAAAAAATTGATTTTCTTATTATTACTCATAATCACACTGATCACAATGGTGAAGCTCATTTTATTTTAAATAATTTTAAAGTAACAACTCTTATATTAAATGCATATGATACTAGTGAGTTGAAAAACCTTGATATTACTAAGCTTGTCAGGGCAGGCGATGAAATTCTCTGCAAAAACATAAAACTTAGTGTATTGCATCCTGATAAACAATACGATAATGAAAATGATAATAGTATTGTATTATCTACAACAATAGCAAATACAAAGTTTTTGTTTGTTGGAGATGCGAGCGTAAATGTTGAAGAAAAGTTCGATGACTTAAAAATCGATGTTCTAAAAGTAGGGCATCATGGAAGTAAAACTTCAACAAGTATGCAATTTATAAATAAAATTCAACCTAATTATGCCATAGTTCAAACGGGAAGAGTAAAGAAATTTGGTTTTCCCAATAGCGAAGTTATTGATATTTTAAATAGTAGAAAAGTTATAATCTTTACTACAGATAAACATTATTCTATTAAATTTAAATACTCTAAAAATAAAGGTATATTTACTTCTTTAAAGTAAATAATAATTTCGCTTCAATTTAGTCCATTAAATACTTCTATAGTATTTAATGAATATATATTTAAGAATGTCCTAGATTTAATCTTGGACATTTTTACATAATTATGCTATAATTACTTGGGTGTTAATATGAAAAATTTATACTTGTTTTTAGGAACAGAAGAATTAATAATAAAAAATAAAATTGATAATATTATAAAATCATTCAATTATGGTGAATTTAATATTACTTATTATAATTTAGAAGAAGTGAATGTAAGTGAAGTTATTCAAGATGCACTTACACAACCCTTCTTATCACCTTATAAAGTAATTGTAATGAAAAAACCTATCTTTCTAACGAACGCCAAAGTTGAAATTAAACATAATACTAAAATGTTTATGGATTATTTAAACTTACCACTTGAATCTACTGTTTTGATAATCGATGCTACTGGTCTTTCTTTAGATGATAAGAAAGAATATGTATCAAAATTACTTAAAGTTAGCTCTGTTAGTGAAACAAAAGACTTAACGCCGGTAGAACAAGAAGGATGGTTAAAAAGACAATTTGCTGTTGAAGGAATTGAAATAAAAGATGAAGCAGTAAAATTATTTTTAAATCGTATTGGTAAAAACCTAATAAATGCGAAAAACGAAGTTGATAAACTACTTAATTACATCAAACCCAATAAAACTGTAACTTATAAAGACGTATTAGAAGTAGTAACAAAAGAAGTTGAAACTGAAGTCTTTGCATTAACAAATGCGATAATTGATAAAAATAAAGAAAAGACTTTATCTATCTATCATGATCTTATCAAGAGTGGTAAAGATGTAATGCAGTTACTAGGGTTAGTTACTCGTAGTATGAGTGACATTATGGTTGTAGGAAGTATGTTAAAAGTTGGATATAAGCAAAATGACGTTGCTTCAGCTTTAAAAGTATCTTCTGGAAGAGCCTATTATTTAGTTAAAAATGCAAAAAGTTTTAGTATAGATAATATAGAAGAAAACATTATAAAGCTATCAAATTTAGATTATAAAATAAAATCCGGACAAATTGAGGCTTTATCCGGACTTGAAATGTTTATATTTGGGCTATAAAAAAATATCCTTTTGTAGGATATTTTTTATTTAGCCACATTTAATGTGTTTACTAATAAAGTTAAACGTGATTTATGTCTAGCAACATTGTTTTTATGAAGAATACCCTTAGTGATAGCTTTATCTAACTTTTGGCTAGCTAATGATAATGCTGCAGTTGCTTCTTCTAAGTTCTTAGCTAATACTGCTTTTTCAACATTTTTTACAGCAGTTTTTAAAGAAGATTTAAAACTTGCATTGCGTAAATTTCTTTTTTCATTGGTTGCATTACGTTTAATTTGTTGTTTAATATTTGCCATTAATTTATACCTCCAAATTATATACAATCTATTTTAACAAACAAACGTGAAAAAATCAAGTAAAATATTATTTAATTTATAAAATCTATAATATTGGTAAAAATAGACTTGGGTGATAAAATGGATTTAAAAAAATACAATGTAAGAACTGACTTAGCATATGAAGCAATAGCTTCTCAACAATCAAAATTTGCGCATGAAGCAATAAATGAAGAACAAGTTTTCAAAGATATTAAAATAACAAAATCAGTAGTATCAGAAAATCTAGCAGATGAAATTGGTAAAAAACCAGGAATATATTATCTTGTTGATTTGTTTGGTGTTGATATTCATGATACCGACCAAAATAGAAATGTTGAAGATTCCCTGACAAAGGTGTTAAAAGAATTATTAACATTTGAAGGGATAAATATACAGTCTAAAGGTTTAGTTGTAGGATTAGGAAATGTTAATGTTACTCCTGACTCACTTGGACCAATCGTAATTGATAATGTAATAGTTACAAGACATATGTTCATGTTAGGTGAAGAAGTAAGTGAAGGTATAAGTAATGTTAGTGCCCTTGCTCCAGGAGTGATGGGAAATACCGGAATTGAAACTGCTGATATTATTAAAGCGGTAATTGATAAAATTGAAGTGGATTATTTAATTGTTGTTGATGCATTGGCTTCATCAAATATTATGAGAGTAAATAGAACAATTCAACTTACAAATACAGGAATAAGTCCTGGATCTGGAGTAGGGAATAGAAGAAAAGAATTAAGTAAAGACGTTTTAGGTATTCCAGTAATTGCAATTGGCGTACCGACAGTTGTTGATGCTGTAACTATAACTTCAAACACTATTGATTTTCTACTTAGATATTTGAATAAAAAAGTAGAAGTTGGAGATAAACCAAGTGATAGCTTAGTTTTATCCGAAGAAACAAACTTTCATGAAACAAGTTTACCAAGCGAAGCATATGCCCATCAATTCTTAGGTGAATTTGGACGTTTAAATGAAGAACAAAAAGCAAATTTAATTCATCAAGTGTTAACTCCTAATGGGCTTAACATGATGGTTACTCCAAAAGAAGTAGATATTGATATTGAGGATTTATCAAGAATAATAAGTAGTGCCATAGATAGAAGCTTACATACAATTGTAAATTAGCTAATATAATATATGGGTGATTCAAATAAAAATATTTATTATAATTGCTATATTTAGTTTATTTGTAAATTTAAGTTATGACTTTTTTTTAAATGGTGATTATTTAGTTTTTTTAAAAAGTTATAATACTAATATAATCACTAATGATAGTTATTTAGGAGTATTTTTTGATTTATTTGTAAAAATAATATTTAATATTGACTTTAAAAATCTTAGCGAAGGATTAAGGATGTTCGGAATAAAATGAAAAAAGTTTTATATGGATTTATATTATTAATTGTGTTATTTATAGGTGTTAGTTTAGGTGAAGATAGTACTAATACAAAAGCGAATCTTATTAAAGATAAAACAAAAGAATTTGAAGAAGAAATTGTTCAACCAAATAATAATTACTATAATTCATCTCCAAAGGAAGGCAATATTGATAATAAGTTAGCTAAAGCTGGCGGAAATGTGATTTCAGAAATATTTGATTTCTCATTTGGTTTATTAAAAGATGTTATCGGATAATTATTGTAATTAAAAATAATAAGTGTTATAATTATCCAAAAGGAGTTGATCGTTTTGGATAATCAAACTCATGAAAAACAACTTAATAGTAACCTAAAAATCTTCTTAATAATTTTTTTAAATTATTAGATAATAAAAATTATTTGTTTTTTCTTCTAATTGTCTCTGTTAATGTATTTATTAAAGGGATATATGTCATTGAAACTTTAAACATGACTAGTATTGTTTCTTATTTACTTCCTGTTCTAACACTTATTGGGTTATGGGGATTTTATATAGAGATAAAAAAAAGAAACTCATCAAATAATTTTTTAGGTGTTATTATATTTGCAATATTTATGCAATTTATAATATTAATAATTAGTTTTATTATAATGTTAATTCCCTTATTTAAAATTATGTTTTTATCGTTAGATATATTTGGGTTAATTATAACTTTTACTATTAGTATGGTTTTATATATAGAAGCACTGTATTATACATTTAGATCTATTTATACATTATATGAACTAGTAGGAAGTGGTATAAAAAATCAAACATCAATTGTTTACTTTAAAAAGGCTAGTTTTAGATGGTTATATGGAATGATTGAACTTATAATTATCGTAATTAATTTAATAAATGAAGAGTTACTATCAGAAATTTTTAATAAAGAGTATATTGAATCACTTGGTGAAATAAATTCAAACATAATTGATTTAATATCGTTGGTAATGGTTATAATTCTCCCTTTTGTTATTTCGTATGTATTAAGTAGAACAAGAAAAATTATAATTAAAATTAATTAAACTAAAAAGATGTTTTATTAAACATCTTTTTTTCTTGTAATTAATATATTATAATGTTATAATTAAAAAAAGGGTGATAAAAATGGAATATCAAATTAGAGAAGAAAACATAAAACTGGAAGAAGAAAAGGCGACTAAACAAAAAATAAATATATTAGTTTCTGAATATTTTTCTAATAATAATTTTAAAACTTTAATAGGATTCTTATTTTTCTATGTTTTAATTGAGATATTAAAATTTGTTGAAAACTTTTATTGGGTTGATTTAATAGCTATCATTAGTTCTGTTTTTGTAGTTATTGGTCTTAGAGGATTTTATTCTGAAATGCTTTGCAGGTCTTCATCTAATCAATCACTTGGTTTAACAGTTATTTCTATAAATATACTGTTTGTTTTGTCATTAGTTAAAGTTGTAATATCTGTATTTCTATTACTTCCATTAATAGTAAAAGCATCATTTGTATTAATTATACTTATAGCTTTGGCTGGAGTTATGGTTATAAATGTTCAAGCATATTACTATACTTCAAGGTGTTTGTCTATAATAAAAGATTTGGTTGATGACAATATAATTAGATATAATAGAACAAAACATTATTTTAATAAAGGCTGTTCTAAATGGCTATTAACTGGGTTTATTAATGCGTTTATATATTTAGTATCATTGCTTTATAATGATTATGAAGGTAGCGTTAATATTCAGAATATCGATTATAAAAAAATAGTTAATTTAGGTGGTTTCTCTAAAGTTATTTATATAATAAGTATTATCTTAAATCTAATAGTTCCTTTTATAATTGCTACCAGTCTTGATGCTGCTAAAAACGGGATTTTAAATATTAGTTCAAAAGTTAATGAAGAGTAATATATCGGGTGTTTTAAAACATCCTTTTTTTAATACTTTAAAAAATAAATATAAATTGAAATTTTCATATAATTATTGTATAATTATTATAGTGGTGAATTAAATGAAAAAAGTTATTATAATTGGCGGTGGAGCTGCTGGTATATTTAGTGCAATTAACTTAAAGAAAACTTTAGGTAATTTAGTTGATGTAACAATTCTTGAAAAACAAAATCGTATTGGTAAAAAAATTCTAATGACTGGAAATGGGAAGTGCAATATTTCTAACTTAAATATATTAGATAAACATTATAATACGGATTTAGTTGATTATTGTATTAAGAGTTTTACTCCTAACAATCTAATTGATTATTTTTATGATTTAGGATTAATGTTGAAAAGCGATGATGCAGGAAGACTTTATCCTTATAGTGAAAAAGCATCAAATGTTTTAGATTTGCTTATTAGTAAACTAAATGAACTAGGAGTAGAAATAATTTGTGATTTTGATGTAAATCATGTGAAAAGTGGAAATGAATTTTTAGTATACTCTGTTGATCGCAGATTATTAAGAAGTGATTATTTAATAATTGCTACTGGTGGAAAAGCTAGTATCAATTTTGAAAATAATAGCTATGATCTTCTTTCTTACTTTGGACATACTATAACTTTACTTAAGCCAGGGCTTGTTGCTCTAATAACAAAAGAAAATGTAAAATCATTATCAGGGTTAAGAGTAAAAGGGAAAGTATCTATTACAAAAAACGGAAGAATTGTTTTTGAAACTACTGGTGAAATATTGTTTAAAGATAATGGCTTATCTGGAATAGCAATATTTGAAGCATCTCGTTTTTATAATGAAGGATGTAAAGTATTTATTGATTTAGCTTATGATAAAACAAAAGAAGAACTGGAAAATTTTATTAAGAAAGCAAATAGCATCGAAGAGGGTTTAAATGGTATTTTACCAAAGATGATATCAGTTGATATCATGAAAAGAGGAAAAAATATTGTTGATACAATTAAAAATTATGAATTTAATATTATTGGAACATATGACTTTAACTTTGCGCAAATTACTGTTGGAGGTGTGTCTCTACAAGAAATCAATCCATTCACGTATGAATCTTTTAAAGTTAGAGATTTATATGCAGTAGGTGAAGTATTAGATGTTGATGGGACAAGTGGAGGATACAATCTTCATTTTGCTTGGTCAAGCGGATACTTAGCAAGTAATGATATTATAAATAAAATTAAAGAAAAGGAAGAATAGAAATGAAAAAACAAAAAATGAATTTACCAAATAAAAATAAATTAACATTATTAAGGATTATGATGATTCCTTTAATTATTATTATTCCATTAATAAAGGTTGAAGCCTTACAAAAAGAAGTACTTGAAGGCGTAAGCGTAAGCAGTTTAATTGTTTTAATTGTTTTCTCTATTGCTTCCTTTACTGATTTTCTTGATGGTCATATTGCTCGTAAATATAATTTGGTTACTGACTTTGGGAAATTTATGGATCCTCTTGCAGATAAACTATTGGTGTTTGCCGCCTTTATCTTACTTATTGAAATGGGAAGCATTCCTGGATGGATTGTTACAGTAATTATAGCTCGTGAATTTATGGTAACAGGTATTAGGTTACTTGCTGCAAGTAACAATCTTGTTATTGCTGCCAGTCCTTTAGGAAAATTAAAAACTATCTCACAAATGCTAACTATAATAGTTTTATTACTAAATAATTATCCTTTTAGTTTGATTGATTTACCAGTTG
>LAHS01002554.1_pt1 | contig 10427 bp, 8 predicted proteins | sample 329651 | NCBI WGS metagenome assembly LAHS01 (sample SAMN03275699, study PRJNA271635) | activated sludge metagenome | isolation source: sample C-1 Sludge from hydrolytic chamber (first chamber) of Anaerobic... | reverse complement strand
GCAGGAGTTGTTACAAATAAGAAGAAGACCCTACATCCAGGAAAAATGATAGTTGCATTTTTAATGGGCAGCAAGAAACTTTATGATTTTGTCAACAACAACCCAATGGTTGAAATGTATCCTGTTGATTATGTAAATAATCCTACGGTTATTATGAAAAATGATAACATGGTTTCAATTAATTCATGTGTCCAAGTTGATTTAATGGGACAGGTTTGTTCTGAAAGCATAGGCTTGACACAAATAAGCGGTGTAGGCGGCCAGGTGGATTTTGTTCGCGGAGTAACAATGGCTAAGAACGGAAAATCAATAATAGCAATGCCCTCTACCGCAGCAAAAGGAAAGGTTTCAAAAATAGTTCCGTTGTTGGATGAAGGTGCTGCAGTGACTACATCCCGTAATGATGTGGATTACATAGTTACAGAATTCGGCATAGCTGCACTGAAAGGGAAAACATTAAAAGAAAGAGCAAAAGCCTTAATTCAAATAGCTCATCCTGATTTTCGAGAAGGATTGGCTTTAGAATATGAAAAAAGGTTTAAAGAAGCATACTAATAGGGAGGAAATATAAATGAAACAGTTATTAATAAAACCGGAACTACACAAGGTAGATACTTTTAATGAATTTTACAAGGAATTTAACGTAGGAGAAAATGATTTAATATTAACAATTGATCCTATTTTTAATACATATTTAAAAGACAGAAAAGAAAAGTTAAATGTTGTATTTCCGGAGCATTATGCTTTGGGTGAACCAACAGATGAAATGATAGACAGAATATTGGCAGATATTAAAAGCATCGATTTTAACAGAGTAATTGCAATCGGTGGAGGAAGTGTTGTAGATATAGCTAAGTTATTTGCTTTAAAACAAGCGCAAAGATCAGAACAGCTGTTTTTAAGGGAAGTTCCCATCGTTAAAGAGAAAAAATTAATTATTATCCCCACTACATGTGGTACTGGCAGTGAAGTTACAAATATATCAATAGCTTTATTAAAAAAGAAAAACACAAAATTAGGTTTATCCGGTGATGAATTGTATGCCGATTATGCAGTGATGATACCGGAATTATTGGTAAAATTACCGTACAAAGTATTTGCAACAAGTTCAGTTGATGCACTGATACATGCAGCTGAATCATTTTTATCTCCAAAAGCAAGTAGCTATTCAGAAATGTTTAGCGTAAAGGCTATGGAAATGATATTAAAAGGTTATATGGAAGTCACAGAAAAAGGCAAAGAGCATTTTAGAACAATAATAGGTGATTTCTTAGTTGCAAGCAACTATGCAGGCATAGCTTTCGGAAATGCCGGTTGTGCAGCCGTTCATGCTATGTCTTATCCTTTAGGAGGAGTTTATCATGTGCCTCATGGAGAAGCAAATTATCAGTTCTTTATAGAAGTGTTTAAATACTATGAAAAGAAACAACCTGTAGGTAAAATCCAAGAAATTAAGAAGTTAATCGCCGGTATCATTGGAACTACTGAAGATAAAGCATTTGAGGACTTGGGAAATCTGCTAAACAATTTATTGGCTTTGAAACCATTAAAAGAATATGGTATGAAAGAGGAAGAGATCAAAGGTTTTGCTAAGAATGTCATTGAAACACAGCAAAGACTTCTTGTAAACAATTATGTTCCTTTTAAAGAAGAAGATTTAGTTAATATTTATGCCAAATTATACTAATGTTATAAGATTTAAAAATATAATGGTGCTAAGTTTGAATATTTATAGCACCATTTTTTAATTTCTAAAAATGCAATCCGTAGTAAATTATCGGAAACTATCAATCGAAATATTATATTTGTCTAATTTTCTATATAAAGTTCTTCGGCTAATACCTAAAAGTTGTGAGGATTTTACTGCATTTCCATTATTAATAGTTAACGCTCGTATTAATTCATCTTTTTCAAAATTCATTTTCTTGTCAGATAAATCTTCATTATAATAATCATTGTTGTTATTACCTATATTTGTATCGTCCAATTCACCACAAATAATAGTTTCTTTTTGGTGACCATTCTCTAAAACTAATTCTCGAAGTAAGGATGGTAAATCCTTAACCGTTATTACATCAGTTTCTACAATGTTTATAGCTCTTTCTATAATGTTTTCCAGTTCTCGAATATTTCCCGGCCAAGAATACTTTTTAAAAGCTTCCAAAGCATCTTTATCAATTTTTATTATGACGTTTTTATTCAAAGTTTTATTATAATAATTAATGAAATGTTCAGCTAATATTTGAATGTCTCTATTTCGTTCTCTTAGTGGAGGAACATTTATTGTAAAAACATTAAGTCTATAATAAAGGTCTTCTCTAAAAGAATTATTTTGAATACTTTTTAACAAGTTTTTATTTGTGGCTGCAATAACCCGTATATCTATTGGCTTAGGTTTGCTCCCTCCTATTCTTACAATCTCCTTGTCTTGAAGTACTCTAAGAAGGTTTACTTGTGTATCTAAGGGCATGTCCCCGATTTCATCAAGAAATATTGTTCCTCCGTCAGCCAATTCAAATTTACCCGGTTTACCTTCTTTATTAGCACCTGTAAAAGCTCCTCCTTCATAACCGAACAATTCACTTTCTATTAGTCCCTTGGGTAAAGCACCGCAATTAATTGCAATAAATGGCTCATTTCTTCTAAAACTGGCATTATGTATAGATTGAGCAACTAATTCCTTGCCTGTTCCGCTTTCGCCTAATATTAAAACATTAGATATGCTTTTGGAAGCTTTTAAACATAAACTTTTCACATAATTTATCTGAGAGGATTGCCCGATCAAATTATTCACAGTATAAGTGGCGGTAAATCCACTTATTCGTTTAACCATTTTATGGATACGTTTCATTTCTCTAAAAGATATTACAGTTCCCTCTATTTGGTCGTATTTATTGCTATAATTCGCTGTAGTAATGCTATAATTTGTATTTTTAATTTCCAATTCAGCATCCATATAATTTTTATCTAAATGTTCAAAATTTAGTATTCGTTTATCATATTCTAATACATCATTTATTCTTTTATTAATACAATTTGAGTCAATATTAAATATGTCAGATGCTGATTTATTAATATTAAGTATTGTGCCAACTTTTGAAACAACAATTATTGCGGTATTAATTGAATTCAATGTGGTTGATAATTGGTTTTTCATTATAGACATTTTATTGTATGCATTATTTATTTTTAATTCCTTTTCTATACCGTCAACAGCAGCAACTATCATGCCCAAAGTATGGCTATGAACATTATATACTTTTCCTGTTATATCAAGACAACCAATTATTTTATTTCCTTCGTTATGTATAGGTGCGGCAGAGCAAGTGTAAGATTGATGATGTTTTACATAATGTTCAGAACCATAAATTTGAATTGGTTTGTTTATAGCTAAGCAGGTACCTATTGCATTTGTGCCGGAATATCTTTCACTACGATTAGCACCAACGCATAATTTGCTGACATTATTTGAAGATTTGATTATTTCGTCATCTCCGGCCAAATAAAGAACATATCCATCCTCATCGGTTAGGTATACAACAAATCCGGAATTTTTTACAAAAGAATATATATTATCTATATATGGCTGAGCGACCGTTACCAAGTCAGAACATTTGGAAATTCTTTTTTTAAGATCACTTTCTGTTAAAAGTTGTTCTTTTAAATTATTTGGATTGACATTATAATTTTTAGATCTTATCCAAGAATCATAAATAATTGGTCTTAAAGATTTGCTATCACAAAAACCTGTCGTTGTGAACTTATTCCATTCTTCCGAAACTTTCAAATTTAAATTCCTATCATACATGAGGCACCCTCCAAATGCTTAACAGTTATTACTTTTTATAAAGTACATTTATAGATTATATAAGTTTTATTTGAATATGTCAAATTATTTGCAAGTTTTCGACACATGTGACATTGAAAACGTGTGTCACATACGTGACATTAATGTCTCGTTATTACTTATGAACTTTCAATTATCTAACTTATATGAATTTTATAAAAAATTTAAAGATTCTAAATATTGTCTTATTTTTATCATTTTATGGCTAAATTATGTGTGTACTATGTTTTTAAAGTTTCATATTAATTAATTATATATATTTTTATATTTTTGGCATGGTATTTGCGTTATTAAGTTGTATAGATATTTGATTCAATATAAGGAGGCAAAATGAAAATTAAAGGTTACAGCAAAGAACAATTAAGTAGTTTTTATGAAACTATGTATAGAATGAGAAGATTTGAGGAAGAAATATTTGAGTTCTATAAAAAGGGCATGATGGCTGGCTTAGCTCATCTATATATGGGTGAAGAAGCAGTGGCTACAGGAGTGTGTGCAGCATTAAAAGAAGATGACTATATAGGAAGCACACATAGGGGGCATGGTCATTTAGTTGCCAGGGGCGCAGACATAAATAAAATGATGGCTGAAATTCTTGGAAAAGAAACCGGTTATTCAAAGGGAAAAGGCGGCTCCATGCATATTATGGCATTAGATAAAGGAATTCTTGGAGCAAACGGTATAGTAGGAGGTGAAATTCCAATAGCTACAGGTGCAGCATATGCAGCTAAATACAAAGGAACAGATCAAGTTGCCGTATCATTTTTCGGAGATGGTGCTTCAAATGAAGGAACTTTCCATGAAAGTATAAATATGGCGTCGGCTTGGGAACTGCCGATAATATATGTATTGGAAAATAACCTGTATGGAATATCCGTAGATACAAGAGATGTAACAAATGTAACAAATTTAGCCGATAGAGCCTTTGGATACGGAATACCCGGTGTTGTAGTAGATGGCATGGATGTAATTGCAGTATATGAGGCAGCTAAAGAAGCTATTGAAAGAGCAAGAAAAGGAGAAGGCCCCACACTTATAGAATGCAAAACATACAGATGGCAGGGACATCATGTTGGAGATCCTGCAACATACAGATCGAGAAGAAATCCAAATGAAAAAGCTGAATGGATGAGCAAGTGTCCTGTTACTTGTTTAAAAGAAGAATTAATTAAGAAAAAGGTTTTAACAGAAGATCAGGTTGCAGAAATAGAAAATGCAGTTGAAGCAGAAATTCAAGAAGCTGTAAAATTTGCAGCTGAAAGCCCGTATCCGGATGTAAGCGAAGCATTTACAGATATATTTGCATAATTAAAGGAGGTCATGGTTATGAAAGAAATTACATATGCACAAGCGGTGTGCGAAGCGTTGGATGAAGAAATGGAAAGAGATTCTAATGTTCTTACCTTGGGCGAGGACGTAGGATTTATAGGCGGAAATTTTAAAACTTCAGTAGGATTATTAGATAAATATGGAGATTTAAGAGTAAAGGATACACCAATTTCCGAACAGGGTTTTGTTGGAATGGCAGTAGGTATGGCAATAACAGGATTAAGACCCGTTGTTGAATTAATGTTTTCAGACTTTTTGTTAGTATGTGCTGACCAGGTAATTAATCAGGCTGCAAAAATCAGATACATGTCCGGCGGACAAGTTACAGTTCCAATGGTAATAAGAACTCCGATAGGTGCCGGAAGATCCTCAGCTGCACAGCATTCTCAAAGCATGCAGGCTTTAGTGGCTCATTTTCCGGGATTTAAGGTTGCAATGCCTTCCTCGGCACAAGAAGCAAAAGGCTTATTAAAGACAGCTATAAGAGATAATAATCCGGTTCTTGTTCTTGAACATAAAATGGAATACAATAAAAAATTCATGATAGATGATGAAGTTGAGCCAATTCCGTTTGGAAAAGCAAACATATTGAGAAAAGGTACAGACATAACAATTGCAGCAACATCAGCATTGGTATTAAGGTCGCAGGAAGCAGCAGAAATTTTGCAAAAAGAAGGAATTTCTGTAGAGGTAATAGACTTAAGGACAATAGTACCCTTAGATAAAGAAACAATAATAGAATCAGTCAAGAAAACAGGCAAATTGATAGTTGCGGATGACAGCCATGATTTCTGTGGAGTTGCATCAGGTATATCAGGAGAAATTTCAGATGAAGTATTTTATTACTTGGATGCTCCAATTGGAAGAGTATCAACACCTAATGTACCGTTGCCGTTCAGCCCTGCATTAGAATTTCCTATAATACCATCAAGAGATAAGATAATTGAAAAAGTAAGAGAAATGTTAAAGTAAAGAGGTGAAGAAATGGCAGAAATTATAATAATGCCTAAACTGGGCTTTAATATGTCTGTTGGAAAGCTTGTCAGATGGTACAAGGATGAAGGAGACCAAGTTAAAAAAGGAGAGCCGGTTTTTGCTGTAGAGACAGATAAAACAAGTATAGATATAGAAGCAACTCAAGATGGTGTTTTCAGAAAGAAATTTATTGAAGAAGGCGATTGTGTAGACGTTACACTTCCCATAGCCATAATAGCCGATAAAAATGAAAACATTGATTCGATAATTAACGATTGCTTAGGTCAGTTAGGTAAGGGAGCGTCAACGGCTGCAGAAGAAGCGGCTGCACCGATATTAGCGGCAGTTAAGCAGGGAACAGTTACAATGGCACCTGCTGATGGAAAAAATAAGATAACACCAAGAGCTAAAAGGGTGGCTGCGGAAAAAGGAATGGACATAACAGCACTTAATATAGTTGGAACAGGCTATAAAGGTGGAATATGTGAAAAAGATGTACTTGATTATTTAGATAAAAATAAAATGAAAGCAACACCGTTGGCGAAAAAGTTAGCACAGGTTGATGGCATTGACATCAAAGATACTTTAGGAACAGGTATAAACGGCAAGATTCTTAAAAAGGATGTTGAAGGACTATTAAATAATGAAGTTACACAGGGTGAAACTGCAAGTGATGCAACTTTCATTAATGAGAAAGAAGTTTTAGAAATAGCAGAATACACAGGTGTAAGAAAGATTATCGGAGACAGATTATCACAAAGCTTTGTAACATCACCTCATATATTCTTTACACAAAAGATTAATTTGCAGAAATTACTGAATTTAAGAAAAAATATAAACGCTTCTCAAGAAAAGAAAACATCAGTAACTGATTATATAGCTAAAGCAGTAGTAAAAGCATTGCAAAAATATCCTGATGTGAACTCAGCATTGGAAGGACAAAAAATTATCAAATACAAAACTGTAAATATTGGGATAGCTGTTGCCGCACCAACCGGTTTAATAGTACCTGTAGTAAAAAATGCTGAAAAAATGGATGTAGTGGAAATTTCAAAAGTTTCAAGTGTTTTGGTTGAGAAGGCTAGAAATGGAAGGTTAACACCTGATGAATATACAGGAGGTACTTTCACTATATCTAACTTAGGAATGGCCGGAATAGAGAGTTTCACCGCAATAATTAATCCGCCGGAAGCAGCCATATTGGCAGTAAGTGCAACAAAAGACGAAGTAGTGGTTGAAGTTAATGAAAATGGAAATAAAGAAATGATAATCAGACCAATGATGAACATTACCTTATCAGCAGACCACAGGATTGTTGACGGAATGTTGGCTGCGGTGTTTGTTGGTGAAATAAAGAGACTATTGGAAAATCCATTAAGTTTATTGTTAAAATAAGTTAGGAGTAATTTAAATGGCAGAAATAATAATAATGCCTAAACTTGGTTTTAATATGTCAGTTGGAAAACTTGTAAAATGGTACAAGAATGAAGGTGACGCAGTTAAAAAAGGTGAACCGGTTTTCGCAGTTGAAACAGATAAAACAAGCATAGATATTGAAGCAACTTCTGACGGAGTGTTCAGAAAGAAATTCATTGAGGAAGGCGATAGCATAGATGTAACTTTACCAATAGCTATAATAGCAGACAGAGATGAAAATATAGAAGCTCAAATTGCAGAGTGTTATAATAAACTTGGTAATGAAGCAGAACCAGTAGCAGATGTTAAGATAGAGACAATTAAAGAAACTTCATCTTTTGATTTTGATGTAATAGTAATAGGTGGAGGACCAGGCGGTTATGTAGCTGCTATTAAAGCTGCACAAATGGGCAAGAAAACTTGTATTATAGAAAAAGAACACTATGGCGGAGTTTGTTTAAACGAAGGCTGTATTCCAACAAAAGCATTGCTGAGAAGTGCAGAAGCACTAAAAGAAGTTAAAGAAAGCTCAAAATTTGGTGTAGTTGATGTTGAAACATCAGAAGCAAAGCTAAATATGAAAAAAGTCCAAAACAGAAAATCACAAGTTGTAAGACAATTGGTAGGTGGCGTAGAAGGTCTACTGAGAGGCAACAAGGTCACAACTATTAATGGTAAAGGAAGTTTTGTTGACAAAAATACAGTTGCAGTTGGAGATAAAAAATACACAGCTGAAAATATTATAATTGCATCGGGATCAGATGTAAAAATGCTTCCAATTAAAATAAGCAAAAAAGCTAATGTATTAACAAGCAAGGAAGTATTAAATTTAGATTATATTCCAAAGGATATAATAATAATTGGTGGAGGTGTAATAGGAATTGAATTTGCTTATTTCCTAAACAGCATTGGAACAAAGGTAACTGTAGTAGAGTTTTTAGATAGAATATTGCCAATGGTTGATAGAGAAATAACTAACAAAGTAACAAATTTGCTAACAAAAGCAGGAATAACAATTCATACAAGCAGTAAGGTAATGGAAATTAAAGATTCTTCAATATTGTTTGATAAGGAGGGAGATGTAGTCGAAATTTCTGCAGGTACTGTTTTAATGGCAGTTGGAAGATCCGCATACACAGAAGGATTAAATCTTGAAGCAGCAGGAATTAAAACTGTAAGGGGAGCAATAGAAACAAACTTGAAGTTAGAAACAAATGTACAAAATATTTATGCAATCGGTGATGTTAATGGCAAGGCAATGTTAGCCCACACAGCTTCTATGGAAGGTTTAATAGCAGTTGAAAATATTTTCGGCCAAAACAAGGAAATGGATTATAGCAAAATACCAAACGCTATATACATACAGCCTGAAATTGCTAGTGTTGGACTTACAGAAGAACAAGCAAAAGAAAAATATAGAAATGTTAAAGTTGGCAAATTCCCAATATTGGCAAACGGCAAAGCCAAGGTTGCAGGTGAAGAAGAAGGTATTATCAAAGTAATAGCGGATGCTAAGTTAGGTGAAATATTAGGAGTGCATATGTTCTGCATACATGCAACAGACATGATTTCTGAAGCTGTAACAGCAATGAGCTTGGAAGCAACAGCAGAAGAAATGATAAACATAATACATCCGCATCCTACAGTTTCAGAAGCAATTCATGAAGCTTTTCACGCAGCTGTAGATAAGGCGATACATTTCATGTGAAATTAATATTTTAATTATTTATATAATTATATTTAAATGATTATTGTAGGGGCAGTTTTTCAACTGAAGGATAATTTAAATGTTATTAGACTGTTCCTATGTAATATAAAAAAATTAATGGAGGATTGTAATGAGTAAAACAAGCAAAAACGCATTTGTAGTATTTAACATTGTATTTTTTATCTTCAACTATTTTGCAGTTCCATATTTGCCAAATTTCTTAGTATTTGGATTTATGCCATTTCAGTTATTTTGTTATTTAGCTGGGGGCCCGTTGGTTGCAATTGTTTGGGGAGTATATTTTACGAAATTTTTCGCTACACAGCATGTATATGAAAAAAACAAATAATATGATTAGATGGAGGTTTACTAATGTTTGAAATGTTTGAGATGTCAAATACCAGCACATATATGATAATCGCTGGAATATTAATTTATGTAATTTTTGTAACAGTGCAAGGTATGGGTAATTTTAAAAAAACCAGCGGTTCTTCTGAAGCTTTTTTTAGTGCCGATAGAGGAATAAGCCCTATAGTGTTGGTTTTTTCTACAGCAGTATCTGTTTTTAGTGGATTAACAATCTATGGTTTTCCATCATCTACTTACAGAGATGGTATTGGTTTCTTTTCAGGCACAGGTTCTTTTATAGCTACATTACTGATAGTTGTTATAGGATACAGACTTTGGATATTAGGAAAAGAATATGGTTTTACAACACCAACAGATTTTCTTAGAGAAAGATATTATTCTGAAGGTTATGGATTGTTTGTAGCTATATTGTTAGTAATTTTCATAGTACCTTATATTTCTTTGCAGGTTATTACAATCGGTGATGGGATAACTACAACTACAAATAATACAGTACCGTATGTTGTTGCTGTTATAGTTGCATCGCTATTGATAGGCTCTCATGTCATAAGTGGTGGTATGAAATCAGTTGCCTGGATGGATACTTTTCATTTAGTTTTGGGTGCGGGTGCTGTAGCGATTGTATTATTTGCTTTAAGAGGAATCCATTTCCCTGAAGGCGGTTTAAAAGAAGCTGCTCAAATTGTTCTTAACAATCCAGATACAGCTGCAATAATGTCTCATCCTGGACCAAGAGGTGTTTATACATGGAAAGGTACATTGAATAATGCTTTAACAGGAGCT
>LAHS01007425.1_pt1 | contig 10441 bp, 7 predicted proteins | sample 329651 | NCBI WGS metagenome assembly LAHS01 (sample SAMN03275699, study PRJNA271635) | activated sludge metagenome | isolation source: sample C-1 Sludge from hydrolytic chamber (first chamber) of Anaerobic... | reverse complement strand
TGATGTGCAAAGTGTCATTTGACCTCTCGGAACTCCGGTGATGGTAAGCAAACCATAATGTGGAAAATTACCGTATCACACTTTGCCAGATGAACCCCATTTCTTCTCTTATTATTGGATTGTTAAATCTTTTTTTGTTATCTTTGCAAACATAAAAATAACGGCTTTATAACGAGTAAAAACTATGGACGAAAAAGAGAAAGAGGCAGTGCAGCTGCCCGACAATGCTTTTAGAGAACTGAAAGAGGGCGAAGAATACGAGCCCGTGATGAAGCCCTCCCAGGTCTATCCCGAAGTCAACGCATGGTCGGTGACGTGGGGAATCCTGATGACGATACTCTTCTCTGCCGCCGCAGCCTATTTAGGACTGAAGGTGGGACAGGTGTTCGAGGCCGCCATTCCCATTGCCATCATTGCCGTGGGAGTCTCCACCGCCACCCACCGCCACAAGGCTTTGGGCGAGAATGTCATCATTCAGAGCATCGGAGCCTGCTCGGGTGCCGTGGTGGCAGGTGCCATCTTCACCCTGCCAGCCATCTATATCCTGCAGGCCAAATATCCCGACATGACCACCTCGTTCCTCAATATGTTCCTGGCTTCGGCCTTAGGAGGTGTGCTCGGCATACTGTTTCTCATTCCCTTCCGTAAGTATTTCGTGAGCGACATGCACGGCAAATATCCCTTCCCCGAAGCCACAGCCACCACACAGGTGCTCGTTTCAGGTGCTAAGGGCGGCGATCAGGCCAAGCCCCTGCTCATCGCGGGTATCATCGGCGGTCTCTACGACTTCATCGTCTCATCGTTCGGCTGGTGGAACGAGAACTTCACGAGCCGCTTTATCGGCTTCGGCCAGAGCATCGCCGACCACGCCAAGCTGGTGTTTAAGATCAACACGGGTGCTGCCGTGCTCGGTCTGGGCTATATCATCGGACTGAAATATGCCCTCTACATCTGCCTCGGATCAGTGGCCGTATGGTGGCTCATCGTGCCGAGCATGAATCTGCTGTTCCACGATCAGGTGCTCAACATGTGGGATCCGACCATCACCACCACCATCGGGGCTATGACACCCGAGCAGATCTTCACCTCCTACGCCCGCAGCATTGGTATCGGCGGCATCGCCATGGCCGGTGTGATAGGCATCATCAAGAGCTGGGGCATCATCAAGGATGCCGTCGGATTGGCCTCCAAAGAGCTGAAAGGCAAGGACACCAATGCCATGCAGGTGAAGCGTACCCAGCAGGACATCTCGTTTAAGATCATCGCCATCGGGAGCATTTCGGTGCTGCTTCTCACCTTCATCTTCTTCTGGGCCGGCGTGATGCAGGGCAACCTGCTCTTCGCCCTGGTAGGCATCCTGCTCGTTGCGGTCATCGCCTTCCTCTTCACCACGGTGGCAGCCAATGCCATTGCCATCGTAGGCAGCAACCCTGTGTCGGGCATGACACTGATGACGCTTATCCTTGCCAGCGTGGTGATGGTGGCCGTAGGGCTCAAAGGTCCTGGCGGCATGATCGCAGCACTCGTGATGGGTGGTGTGGTGTGTACGGCGCTGTCGATGGCCGGCAGCTTTATCACCGACCTGAAGATAGGCTACTGGCTCGGCACGACCCCTAAGAAGCAGGAAACTTGGAAGTTTCTCGGTACGCTGGTCAGTGCCGCCACAGTGGTAGGTGTAATGATTGTGCTCAACAAGACCTACGGCTTTACCACCGGACAGCTCGCCGCTCCGCAGGCCAACGCCATGGCGGCGGTGATCGATCCGCTGATGAACGGTGTGGGAGCACCCTGGCTGCTCTATGCCATCGGTGCCGTGATTGCTGTCATTCTCGACCGGCTCCATATCCCAGCCTTAGCCGTTGCACTCGGTATGTTCATTCCTTTGCAGCTCAATCTTCCGCTGCTGGTAGGCGGTGCCATCAACTGGTATGTCACATCTCGCAGCCAAAACGCACAGGTCAACAAGGACCGCGGCGAGAAAGGTACGCTCATTGCCAGCGGATTCATTGCCGGCGGTGCCCTCATGGGTGTGGTGAGCGCCCTGCTGAAGTTTGGCGGCATCGAGCTTTCCATAGCCGATACGTGGTGGACCAATCCGCTCTCTGAGATCTGTTCGCTCGTGGCTTACATTCTGCTGATCATTTATTTTGTCCGTGCCACACGCGTCAAGGCTGAAAAGAACTAAGCCCTATTACCGACCCCATACAGCAATGCCCCGATGACTCATATTGAATCATCGGGGCATTAGTGTTTCTATTCAGATCTATTTCTGCTCGAACAGATGCAGCACAGGCTTCAGAAATCGAGACATCTGCTGTGGCTTCGTCTCATAATAGGTCTGACGCGACAGGCTGTAACTGATGATCAGGCGACGCCTGGCGCGTGACATCGCTACATAGAGCTTGCGGGCCTCTTCAGCCATTTGCCGTGGATCGGTCAGACTTCTGAAGTTGGGCAGCACGCCATCGACCACGTCATAGACGATCACGTTGTCAAACTCCAGTCCCTTGGCCTTGTGAATGGTGGTGACGAAGATGCGGTCATCGATGCTCTCCGATCCGCAGAGGTCGGCCTCCTTGAACGTCGTCATCTCCATGATGTGCCGGTCAAGCTGCTGCCTGAGCGAGGGCTCTGCCCTGCTGTCGATCACATCATTGTCGAGGAAGCGATAGATATAGCTCATCTTATCGATGCCCTTCGTCCACCCTTTCTCCTTCAGCTGCTCCATAAACCGCTGCATCTCCTGTACCATAGCTGGCTCCTCCGTCGGTGGCAGACGGTCATAGAGCCGTGCATGAGCGACCATGAAGAGCGGTGCATAGTGCTTGCGCATCAGCTTCACGCGTTCCTGCGTGGCTGTACGGGCCATAAACTCCCGCTGACTCTCCACCATCTCACTCCCCTTCTCGTAGCAGTAGCGCATCAGCGATACCGTAGCGTTCACGTCGTCGTCGGCCAGATGTGAGTTCTCGCCCTGCAGATCGAGCTCCTGCAGCAGTAGCTTCAGCTTGTAGGCACGCAGGTCAGGACGCAAAAGTCGAATCAGTTTAAGCGAGTCGTAGCATACAGAATATCGTTCCTGCCAGTTCACTGCAGGCAGGTAGCGCGAGAGGTTGTACTCCATGATGCGATAATCGTACTCGGCATTATGGCCCAGCAGCACCGCGTCGCCTGCGAAATCGAGGAACCGCTGCAGGGCCTCGGCATGGGGATAGAGCCGCTGATGCTTCCGCTCTTCGATGATCGGGTTCTCCACATCGCCCAGCATGACCGGGATCTCACGGTCGGTTTCAATGTATATTGAGAACTTTCCCACGCTCCTCCCCTGTCTGATGCGCTCGGCGGCAATCTGGATAACATCGTCCTCGAACACATCAAGTCCTGTCGTCTCGGTGTCAAACACCACGATATCCTGTGTGTCGTAAGTCTTCACGAACTGCTGCACGTAGGTGCTGTCCTCGTAAAAGAAGAAGTCGGTGGGTGCGATAGCCCTCACGCTGAGCTGATGCACAAACTGCCGCGCGGCACGGTTGGTCTGGAAGATGTGCAGTCCCTTCAGCAGCTGCGACCACGCCAGGAAGTTACGTTCGTTGGCGAGCACGCTCAGATGGGCCATCACCAGCTTCACGTCGTCGGTAGAGAAGAGATCCGTTCCCGACACCTTGAAGTGTGCCTGTCCCAGCTGTTGCAGCTCCTGACTCACCGCATCGGCATCTTTGTTTGAGTTAACGATGATGGCCGTCGTGTCGCTCTCGCTGTCCCGGGTGAGGTTCACCGCCATGCGGGCCACGTCCCGGCATTCCGTTTCCACATTGTCGGAGCCGATGATCTGCAGTTCACCCGCGGCCGCTTCATCGCTATTCTGCGATTCGGGCAGCAGTTCCTGGTCGGCTCCTAACAGGTGGACGGCGTAGGTGTTGAGCAGATTGACCAGATATCTGGGCGACCGATGGTTCACCCCCAGATGATGAATGTTACCCTTGCAGCGTGCCTTGAGCAGGTCGAGCGTCTTCTGTTTGGCACCCATAAACGAGAAGATGGCCTGCTGCTCGTCGCCGAGATACATTAAGAGTGAGGAGTGAGGAGTGAGAAGTGAGGAATGAGAAGTTAGGAGTGAAGAGTTAGAAGTTAGGAGTGATGAAGTAGTTCTGGACTGGCCGCTGCTATTGCTGTCCGGCGAGGAGTGGGCATCGTTAATGAAGAAAGTGGAGAGCTGGTCGATGATGGCAAGCTGCAGCAGATTCAGATCCTGCACCTCGTCAACCTGAATCCACGCATAGCGGCGGTAATCATTGCCGTCTCGGAGTGCCACATAGGTCATCTCCAGCAGATCCTCGAAGTCCAGGAGGTGCCGTTGCTGCTTGTAAGCCTCGTAGGCATGGGCAAACTTCATCTTCGCCAGCGTCTCCCGGCTGGTTTGCCGCAGGGCATAGTCGAACCCCTGACGCTCGGTCACCTCCACATAATAGTCGTTATGATCGTAGATATCCAGCATCATCTCGGCCGTGAACGGCTTGCCTTCCGCCTTACAGATAGCCTTCAGCACGGCGATATCCTCTGCCGTGATACACTCGGGGTGCAGCCGCAGCGACTTGTCGATGCCATGACGTATCTCATACATCAGGTGGGAGAACATCATGATCGTGCTGTATTGTCGCCTCCGGCGGTTGTCATTCATCACCTTCAGCTCGTCCTCGCCGAGGTACATACAGAGTATGCTCACCATCGTGTCATCATCGATCACAGCACTCTCTGCCGGGACGATCTGATGCTCGAAGAGGAACCTCGAACAGTAACGGTGCACGTTACCCACAAAAACCTCCGCCGTACCGGAGTCACCGAGGTTTTCGGTGATACGCTCACGCATGCCCCGTGCCGCCCGGTTGGTAAAGGTAAGGCACAGCATATCCTCGTAGGCCACCCCATGCTCGTGCGCCCTCCGTATCCGCTCTGCCAGAATCTGCGTCTTGCCGCAGCCCGGCGGTGCCAGCACCAGATGGCATCCGGCATCGCAGTCAATGATCTTCTGCTGTGTGGCATCAGGCTGCCACGGCTTATCAATCTGCTTCATGATCTTTTCGTGATAGTTTCTACAAACATAATGATTTTTCTTGAAGCTGCAAACCTTTAGCGCAATATTCTCACCTCAAAATGTTCTTTCCCGCTATAACTTTCCCGCTACAGATTGAACAGATGAAACAGATTATGGCTGCACGATGGCTTCTTCACCAAGAATCATGTTACCCCCACTGTTCTTCTAACCACAAATAACCACGGATAAACACGAACAACTTTTCTAAAGCTCAGTAGAGACGGTGTGTACACCGTCTCCGACACTTCTCCCTGCATTATATCTGACAGGATATTCGTGTTGCAGCCGATAAAATCTACTATTACATTGTTCATGGGAGACGGTGTGCACACCGTCTCTACTGGACTTCAGAAAAAGCCATTCGTGGTACTTCATAGCTAAAAGACCATACATCAGGTCATTCGTGATCATTCGTGATCATTCGTGTTTAAGAGATCATGCAGCAGGTAATTCGTGGTTAAGAGAGCACGCTGCGAGACATTTGCAGTTAAGAACCATCGCGCAGACATAATCTGTTTCATCTGAGAAATCTGTAGAGAAAGTTGATGCGATGAACTAAGATGTTGCGAGAAAACACTATCTTTGCATGTACAATAACCAATAGAATATGAAGATCATTCGTAACCGCCTGCTGCCTCCGCGCCGCTACGATGCCATCAACATCGCAGGACTGCTGTTCTGTCGGCGTGGCACAAAGATTTCGCAGGAGCTGGTCAGGCATGAACAGATCCATACGCGGCAGATGATCGAGATGCTTTTCGTGGGTTTCTACCTCTGGTATCTCATAGAATGGCTTATTCGTATTCCGATGAAGGGAAACGCCTACCGTCATATCAGTTTTGAGCAGGAGGCTTACGACCACATGGACGAGAAGCACTATCTCGAGTATCGCAGACCCTATGCGTGGCTGAAATATATACACAGATAACAGACTTGCCCCCTTCCCTCACCCCCAGAAAGGGAGAGAGAAGGGGGCAAAGCCTCTATTCCACAATCACGATACCTCCGTTCGGCTGTATCGTCACCTTTGTCTTACCATTTTTATCCACTTTCAGCGTGCGGAGTTCGGCATCAGGGCAGAACTGACCCTTGCGCAGGGGCTTGTCGGTGTAGTAGCTTACGGTCTTTCCTGCCAGCATAGGGAGCTTGAGGGTGAGCGTCAGGGGTGTTTTCTGGGCATTGAGACCGCCCACATACCAATTCCCTGCCGTTGACCTGCGTGCCATCACCACATAGCGGGTGGGGTAACCGTCGATGTAGCGAGTCTCCTCCCATGTGGTGGGAATCTGGCGCAGATAGTCCATCTCAAACTGCGGCAGCCCCTCCATAGCCTGTGGTGTCAGCTCCACACAGTTCACACTGCACTGGTTGGTGATCGATGTCGCCAGCTCGAATACATCAGAGGTGTAGCGGCGGTGCCGGCTCTTGTTGTCCTTACTCATCCACCGGTTCATGATCACCCCGCCCCAGTCGAAGCTTGCCACGGCGTTACGTCCGAAGGGGTGCAACGTCATGTCGTAGGCCTCACGGCGTGCTGCGTCCTCGGTGAAATAGACATTCTCCGAAGCCAAGGCCGCCTCCGATCCCGCATAGTTGGGGTACATGCGTTCCCAGCCGCGTGGCAGGGTGCAGCCATGAAAGATGACCTGCAGTCCGTAGTCGTTGGCATCGCTCAGGATATCTTCGTAGAGTTGCATGGTTTGCTGCTTGTCGCCGGCAAAGAAATCGACCTTAATGCCTTTCACCCCTATCTTCTTCAACCATGCCATCTCCTTCTTGCGCGCTATACTACGGTTCATAATGTTGCGCGGGCTCTGTGGAGCATCGTTCCCGAAGCCGTTGGAGCTATACCACAGCATCAGGTTCACGCCCTTGCTCTGCGCATATCGTGACAGCTGCTCCACACGGTCGTGCCCTATCTGCGTGTCCCACCAGTTATCTACGAGCACATACTCATAGCCCATCCTGGCAGCCACGTCGATAAACTGCACCTGATCGTCATAGTTGACGCTGTTGTCCTGGCCTATCAGCCAGCTCCAGGTGTAGCGTCCGGGCTTATAAGTCTGCGAAGCCTCATACTGCGGTTCCACCACGTCGTAGGCTATGGTGGTCTCGGCAATGGGTTTCAGCGTACTGCCCACGGTGATCGTTCGCCATGGCGTACTGCCGGGAAGCGAGATAGCTGCCCACGGCGTGCCGTTACCATTCATCTCGCCCTGCTGCGGATAGGCTATGGTGTAGCCCGTCTGCGCATTGTAGTCGCTCAGCCGTGATCCCACATACTCGCCCGTCACGCCGGTCTCCGACACGAGCACCCAGCCGTCATTGCCCACACGGAACAGGCAGGGGAACGTGTAGCCCACGCCGAACTGCGACTTCTGTGCCATCGGCTGGTCGCTGCCAAACACCTCCTCGTAGCTGGGCTTGGTACGCTTCCAGCCTGTCATCGGGGTAATCTGGGGTGAGAGGAAAGTCATGGTCTGGTCGGGAAAGCGGAACGAGCTGGCCTCGCCATACACGATGGCAGCCTTCGGATCGTCGGCCTTGGGGCGCGGCAGCAGGTAGCGGTAAGCCACGTCGTTGTCAGAAACATAGAACTCTACGTCCATCTCCAGGCCTTCGCCGTTGACAAACGTCAGCGTGGCCCGGCGTGCCTCATGGCTCACCTGTGCCGTCTTGGTGCGCGTCATGGTGTAACTGTTGGTCACCACCTCATTGGCCTTCACTGTCATCGTCAGTCCATGAGTAAGGTCTGCATAGTTGGTCTTCACGCCGAGGGCCGAAGGGAGGAGCATCGGCCTACCGCCATACGTGATGGCATAGGTAGGTTTCCCGCCTTCATCAGATACAGTCACGATGAGCTGCTCATCGGGCGACGCCAGCTCGGTTCGCCCGGCAAGGGCTGGCATGACACACAGTGTGACCATAGCCATAGTCAGTAATTTCTTCATTAGAGATTGTTATTTTCGGTAATTATCTATAGGCATTGATTTTTCTGCTTGGCCACAGGCTGCCACAACTGCCCTGACCTAGTTGCAAAAATAATAAAAACAAACGATATTTCAGTACCCCATCATCAGCAAATAACTTTATCTGTGCATATCATGATAAGAAACAATGATCGGAAATATACGCAAACGTTTACGTAGTTTTTCGTCATTTTCATGAATCTATTTTTGACCTAAATCAATTTTATGTCTATCTTTGCAATGTCAAAAGGAAAGAGTTGTAAATTGATTTCCAAAATCATAACTACATAAAAGACAAATTGCTGAAACATTCGAGAAGTTGAAATCGTCTGGACGTGATGTCCGGGCGATTTTCTGTTTTCAGCTTATCTTACTCTCTTATTTTCAGACCCTTACAGTCGTGTTGTGCCGACATTCCTTCTTCCTATCGTCCCTGGCTCTACTCATGGCATACCCCCGAGCGCCCCTCTTCCCTGCAATGTCATATATTTTTTAGTATCCCAGGCACGTACTGCCCAGTAAGTATCTCTGGGAGGAAATGCCCATTCATTCTGAAAAATTCACTTCCAGCCTACCGGAATTATTCTGCTTTCCCACATTTAAATATTAAGGGTCATCTGCTAAATTCACAGACGAGAACCCGTTGTCCAATTTTATTTGGGTTCATCGCTTCAATCTTACGATACAGGTACTCACCGCCTGCAAGTCCGCCTCATGATAGCCGAAGGTGCACAGAGCGGCAACTGCAGATGAGGACCTCAGTCGGAGGGACAGAGCCAGCCCGTTTCGCCCTCTTTTATATTCGGGCACGGAGGCTATTATAGTAGGGCAAAAGGATTAGAACAGACATGCTGGGAGCTATTATAGGTGGGCGGACATCTGCAATAGTCGAGGGGGAGGCTGCGATAATAAGGCAGAAGGATTGTTACAGGTGGGTAAAAGGCTGTCCTGACACACGGTTTTTTCATCACGCGACAGATCAGCGCTTTGCCATCGGCACTGCCAGATTGAGCAAGTGACACTTTGCACACTATTTTGCCGGAAATGCTATCATCTTGAAAAATTAACATATCTCAGAAATCGCGTTTTTGCAAAAAATCAGGTCCTCGTGCATTTTATCGGCCTAATTTTCGAGGTTTTCGCTATCATCTGATAATCAAAGTATTACGCCGAATCGTCCCCTCGGCTACTGCTGTTTCAGGTAAATTTTGCTCCCACGAAGCATCATTTTCCGCTCTTGGGGGCATAATTCAGAGGCAAAATAGTGCTCATTTGTGCTGCGAGGCATGCTTATTCTCGATACGATTAAGTAGGATTCGCGTTTCCATCATGTATGAATCGCATTACAAATAAGCATGAATCGCAACCTCACTCCTGTTTTGTGCTTCTCCGCCGAGCTGGAACACATCTTCGAGATGCCCGTTTCTAAAAGTCAGAATGTCACGAAATCAGAATTTTTTCTATCATTTTGTCAAGGCGGAGTGGCGGGGTGGCACCCATCATGATGATGTCTGTCGCCACCCTTTACCTGTAGACCGGAGGTAAATTTTCGTGCCGCCCCACCACACCTATACGCCAGTTTAACACAAACAAATGGTACTCTGCTAAACGCGCACCTCAGTTGTGTATGAGCGAGAAACCACCGTACACGCCAGGTCTATTAAAATTTAAACACAAAACTCAGTATCCTCTACAGAATGATAAATACGCACGAGAGGGCCGGGAGCCACAGGTCTCTGGCTGGCAGCTGCGGGTATGTCGGCATCAAGGAGCTTCAAGACAGTCATGTATGACTGATCATAATGATGTTCACGGGGATTGGCGGTAGTCTTGGCGGCTAACGTCATCATCTAATTGAAGCTTGCATAACCTAAATATATTTTAGTATATGTAAAATTAGTTAATTTGACAAGCACTTTGTATAATAAAAATTGTCTTTTATAAAATAAATCACCATATTTGCAAAGGCAGCTCTATTCTCATTTCTAGGCGATGAATTAGTTTGTGATAAAGGAGTTGCCATCTTCCTTTATCAGCACAGGAAAATAATAAAATTAAAAATGTAAAATACAAACGAAAGCAATGAAAAACTTAACTGTCAGAACGGTCTTGCTGGCCACGATGATTTGGCTGGCGAATACCGCTATAGCCCAAAGCATGGAGAACAAGAAATATGTGCCCCAAATAGTATCCATAAGCTATTGCCTCTCTCATGAAGATCTTGAAAACGACCATTGGATTACCGTTGACTCCGCAGAAGTATATGCACCAGCCCGGGAGAATAGAGTTTGGTCCAGATGGGGTGACTATAGATTTCGGGTTAGAGATAAAGCTACAAACAAACTACTCAAGAAAAAGGCTGTTGCCGTAAAATACGATG
>LAHS01000177.1_pt1 | contig 10442 bp, 9 predicted proteins | sample 329651 | NCBI WGS metagenome assembly LAHS01 (sample SAMN03275699, study PRJNA271635) | activated sludge metagenome | isolation source: sample C-1 Sludge from hydrolytic chamber (first chamber) of Anaerobic... | reverse complement strand
AAAATTGTCATATTTGGTTCAGCAGATGGTCCTAAATTATATAATGTATTTAACATTCTAAATGATGTTTTTGTAACTAATGGGCGTCCATCAAGACCAATTCCACCAATTGATTCAGTAACCCAGTTAGGATCACCTGTGAATAAATCATTGTATTCCGGAGTTCTAGCAAATCTAATCATTCTTAATTTTAATACTAATTGGTCAATTAATTCTTGAGCTTCAACTTCTGTTAAAGTTCCTTCTTCAAAATCACGTTCAATATAAATATCAGTGAATAATGTATCACGACCAAAACTCATTGCTGCACCATTTTGTTCTTTTACAGAACCTAAATAAGCAAAATACATCCATTGTATAGCTTCTCTAGCATTATTTGCAGGTCTTGATAAATCACATTCGTATTTTTCACCTAATACTTTTAAATCATTTAAAGCATTAATTTGATCTTGAATCTCTTCACGAGCACGAATGTTTTCTTCTGACATAATAGAAACAAATTGATCTTTTTCTTTTTGTTTTTCTTCGATTAATCTGTCAATACCATATAAAGGCACACGACGATAGTCCCCGATAATTCTTCCACGTCCATATCCATCAGGAAGTCCAGTAATAACACCTGTCTTACGAGCTGCTCTCATTTCTTTAGTATATACATCAAATACACCTTGGTTATGAGTCTTACGGTATTTTGTGAAGATATCAATTAATTCAGGATTTACAATATAATTATAAGCTTCAGCTGCTTTTACTGCAGCATTGATTCCACCAAATGGATGGAAAGCTCTTTTCATTGGTTTATCTGTTTGTAAACCAACAATAACTTCATTATCTTTATCTACATAAGCAGCATCATAAGCTGCGATTTGAGAAACAACTTCAGTTTCAATATCGACAACTCCATTATTTTCATCTTCTATCTTTAAAAGTCTTAGTAATTCATCTAGAAGTACTTTTGTTTTTTGAGTAGGTTTTTCAAGGAAAGAACCATCTCCAGTATATGGTTTATAATTTTGTTGGATAAAATCTCTTACATCTATTCTTTCCATCCAAACTCCATTATTAAAATTGCGCCAATTATTCATTGCCTAACTTCCTTTCTAGTTACTTTAGTATATTGGTAAATATCATTTATCTACATTATTATTATACCACATGGGTCAACACTTTGCCCTTATTATGAGAATTGTGATAACATTTTCATTTTAAAAAGTATTGCAAAAATATTAAATTAGGTATATATTATTTGGTTATTTTATCACTGTCTATTTCCATAAAAAAAGCTTACTTTTTAATTATAAGCTTTCAAAAAAATCTAATATTATTTTTTATATTCATTATAAACTTCTTTAAGTAAACTTGGAATATTAGTCATTATTCCATCGGCTCCAATTTCAATTAGTTTTAAAATATCATCTTTATCATCAATAGTCCAATAATGAACGGCAATATTATGTCTATGACTTGCAGTTATTAATGATTTAGTAGCAAGATTAAATCCAGATTCTTTCATGGGGATTTGTAATACAGCAACTTTATCTATATAAAACAAATCAAGTTTTGAAAGTTGTAATACAAAGAACTTGGTAACGCCTTTTCTTTCAGGTGAATACATGAACTTAGGATTGTCTTTTTGGATTTCTTTAAATTCATTATAAACTTCATTATGGAAAGATGCAAGAACAATCCTTTCATATGTATTATAATCATTATCTAATAAATCCATTAATCGAATAACTTCTTTTAAGGCTTTAAGACCCGTTTCTCCACTTTGCTTTATTTCAACATTGATATAATTATTAGGAAATGAAACAATTAATTCTTCAAGTGTTGTTACTAAAAACTTTGATTCATGTCGGAAGTTTATTCCTTCAGGATAAGTTACATCAAGGGGAGTAACATTATTCCCTAAATAATCTTTATATTTAATCAAATCACCGCTTATATTAATATCACCAACAATATTGTTTTCATACCCAAAATCTACTTCGTCATTTACCAAATCGCTATACAAAACATCCTTAATATAGGCATTTGTAAGTGAGGTTTTTCGATCAAGAGTTATATCATGACTTAATATAATAACTCCATCTTTTGTAATAGAAACATCTGTTTCCATCATTACATTGGGATCAACATTATAAGCATTATAAAAAGCTTCAAGTGTATTATCTGGAAATTCTCTGTTACCTCCGCCATGAGCAATTAATAAAGGAATTTTTCCCTCTTCTACGATTAATGGATTAACTCCTTTATAGCTTTTAAATCTCGGTACAATCGCAAGAACTATCCATATGAAGACAATTATTAAAAGTATCTTAAAAATTTTCCTTGTTTTTTTATGCATCTTTTTTCTCCCTATCATTTACTATATCCTTTTATTATTATTGTTTCTAAAACATCTATATTAATATCATCTATTTTTTTAATATATAGACAGCCTTTACCATTTTTAAACTTACCAAGTTTACTAAACAATTCATCATTAGCTTCTATATACATGGGCAGATAAATCGTAATATATTGTTTTCTTAAAGAAAACCCTACTTTTAAAAATTCTGCTTGATGACCACTTGCATATTTATATGCTAGTAACCCATATCCAACAATTGAATCTCCCCACATTCTTGGTTCTTCATTTGTTACTTTCTTCATTAAGCTTAGAATAATTTCCGCATCTTTTTCTCGCCCCATATTGTTATTATTTATATATTGAATTACACTTTTATCAGTAAGCTTTGTTTTTAAATCGTACATTGTTTTCCCTCAATTTATTCTACCATTAATTATAATAAAAATAGTTGCATTTTGCAACTATCTTACTTCAATTTTATCATAATATGTTTTAATTAGTTGTTCTTTCGAACTGAAATAATCTCCATAACCCTCTAAAATATCATCACCAACATAAGTTAACGGCATCACAATAAAATTATTTAAATTTTTATATCTATATAGTAACCTAGCTTCAATATTATTATATTTAAGTGTTACATTATCATTTCTTTTGGTTTTCACAAATTCAATACTTAATGCACTACCAATTAATCTATCGACACCCTTTTGATCGGACAAGAAATTTCCTAATGAATAAGTTACAAATGTTTTATGATTGTTACTTATTATTTCATCAACAGGTTGAATTACATGAGGATGATGACCTATAATTAAATCAACTCCAAGAGAAGATAAATGACTTGCTGCATCAATTTGATATTTATTAGGGTATAATGTATACTCATCTCCCCAATGCATAGAGACGATGATAAAGTCAACTTCATTCTTAATTGCATTAATATCAACACTTGCTTTTTCATGACTATATAAATTAACTAAATAGTCTTTACCTTTTGGTACTAAAATGCCGTTTGTTCCATAAGTGTACGCAACAAAAGCAAAATTAATATTGTTTTTCTTAAACACTTGCACATGACTTCCAGGACTTCTTCTAGCACCAGAATATATTAAATCTTTTGAATCCATATAAGTTGTTGCATTAACTATGGCCTTTTCACCTCGGTCTAAGGTATGATTATTCGCTATAGAAAATAAATTAAAACCAGTATCGATTAAAGCATCACCTAATTCTTGAGGACTATTAAAATTAGGATAAGTTGACAATCCAATTTCTTTTCCTCCAAGGATAGTTTCTTGATTGATAAATGCTAAATCAAAACTTTTAATATATGATTTGATATCCGAGTAAATTGGAGTAAAGTCATACTCATCACCAATTTGTGCTGATTTGTAAATAGAATCGTGAATTAAATTATCACCAACTGCAACTAAACTAACTTTATGTTCATAACCACTACTAATTAAATCTTCAAATTCATCAACATTAGAAGATGAACAACTTACAAGTAATAATGTACATATAAATATTATAATCTTTTTCATTTTAATCACCAAAAATAGTGTTTGTATTAATTACAATCTTAATCAAATAAATAATTTTCCAAATAAAAAAGTGATGAATTCATCACTTAAATTCAACACTAAGATTTATCTTAGCTACTTGTGCTATTGTTTCATGAATTGAACAATGTTTTGCAGCTAAATCAACAGATTGTTGGAACTTTTCAACATTACTAGCATTTTTAATTACAAATTTCATTTCCACCGTTTCTAGTGTAGTTGGTGTAGTTTCCCTTTTTACTCCGCTTATTTCTAAAGATGCACCATCAAAAGTTAATCTTTTCTTTTCAACAATCGTAACAAATGTATGATAGAAACATGAACCTAATGCACCAAATAATAAATTATATGGTTTAAAACTGCCAACTTCAGACCCAATTAAGATTTCTCCATTTGGAGCAATCATCTTTCCTTCAAATGAATTTTTAAATTCAAACTTTATGTTATCAACAGCCATTTCTTTACTCCTTCACCAAATTTAGAATTTCTTTTTTATTAATATAATTATCCAAGTTTTCAATTAATAGATTAGTTAATCTATTTTGCAGCAAAGGACTAGACATCGCATTATGAGGAGTAATAAACACATTATCAAAACTCCATAATTTACTATCTTTTGGAAGTGGTTCTGGTACTGTTACATCAAGTGCACAAGCACGAATCATTTTATTCTCTAGAGCATAAATTAGATCATCTTGATTTACAACTTCTCCTCTAGCAATATTAACAAGTACTGCAGAGTTTTTCATTAATTTGAATTTGTCTTTATTCATTAAATTAAGTGATTCATCGTTTAAAGGAAGCGCTAAAATAATATAATCACTGATTTTAATTAATTCATTTAAGCCATCACTTCCTGTATAAATTTCATCAAAGTATTCAACTGCTTCTTTTGTACGTTTGTGTCCAATAACTTTTGTTTCAAAACTTTTAAATCTTTTTGCTATTTCTTTACCAATTGACCCAGTTCCAATTATTCCAACAGTCGATCCAGTTAATTCAACTTCATTTTTCATTTGTTTCCAAGTACCAGTTTTCATATTATCAAAATAAAATCTTACATTTCTATTAATAGCTAATACTTTTGTAAGAACATCTTCAGCAATTGTTTTTGAATAAACATCTTTACCATTAGTAAGTAAGATATTCTTTTCTCTTAAGTAATCTAAATCAATTGTATTAAATCCCGCTGTGTAAACTTGAATCCATTTTAAATTAGGATATTTATCAATGTTTTCTTTAACAATATAATCCGGATAAGCAAGCATTGCAATAGAATCATAACTTTTTTCAACTTCTGTTATAAACTCAACATTTAAAAATTTACTTTTAATTTCCTCAATATGTTTTTGGGTAATTCCACGCTTGTCAATAAATATTTTCATAATAACCTCACTTTTCATTAATTAGTATCTGAAGAAGTTTTGATTATAAAACAACCTCAAAATTTACTAACCTTTAACTATACATATAATTATACTATTCTATTATAACCCATTTCTGTACTTTTTTCCATACTTATGCAATAAAATCCACCTGTAAGGTGGATAAAATTTTAATGATGTCCTAATCCATAAATTCCGTTTACAGGCATAGTAAACATAAATCCAGCTCCTGGTTTTTTAGCATCCTTAAAGATTTCATTAATGGCAGCAACTGTTCTGTTCAGTAATTCTTCACCACTAATAACAGAGAAAATTGTGTTATTATAAGGATAAGCTCCGTCTACAAAATTCTTAAGTGACCCAAATAACGGCATACTATCCATATTACCATGAATAACTGCTCCAGCCATACCTTTACTATCGAGGATTGTTGCACCTCTTACGCCTTCTTTAACAAGGGTTGATAAAACGTCTTCAAGATAACTCTTCTTATTTAAAACAATAAATAAAACGTACATATTTCTACCTTCCTTATTATATAGTTACTTGATCTAAAGCTGGATCAAGCACTTTATCTAAACCATTAACTTCTCCTGCTCTTGTGATAGCAATCTTCGAGAAGATTGGTCCAGTGATCTCAAACACTAGCACTCCAAACATAATAATAGTTGTAATCTCATCAGCATATGCTGGAAGTTGTTGTCTAACTAAAACTGATAATCCAATTGATATTCCACCTTGAGGGAGTAATGCCCACCCTAAGTTTCTTGTAACTGTTTTTTCAGTTTTCATAATTTTACATCCTACATAAGCTCCTATGAACTTACCTCCGCCACGAGCAAATAAATAAGCAACACCCACTACACCAATTGTAGCAAGAATTTCTAAATCTAAGCTAGCCCCTGCTAGTGTGAAGAATAAAACATAGAATGGTGATATAAAGTCATTAACTGAGCTAAAGACTCTATTAGAGTTTTGTAATACGTTCACTAAGACTGTACCAACCATAATATTAGCAAGTAATGGTGAAAGTTCTAAGTAATTACATAATCCAGTAGTTAAGCCAATTGTAGCTAAAGCAATAATTTGAACTTCTTCGCCATTTTTTGCAATTTTCTTTACAACAAAGGCTAGGATATACCCAATTACTATACCTATACCAATAGGTGCAATAGTTTCAATAAATGGACCTGCAATCATTAATGCAATAGAACCTGATGTTTTACTAATTGAAAGTTTTGCAATTGACATTGCAAGACCGAAAGCAACTATTCCATAAACATCATCTAATGCAACTACCGGTAAAATAGTCTTAGTAAGTGGACCATGTGCACGATATTGTTTCATAACTAGCAGTGTTGCAGCAGGTGCTGTTGCCGCAGACATTGATGCAACAACAATACTTAAAACAAATGATCGATCGAATACATAAAACATAACAGCAAATACAATGAAAACTGCTCCAATTACTTCAGTTAATGTAATAATTGCAATAGCTTTTCCAACTTTTTTCATTTCCTTAATAATAAACTCACTACCAATTGAAAAGGCAATAACCGCAAGGGCTAATTCACTGATAATAGCTAACGAGTCAGAATCCGTTTTTGTAACGAAATTCGAAATCGAGGGACCTAATAATAAACCAAATGCTAAGTATCCTGATACGTTTGGAAGTTTAAATAATTTTGCAATTTTTCCCCCAATAAACCCCACGATCATAATGATACTAATCTTTAATAGAATGTCCAATTCTATTCCTCCCTATCATATTTTTATAGTAAATGACTAGGTTTTGCGCGCAAAATAAAACTTAAAAAATCTTGCCTTGAAATTTTTTAAGAATTAATAAAAGCGCATAACCACTCTAAAAGAGCGTGTCATACGCTTGGTGTACTCCTATGAGGTTAGCTGACGGATTAGGACACCCAAGTTGCCCATCTTTTAAAAAAGATTCACCCCAAAAATTGGTTCCCCCACTCTTCGAAAAATTCGGAGATATCTAGTTAATATATTATCATATTTTCTAAATATAGTCAAGATAATTAAAATTTACAAAAATTATAATAATATCATCTAATTAAAGATATGCAATATAATTAAATTTATTCTATTACTATTTATAAAACTAAAAACTAGATATTAATTTTCGAAGGACGGTGATAATAATATCCTTGATGAACAAAACAACTAAGCTTTTTTAATGTTTCGCTTATTTGTTCGGTTTCAACACCTTCAGCTATTATTTCTTTTTCATAAAGTAAAGCAATTTTAATAATCATTTCTATTATAGTTAGATTCTTTGCTGATGAAATGTTTTTAACAAACCCTCCGTCAATCTTAATTATATCATAATCTATTTCTTCTAGAATTGATAGGGAAGAATATTCTCGACCAAAATCATCAATTGCTATTTTAAACCCTTTTTCTTTTAATTCATTAATATAAAATCTGCAAAGTGAGATATTATTAACAAAAGAATACTCTGATATTTCTATTATAATATCTTCGTTTTTTAAATTATATTCTTTAACAATTCTTTCAATAAAACTTGCGTATTCAGGTCTAAACACTGCAGAAGGTGAAATATTTAAAGATAATAAAGCTGAAGAATATAATGAGATTTTTCTTAACTTTGAAAACTCTTCAATTGTCTTTTTCACTAAATAATCATCTAAATAATCTAGCAAATGTGATTCTTTGGCTATTTTAATAAAGTAATCCGGTCTAACAGAACCTAGTTCATCATCTTTCCAGCGCGCTAAAGCTTCTACATATTTATAAACACATGAATCACTATCAATAATTTTTTGAAAATATATTTCTATTTTTTCTTCTTTAATGGCATTTTGAAGTTTCAATGCAACACTTATATTATTTGTGATTATATCACTCATAAATCCATGATATTTAGATATTGAATTTGGGTTAAGCGACTTAGCATTTGCAAGACTTGCAAGATTAATTAACTTTGTAAAGTCTGTTGAATCATCTGGATAAACGGCATAACTAATATTCTTTTTAACTTGAACTATCTTTGTTTCAATTTCATGAAATTTCAAAATAGCTTCTTTCATTTTACTATATGCAGAATTAACTTCTTCATCACTTGGATTGATCAAAATAAGAATAAAGGCATCACCCGAAATACGAGATGCAACACTATTTGGATAAGCTTTCAGGTTTGAAGCAATCTTTTGTAAGATTAAAAGTCCAATATCGACTCCATAGTAATTTACAATGGAAGAAAAACTACTCACATTTATATAATAGCAAATAGCTTTATTTACTTTTTCAAAATCTTTAATAGTTTTAATTAAGCCATTAAAGTTAAGTAACCCAGTAATAGAATCATGTGTGCTACTATATTCAAAAGTTTTTGACAAACTTACAATTTCAGAAACATCATGTCCATAGCAAACTACATATTTTGCATGGCCTTCCTCATCAAACAACACTTCATTATTCCATGAAGTTGTGATATTAAAGCCATCCTTAGAATTAATTTTAAAAGAATACGACAAGTTTTCAATTGTATAATGAAACCATGAATGATCATCATGTCCATACTTTTCATTTAATGTAAACAAATTAAGTCCAATTATATTTTCATCATCCTTATATAGAGATGAAAAGCTTGAGTTGGAAAAAATAATTGTTCCGTCAATTTGAAGAATTGCAATTAAATCCTTTGTATTTTTCATGAATTTATTTAATAAATTATTTGTTAAATCTTTGTTGAAATCACTGTACATATACCCTCACTTATTTTTTCACATATTTATATTATATCAAATAATATAAATATGCTTTATAAAAATGCACTAGTAAATTAAAAATTTTCTCAATTCCCTAATTAACTCACGTGAATTTTCATAAGATAAAATATAATCAAGTTCATTTATAGGATACCATTTACTATTAATTAATCTTTCCTCAGCTTGAGGAGTAGGTACTTGCATTTCATTAACAAGAAAACTAAAAACTTTTATAGTTTTATATACATTTATAGCTTTAAAGTATTTATAAAAAGCCATATTTTCCATCCTTAAAATTCCAGCATTAAAATTATACGAATAACTACTTAATTCTTTTATAAAATCCTCTTCATTAATTTCAACATGTGTTTCTTCAAAACACTCTCTAATAGCCGTTTGGATGAAAGTCTCATCTTTTTCAACATGACCTTTTGGAAAATCAATTTGATTGTTATCATTTTCAATGGTTAATACTTGGAGATTTCCATTTTTCTTACAGCAAACAATAGCCATACAAGAGGTTTCGTATATCTTATCTTCTTTTTGAAGATTATTATATTGTTGTTTAACAAAATCAACAAAATTGAATTTGTTATCAAAGAATTCTTTAGTTAAATTATACCTTCCTAAAAATAAATTATTATAGTTAAATAATTCAACATTACTCTTTACTTCTTCTACAAAGTTATTGTAACTCTTTTTTATGGCAATACGAAGATTATCACTATAATAAAGCGAATTATAGCCTTTGTATGAATTGTCTAAGACTTCTAAATAATTATTATCAATATTTTTCATAATCACAAAAGTTTTACTAAAGTAAAAATTATTTTCGTTATCATTATATTCTTCAAATAAAACAGCATGTTCAATTTTATGATGGATTAAGTATATTCTAATTAGTTCACTGCAATCACGACACCATCCAACTCTATTAGTTAATAACTCTTCTGGAGTTTGAAGATAATAAATTTTCTCAAAATCAACACAAGTAATTTCATCAGGTGAATGTACCATTCCCTTATTATCAATAAATCCATATTTAATGTCATTTCTAACGAAGTCCATCATTTTACTTAGGGGTAGATTTAAATACTCCTTAATGTTAATAAAATCACCTTCTTATATATATTAATAATTATTATAGCATTAAATAAATACAAAAACAAGATTAAAAAAGAAAAGCTCCCTAAATAAGACTATTAATTAATAAGGTTAATACGAAAAATTTCCATGTTTAATACTAAGTAATATATAAATATTTAGAAATTATGATATAATATATATAATAATTATAAAGGAGATATTATGGATAATTTATTTTCAAATTTTAAATTAAAGAATATAAATTCAAAAAACCGTATTGTAATGGCACCAATGTGCA
>LAHS01004278.1_pt1 | contig 10460 bp, 6 predicted proteins | sample 329651 | NCBI WGS metagenome assembly LAHS01 (sample SAMN03275699, study PRJNA271635) | activated sludge metagenome | isolation source: sample C-1 Sludge from hydrolytic chamber (first chamber) of Anaerobic... | reverse complement strand
AGATAATAATTAGTTATTAGTGACTTATGAAAGCAATACAGATAAAAGCTCCCTTCGACATGGGAGTAACCGAGATTAACTATCCGGATCTTAACGACGACGAGGTCCTGCTGAAGATCAACTATGTAGGCTTCTGCGGCAGCGACCTGAACACCTACCGTGGGGGCAACACTATGGTGAGCTATCCCCGCATTCCTGGGCATGAGGTGAGTGCCACCATCTGCGAGACAGGAAAGAATGTACCCGCGGATCTTACGAAGGGAATGCAGGTCACCGTGAACCCTTATACCCACTGCGGACATTGTGAGGCATGCCGCAACCGCAGGTACAATGCTTGCGAATCCAATGAGACCCTGGGCGTGCAGCGCGACGGCGCCATGCGAGAGTACCTCGCCATCCCCTGGCAGAAGGTGATTCCTGCAGAAGGCATCCGTCAGGATGCCATCGCACTGGTGGAACCGCTCAGTGTGGGCTTCCATGCCGTGAGTCGTGGCTTGGTGACCGATTTGGACACCGTGATGGTCATCGGTTGTGGAATGGTGGGCATGGGTGCCATCATCCGCTCTATTCGCCGCGGGGCAAGGGTGATAGCCTGCGACATCGATAACGACAAGCTCACTATTGCACGTAGCGTGGGCGCTGCCTACAGCATTAACTCAAAGACAGATAATGTTCATCGTCGCCTATCAGAGATCACCCACGGCATGATGCCCGATGTTATCATCGAGGCGGTGGGCAATCCCAGCACATACAACATTGCCGTCAACGAGGTGAGTTTTACAGGACGGGTAGTGTGCATCGGCTACAACAAGACTGATGTGAGTTTCCACACTCAGAATTTCGTGAAGAAGGAACTCGACATCCGTGGTTCGCGCAATGCCTTGCCGGAGGACTTCGAGGGTGTTATCGCCTATCTGCGCAGCGGCAACTGTCCGCTGGACAAGTTCATCTCCGCCATTTGCTCACCCGAAGAGGCACCGAAGTATATGCAACAATGGCATGAGCATCCGGGGAAAATTTTCCGGATTCTCACCCAATGGAATTAATATATCCCAGTAAATTGCGTTATTATACGAAACACCTGATAACATGAAACAAGCTAAACAACTATTCCCACTGTTGATCTTCTTCCTGCTTCTGTCTCTCACGGCAACAGCAGGAGACGCACTCCGCCTATGGTACCGCCAACCTGCTACAGAATGGCTGGAGGCACTGCCCATCGGCAACGGCTTCATGGGCGCCATGCTCTATGGCGGCACCCAGGAGGACATCGTCGCCCTGAACGAAGATACATTCTGGTCGGGTAGTCCTCACAATAATAACAGCGGCGAGGCGCTGCAGTATCTCCCCGAGGTGCGGCGTCTCATCTTCGAAGGCAAGGAAGCCGAGGCCGAGAAGCTGGTGAACGAGCATTTCGTGAAAGGTCCCCACGGACAGCGGTTTCTTCCTCTGGGCGACGTCCACATCCATTTTCTCCAGCCACAGGGTTCTGTCAGTGACTACGAGCGTGACCTGAGCCTGGAGGATGCCCTCGCACACGTGAGCTACCGGCAAGGCAGCGCTGCCATGAAGCGCACTGCCTTCGCGTCCATCAAGGATCATGTCATCGTCTACCATATCGAGAGCAGCCGTCCATTGAGTTTCGCTGTAGCTTGCCGTTCGCAACTACCATATAATAATAATGTAGTGGGCACGACGCTCATCTCCCGCGTAATAGGTGCCGACCACGAAGGCATCCGTGCGGGACTGGAGGCTGAATACCGCATACAGGTGAAGACCGCCGGAAGGGTTGTGCGGCAGGGCGACAGCCTCATCGTAAAGAATGCCAATGAAGCCACGCTGTACATCGTTGCCGCTACCAACTTTGTGAACTATCACGACGTCAGCGGGAACCCCACAGCGAAGAACACCGCCGTGCTCTCTGCCATCAGCAAGTACAACTACAAACAATTACTTAGCCGACATCTAACAACCTATTGTGAACAGTTCTCGCGTGTGAGCCTCAGTCTGAACGGCTCGTTGGAGAAGCCTATTGGCAACGCCATAGACTTGCTGCGCAACTATCCCAACAATAAGGACCAGAGCCTCGTGGCACTGATGTTCCAGTATGGTCGTTACCTGCTCATCTCCTCCTCACAACCCGGCAGTCAGCCAGCCAACCTGCAAGGCATCTGGAACCATGAACTCATGGCACCCTGGGACAGCAAGTACACCATCAACATCAATCTGGAAATGAACTACTGGCCCTCGGAGGTGACTAATCTCATGGAGACTGCACAGCCACTCTACAACCTCATCGGTGACCTCAGCCAAACGGGTGCCATTACTGCAAAGGAAATGTATGGTACACGCGGATGGATGGCACACCACAACACCGACCTCTGGCGCATCGCTGGTCCTGTGGACGGTGCCTACTGGGGCATGTATCCCCACGGTGGAGGGTGGCTCTCCACACACCTTTGGCAGCACTACCTCTTCTCCGGCGACAAGGCTTTTCTCCAGAAGTGGTATCCTGTGCTGAAAGGTGCGGCACTGTTCTACCTCGACTATCTGCAGCGTGACCCGCGCACAGGCTGTCTCGTCATGGTGCCGTCGGTGTCGCCTGAGCATGGACCGGGCAACAAGTCACCGCTCTGCGCAGGCTGCACCATGGACAACCAGATCGCGCACGACGTGCTCCTTCAGGCTGCCGATGCCGCAAGCATTCTCGGCACCGACAAGCCGCTGGAGGACTCATTGCGCTATGCCGCCAGCCAACTGCCACCCATGAAGGTGGGGCGCTACGGTCAGTTGCAGGAGTGGCAGGAAGATGCCGACGACCCGAAAGACGAGCACCGGCATATCTCCCACCTCTACGGCCTCTATCCCAGCAACCAGATCTCACCCATCAAAACTCCTGACCTGTGGGCAGGGGCACGCAACACACTCATCCAGCGTGGTGACATGGCAACGGGATGGAGTCTGGGATGGAAGATCAACTTCTGGGCGCGTATGCTCGATGGCAACCATGCCTTCAAGATCCTCTCCAATATGCTCCATCTCCTGGAGGTGGGGAAGGGAGCAAAGCCCGACGAACTCGGCAGAACCTATCCTAACCTCTTCGATGCCCACCCACCCTTCCAGATTGACGGCAACTTCGGCTTCACGGCGGGAGTGGCAGAGATGCTCCTGCAGAGTCAGGACGGTGACATCAACCTCCTCCCAGCCCTCCCTGATGCCTGGAGAAGCGGAGAGGTGAAGGGCCTCCGTGCCCGTGGTGGCTTCGTGGTGGACATCGTCTGGCGTGACCGCGTCATCATCCGCGCCACCATCCGCTCCACCCTCGGCGGAAAGCTCACTATCCGCAATACAGGGAAGACCATCACGACTACACCGGGACAGGTCGTCACTCTCAACCACATTCAGGTAATAAACCAGAGTAACTAATCCCTGTCGACAAATCCTTCATTCCCGTGTTTACCCAACTATAAATGAAGAAACATTCATATCACTGTACCCATTTACTATGAAACGATTGCTATACCTCATCACATGCCTATGCGGCTTGAGCCTTTCAGCGTCTGCCCAAAGAATACCTTTAGTATACGATGTGGAAAATACAGCAGCTGCATTGCCCGCTCCCAAATTCCCCGATGCCAGTGAGCTACGGCGCTGCGACGCACTTCCTGATCCCTTTGCCTTCTCTGACGGCAGTGGGAGGGCTATGAAGTTCCGACAATGGAAGAGGCGCCGTGGAGAGATAGCCCATGAGATCCAGCATTACGAGATTGGCAGTAAGCCTGCCGTGCCCATAGACAGCATAGAGGCCTCGATGAATGGTGATACGCTCAACGTAACCATTCACAGAAATGGTAAGACGTTGGTGCTCTCTTCTGTGATTTCCTATCCCGCCGGTGGAAAGGCTCCCTACCCGCTCATGATCGGCGCCGACCACATCTCGCTTCCGCAGGACATGTTCACCTCGCGCAATATTGCCACCATGGTCTTCCATGCCCGGCAGGTGAATGGCTACTCGCAATTTGGCAAAGCCAGCAACCGTGGGGCTAATCCCATCGACGAGCTTTACCCGGAGCTGGTGAATAATGGAGCCTACAGCCATTGGGCATGGGGCTTCAGCCGGTTACTCGACGGCCTGCAGAAACTCGGCGATAAGGTGACGCAGATAGATATGAAGCATATCGGCGTCACGGGATGTTCCTATGCTGGGAAGATGGCGCTCTTTTGCGGTGCCTTCGACGAGCGCGTGGCACTGACGATCACCCAGGAGCCAGGTGGCGGCGGATGTGCGGCATGGCGCGTGACACGCGTTCACAATCGGGATTATACGAACGAGGATCCCTGGGAGGGTCTTGACAATACCGACTACCACTGGTTTATGCAGAGCCTGAAGGATAACTTCGGGGGCGACAAGGTCTTCAATCTGCCCTACGATCATCATGAACTCGCAGCGATGTGCTGCCCACGTGCCTTGCTGATGCTGGGGAATCCCGACTACCGCTGGCTTGCTGACGGCTCGGGCTATGTGTCGATGGAGGCAACACGAAAGGTGTGGGAGCAATACGGCATCGGCGACCGGTGTGGCTATAGTATCATCGGCGGACACGGGCACTGTCAGCTCCCGGAGACACAATACCCTGAGGTGGAAGCATTTCTGGATAAATTCCTTCTGGGAAAGGATGTGAACACTGCCAACGTGACCAAGGCGCCCGACTATCAGGAAGGCGGCGAGCGTAGCACACCGTTGGAAAATCTTGGTCAATGGATGGACTGGTGGGGGAAATAACAATGTGCCCCGATAAACAGAAACTAATATATCTCAGTAAATTACTTTATCATTATGAAACGAATACTCGTAATGCTTGTCCTGACTCTGACTACCTATACACTTGGTGTAAAGGCTCAGAGCAGACTCAATCCACAACTCTTCGACCTCGGTGATGTACAGATTGCTGATGACCATTCTGTACAATGCAGTAACCCCATTATCTTTGCCGACGTGCCGGATGCCGACGTCATCCGCGTGGGCGACAACTATTATATGGTGTCCACCACGATGCACTATTCTCCGGGATGCACCATCATGAAATCGAAAGATCTCGCCCACTGGACGGTAATAGGCTATGCCCATGATGAACTGGAGACGAACGACCGGTTCACACTCCGCAATGGGCAGAACGAATACGCCAACGGCTCGTGGGCCGCCAATATCAGATACGACCGGCACGAAGGCCGATACTATCTCATTGTGACCTGCAACTCCACACAGCGGAGCTACATCATGACCACGACCGACATTGAGCATGGCCGGTGGGTGCGCTCTGTGGTACCGATGTGCTACGATCCTGGACTGCTCTTCGAAGACACAGGTACGGAGACTAAGAAATATGTAGTCTGTCCCAATGTCTCACTCAAGGAACACCAGGGCTACCTGCAAGAGATCATCCCTACGGGCGAAGGCAAGGTACGACTGGGCGAGCGACGGCAGATCATCGACTACACCCAAATGGAGGACCCTGCACAGGGTCTGCGTGCCGAGGGTTATCATGGCTACAAGATTGGGGAGTACTATTACATCTTTATGATTCAGGGTCAGGGCTGGCAACGTCAGCAGATCGTGTGGCGTAGCAAGAGCCTGGAGCCAGGCAACTTCGAGTCGAGGAAGATTTTCACTGGAGACATTGTCGATCAGAACACGAGCAAACCATTTATGCCCTCCGGTGGTGTGGCTCAGGGTGGCATCGTCGACACACCCGATGGTCACTGGTACGCCTTGCTCTTCCAGGACTTCAGTGCCGTGGGTCGCATTCCTGTCCTCATCCCGATGACGTGGAAGGACGGCTGGCCCGTGCTGGGCAACGATGGTAAGAGTGTGGACCGATGGCTAACACTGCCGAAGGGAGAGAACATCCTTGCGGGACGGACGGACTGTGGCTACCAGGGCATCGTCGTAAGCGACGAGTTCGATAATCAGAATTATCGCTACTATCCCTCCGCCCTGCGTGCGGACTCCGTTGGTGGCGAGTACGGCTGGAACGGCAGCAACCTCAAACAGCAATGGCAATGGAACCACAACCCCGACAACCGATTCTGGAGTCTGACCCAGCACCGTGGCTGGCTGCGACTGACCACGGGACAGATGGCCACGTCCATCCGCGACGCACGCAACACGCTCACCCAGCGAATGTTCGGTCCGACGTGTTCCGCCACTGTGCTGATGGATGCCTCCCATATGAAGGATGGCGACCGCGCCGGACTGGCCTCGTTTCAGAACCAGTATGGCTACGTTGGCGTAGAGCAGGACCATGGTCAGCAGCGCATCGTCATGCGGCGGGCCATGAAGAAGGGCGACGCCCAGGGCAACATTATTGCTTCCGTGCCCACGACGAAGAAGAAGGTATACCTCCGTGTGGACTGCGACTTCACGCCTGTGAGCAAGGGTCATGGCCGCGACATCGCCCGGTTCTATTATAGTCTGGACAATAAGACCTGGCACGCTCTGGGTGACGAGCTCCACATGGCTTTCGACTGGCCCGACTTCTGCGGCCAACGCTTCGCCCTTTTCAACTATGCCACCCACACCCTTGGCGGTTATGCCGACTTCGACTACTTCCACGTTTCCGCTATTCATCAATGATATAGAAGATATGAGAAAGAATAAAACAATATTGATAGCTCTGCTGCTCGTTCCCTATATGGGCATGGCGCAGGAAACGAAGTACGAGGTGTCCGTATCTGAGGCACAGGAGAAGATGGCGACGGGCGTGTATGAGCCTACGTGGTCATCGTTGGAGAGCCATTATCAGGTGCCGGAATGGTTCCGCGACGCGAAGTTCGGCGTCTGGGCACACTGGGGACCGCAGTGCGTGGAAGGCTCCGGCGACTGGATGGCTCGGGAAATGTACATCGAGGGCACGAAGGCATGGAAGTGGCACCGCGAGCACTATGGTCATCAGTCGGAGGTGGGGTTCAAGGATATCCTGCCGCTCTTCAAGGCAGAGCGTTGGAACCCTGACTCCTTGGTGGCTTACTATAAGAGCATTGGTGCACGTTACTTCTTCGCTTTAGGCAACCACCACGACAACTTCGATCTCTGGGACTCGAAGTACCAGCCATGGAACTCCATGCGCATTGGTCCGCATAAGGACATCCTCGACGGCTGGGCAAAGGCGGCGCGGAAGTATAGTCTGAAGTTCGGCGTGTCGTTCCATGCCGACCATGCCTGGACGTGGTATGAGCCTTCGAGGCGCTACGACCGGTCGGGCAGCAAGATGGGCGTGCCCTACGACGGTTGGCTGACAAAGGCCGACGGCAAGGGCAAATGGTGGGAAGGCCTCGACCCGCAGGACCTCTACGCACAAGATCATCCACTGAGTCGCGGCACATGGGCCGACGGCATGATCCACTGGCAATGGGCATGGGGAAATGGTGTGGCACAGCCTTCGCAGAAATACGTCACAAACTTCTACAACCGCACCATGGATGCCATCAACCGATACAACCCCGACCTGATTTACTTTGATGTCACCGTGGTGCCCTTCTGGCCCATCAGCGACTGTGGGCTAAAGATCGCAGCAGGGTTCTACAACCACTACATGGCTACCCACAAGGGCCGGAACGACGCGGTGATGTTTGGCAAGATCCTCGACGAGCAGCAACGCAAGGGCATCACCTGGGACGTGGAGCGCGGCGCACCCAACGAGATAGAGCCGCTGCCGTGGCAGAGCTGCTCGTGCATCGGTGGCTGGCACTACAACCTCGACATCTATAATAATAATGGTTACAAGAGTGCCGCCACGGTGATGAAACTCTTGGTCGACATCGTATCGAAGAACGGCAACCTGCTCCTCAGTGTGCCCCTCCGTGCCGATGGCACCTTCGACGAGAAAGAGAAAGCCATCCTTGATGAGTTTGGCGTATGGATGCGGCAGAATGGCGAGGCCATCTACAGCACTCGCCCATGGAAGGTGTTTGGCGAAGGTCCCATCGCCGAAAGCACCATCAAGATCAATGCTCAGGGCTTCAATGAGGGCTCGTATGCCAACGCTACGGCTCAGGAGGTACGGTTCACCCAGACCAAGAAAGCGTTATACGCTATTTGCCTGGCATGGCCGGAGGGTCAGTCCCTGACCATCAAGTCACTCGCCAAGGGTTCCAAGCTGTGGAACGGGAAGATAGGCACGGTTCGCCTGTTAGGCTATGGCAAGGTGAAGACAGTACAAACGACTGATGGACTCATCGTCACGCTGCCTGCGAAACGAGTGAACACACTGGGGCCGGTACTGAAAATAGATAAGTAGCACCTGACGGGGGATATATGCCACAATTCTAGGTTACGGGGTGTCAACTAGTAATTTAACTTAAATTACTAGTTGATACCACTGGGGTTAGCTGATGAGCTAGCACAAGAAAAGGTAATTACCTGATATTGAATTGATAATTACCTGATATGTTTAGGCACAGCCCCCCCTGTTTTTCTCCGTACCACTTGCATAGTTGTGGTTCAAAAGGACTTTATCTTCCTGTACCTTATTCCTTATAAGAAAGCCTTTATCGGCAGTGCACTCAATGGTTATCCATTATCAATATGCCTTCTCAGAGACGAGGCGTGATGTAAACAGTTCTGCTGCCTAACGAATTAGATAGCCAACTGCACGACCAGTTACTTAGCTTTGTAAAGGAGGCTATCACAGTCCTTTGGGCTGTCCCCACCATGAACTTGATATCTATGATTGAGACTGTTGCCATCAGTATGTCATCTGACTCTCTGCCTGGATCTCATCCTCATAGCTACGCCCTTTTCGCAGTTTATCCTCACGGTTCACATCACCAAAGCGCAAGGGACTGGACTGCGCTGGGATGTTCGACCTGCTCAGCCAGTGGTTCAACGACCTCGACAATGGTGCCATGAGCGCCAAGGAGATGTGCGAGGAACAGGAGCAGCTCTTTGACGACAATCCGCAGGTGGGCTTTGTGAGGCGCATGCGCGAACTCGGACTCCACGGCGAGGATCAGTTGCTGCTCGTGCTCTTCTGCTATCTGCTGATCAACAATGACGACGAGGATATCCGCTTCTGCCAAATGGAGGATGTATTCAGTTCGGTCGGCAACTTCAACACTGCCAAAGGCGAGTTGCGCTCCGGGACACATGTACTGCAGGAGAAAAAACTCATTGAGTATGTCTGCGAGGACGGCATCGCCTGCAACAACCGCTTCAAACTTACTGAGGACACGAAGCGCGACCTGCTGGCAGAGATGAAAATCAACACCACGGAAGAGCACCTCGCCGATGTGCTGAGATCCGCCGACCTGGCAGAGAAGCAGCTCTTCTACAGCAAGGAGAACCAGCAGCAGGTGGACGAACTTTGCTCCTTCCTCATGCCGGAGAAGTATGAGCAGATCCATCAGCGACTCGCACAAACTGGTTTCCGTCAGGGTTTCGCCTGCCTCTTCTATGGCGGGCCGGGCACGGGAAAGACTGAGACGGTGTACCAACTGGCTCGGCGAACGGGGCGCAGTCTGTTCCTGGTCGACGTACCGAAGATCAAGAGCAAGTGGGTAGGGGAGTCGGAGAAGAACATCAAGGCGCTCTTCGACCGCTACCGGGAGATGGTGAAGCGAAACAAGTTGGCGCCCATCCTGCTCTTCAACGAGGCTGACGCCATCATCGGCATCCGCAAGGGCAGCGCCGAGAGTGCCGTGGACAAGATGGAGAACTCCATTCAGAACATCATCCTCCAGGAGATGGAGCAGCTCGACGGCATCCTCATTGCCACAACAAACCTGCCCGGCAACCTGGACAAGGCCTTCGAGCGCCGCTTCCTCTATAAGATTCACTTCGAGCGTCCTGATGCCACGGTGCGTAGTCATATCCTCATGCAGATGATACCCAGTCTGGAGGAGGACGAGGCACTGGAGCTTGCTGGGAGCTATGACCTCAGCGGTGGTCAGATAGAGAACGTCGCCCGGAAGTATGCCATCAGCAATATTCTGCATGGAGAAGACCCGTCATGTCGGCTCAAGGTGATCAGCAGTTACTGCAAGGACGAGGCGATGGGCGACAAGCAGAGAAAGGCGATAGGCTTCTGCTAATGAAAAGGTCAACAGACTATTTCCTACAATATTATCAGATGTATGTGTTCTGCGAATAGAGTAGAGAACGGGGTGCGAGCTTTCTATCTCTCAGCCTGGAATGTTCTGGAAAGGCCTGTAAGCAGAAGCATGATAGTTAGTCCGCACTCTGAATAAGCGCCCCCTCATTTTATGATCTCTTTTTTCGTTGTCCCATCAGTCATCTGGACGATGTTGACGCCTTTTGCAGGTGCTGACAGTTGGCGTCCGGCAAGGTCGTAGCGGGCGGACTGCCGAGCTCTCGGACTGTGTTGAGGCTTGGCAGCTGTATCGTCGGCGCCGGAGACATGGAAGGTGGCGATGGAGGAATCATCAAAGGCATTGTCGCCGAT